>Ga0209384_1000504_pt1 | contig 24377 bp, 24 predicted proteins | sample CoawatmetaG05DNA_FD_187511 | JGI IMG/M metagenome (GOLD analysis project Ga0209384, IMG submission 187511) | Marine microbial communities from the West Antarctic Peninsula - Coastal water metaG058-DNA (SPAdes) (version 2) | ecosystem: Environmental > Aquatic > Marine > Coastal ... | reverse complement strand
AAAATGAAAGTAGATATCATTCCCGTTGGAAATACAAGAATATTATTATTCTTAGAGAACCAAACACTCAATAAACCAAATACAACTGCAGTAATCTCTAAAACAATGTCTATGGTTTGGTATTGAGAATATTGTTCAAATAATAAATCAAAAATTTGGTACATAGTTACTTCTATCGGATTTTACAATTTTTATATTCATAATAATGCTTTCTGAATTTAAAAAAGTATTATAAATATTATCATTTAAGAAACTCATTAGTTCTTTAAAGTCTCCGTAAACTTGAGTACTTAAAGGAGTTTCTATAATTTTGAATTCAGATTTACGTAAAGACTTAATAAAATCTTTAATTATTGGCTCATAATCATCTTTAAGGGGAGTTAATGTCAATTCAACCGAAATATCCATATTACTTTATTATGTGAGCAACAGAGCAAATGTATTGTGAAAAATTAAATATTTCTATATTATAGTACTCTATTATTTCTTTTTTATAAATTTTAACTTTTGCTTTATCGAAATCTAAATTAATAGACTCTATCAAAATATTTTCTTTAAAATCAATTCCAGCGTATCCAAAAGCTTTAAAAACTGCTTCCTTAATAGTCCACACTTTAGTTATATTTTCAATTGATAAATTTTTAATCAAATTAATTTCGATTTGGTTTATGAATTTATGAGAAATTTTTAAAATTTTTGATCTAAATTTTTCAATATCAATTCCTGTTTTTTTGTTTGAAATAACAACTGCTGAAAAATCAAAGGAATGAGAGAAAGAAATAAATTTATCTTTCATTTCTGGCTTACCATTATTATTATATTCTAAATCTTTAAAGGATATGTTTTTAAGATTCAACAGCTGAAGATTACTTAAAAATTGTCTCCGGCGAGTACTGTTTTTAAGTTGATTTAATTTTAGTGTAATTTTGTTGGAGCTGTTTAAATTTTCTAACAAAGAAATTTCTGACTCTGTTATTTCCCAAACAAGAACAAATGTATCAGGAACAATCTCTAAGTCTTTAAATAACGGCATAGTTCAAGTTATTAAACTATTCTGATATTTGATAAATAATTTTGAATGAATTAATGTGAGAGTTTATGCTTCAAAAGGAACAATAGAGACAAAAGATTTGTCGTCCTTCTTCTTAGTAAATTTAACAATACCGTCTACTCTAGCGTGTAAAGTATGATCTTTACTAACATAAACATTTTCACCAGGTTTGTGAGGAGTTCCTCTTTGACGTAAAATGATATTTCCAGCCATAGCAGCTTGACCACCAAAAATTTTAACTCCTAATCTTTTCGATTCTGATTCTCTACCATTTTTTGAACTACCTACCCCTTTTTTATGCGCCATTTTGTAAAAATTTAATTAAGCTTTTTTAACTGATTTTGTTGCAATTGCCTTTTTAGCAACTGCTTTTTTAGCAACTGCCTTTTTTGCAACTGCTTTTTTTGCAACTGCCTTTTTTGCAGGAGCTTTTACAACTTTAGAATCTACAGCTTTCGTTTTAGTTTCAGAAACTTCTGCGACATCTTTTACTTTAGCTTTAGTCTTTTTTGCGTTTTCAAGAATACTCTCAATCATGATTTCAGTCAAAAATTGACGATGACCATTTTTTACTTTATATCCTTTTCTTCTTTTTTTCTTAAATACAATCACTTTGTCGTCTTTCAAGTGCTTTAAAATTTTAGCCTCTACACATGCTCCCTTTACTGAAGGATCTCCAAGAGCTATTTTACCAGCATTATCTAACAATAATATATTATCAAAAGTAACCTTTGAACCTTCTTTACCTTCAAGTCTGTTTACAAAGACTTTTTGATCTTTTACAACTTTAAATTGTTGACCGGCTATTTCTACTATTGCGTACATAATTTATTTTTTTTAATCAAAAACGTGTGCAAATATACAAGGATTGAACTCATAACCCAATAATATTATAAATATTAGTACAAGTATTTTAATAAAAATCAAATAATTGTATTAAAATTGAATAAACTTTAACTGTAAAATATAATTTATAGATTTGCTAATCAATTTTTTTTTATGAAAAACTTAATTTTTTTATCATTTGTAAGTATTCTTTATTTTAACATTTCGTTTTCACAATCTGTTGAATTTGAAGAGTATAAATTAAATAACGGATTAAATATCATACTGCACAAGGACAATTCTGCTCCAGTAATAAATACTACACTAATGTTTCATGTTGGAGCAAAAAATGAAGAATCAGACAAGACTGGTTTCGCTCACTTTTTTGAACACCTTCTTGGGAAAGAAACTAAAAATATGAAAAGTGGAGAGTGGTATAAAATACTTTCCTCAAACGGAGGGAATGGTAATGCAGCTACTAGTGTGGATTTAACTTACTATTATGCAACCATGCCTTCAAATAGCTTAAAGCTGGGTTTATGGAGGTATTCTGAAATCATGCTACACCCAATAATTGATCAAGAAGGAATCGATATTCAAAGAGAAGCTGTCAAGCAAGAGAAAAGTATTAGAGATAACCAACCATACAGCCGTTTTTATGAAGCATTAAAATCTAATTTATTTAAAAAACATAGTTATAAAAACCCATTAATTGGAGTTCCTGAACATTTAGATAATGCAGTTTTACAAGACTTTTTAGATTTTAGATCAAATTTTTATATGCCCAGTAATGCAGTTTTTGTTGTAGCTGGTGATATTGATATCGAAAAAACAAAGAGTTTGATATCAGAATATTTTAGTGAAATACCTGCAGCTCCAAAAAATAAGAGGATAGTGATTTTAGAAGAACCCATAACAAATGAAATTCGAGCTAAAGAATACGATCCAAATATTCAAATTCCAGCAGTTATAATAGGTTTTAGAACTCCATCAATGAAATCAAGAGAGGCAAGGGTTTTAGATTTAATATCAACATATTTAAGCGATGGTCCAAGTTCAAAACTATATAAAAGAATGGTTGATAAAAACAAAACTGCTTTACAAGTTCAAGCATATAATATTGGACACGAGGATTACAGTATGTATGCCATTCTTTCTCTTCCTTTAGGCGAAACTTCTTTAGAAGAATTAACCAAAGAAATAGAAGAGGAAATAACTAAAATTCAAGAAAATCTTATTTCTGAAAATGATTATAAAAAGCTTCAAAATAAATTTGAAAACAACTTCGTTAACTCAAATTCATCTGTTTCTGGAATAGGAGTATCCCTAGCGCAATATTTTACTTTATATGGAGACACTAATTTAATAAATTCAGAAATTGACATCTATCGTTCAATCACAAGAGAAGAAATAAAAAAAACAGCAAAAAAATACTTGAATACTAATCAGAGATTGATATTAGAATATCTTCCAGAAAATGAAAAAAAATAAAATCATGAAAAAAATATTATTAAACTTAGTTTTTTTAACGTTTTATATTACGTTAACAGCTCAAGTAGACAGGTCTATTCCAGATGCAGATCCTGCTCCTCAAATAAATTTTGAAGATCCAATATCATTTGAAATGAAAAACGGAATGAAAGTTATGTTCATAGAAAACCACAAACTTCCTAGAGCATCCGTTAATTTATTAATAGATAATCCGCCAATTATTGAAGGAGAATTAAATGGTGTAGGGTATATAACAGGTGGAATAATGGGTAAAGGAAACAGTTTTCAAAACAAAGACAGTTTAAATGAAGAAGTTGATTTTATGGGCGCTAGAATGAATTTTTCTTCCCAGGGTGGATCTGCCAGCTCTCTTTCTAGATATTTTGAAAGAGTCCTCACTATGTTTTCTCAAGGCGCACTTTTTCCTGATTTTTCTAAAGAAGAGTTCAATCAAGAAAAAAACATTTTTTTAGATAATATAAAAAATGATGAAAAAAATACAGTTTCAATAGCAAGAAGAGTAGAGAACGTTTTAGCTTATGGCGTCGATCATCCTTATGGAGAATTTATAACAAAAGAATCCATGGAGAAAATTGAATTAAAAGATGCCATAAAATTTTATGATGATTATTTTAAACCCAATAATGCATATTTGGTAATTATTGGAGATATCGATGTTAAAAAAACTAAAAAACTAGTAAAAAAACTTTTTGGAAAATGGAAAAAGGGGAAAGATCTTGATGAAAAATTTTTAGAAGGATCAGCAAATGAGATTAAAGAACCAGCTCAACAACAAGAACTAACCATCAATCTAATTGATATGCCAAATTCGGCAAATTCTGAAATAACATTTCAAAATCTTGTTGATTTGAAAATGATAGATGAAGATTATTATAGCGCATTAATTGCAAACAGAATTTTTGGAGCTGGACCTGAATCTAGGTTATTTAACAATATTCGAGAAGATAAAGGCTACGCTTATGGTGCATACTCCTCTATTGGAGATGATAAATATAGTAAAGCTAAATTTAGAGCTTCTACTTCAACAAGATCACAAGTAACTGATAGTGCTTTAGTAGAAATAATTAAAGAAATTAATAAAATTCATAAAATTCCTGTCTCAGCTGAAGAGCTAAAAAATGCAAAAGCAAAATATTTAGGGGAATTTGTTTTAGCTATGGAAAGACCCTCTACAATTGCTAATTATGCAATAAACATTGAAAGCAATGATCTTGAATCAGATTACTATAAAAAGTTTCTGGCAAATATTAATGCAGTAACGGCGAAAGATGTTCAGGAAGCAGCAAACAAATATTTTTCATTAAAAAATGCTCAATTAGTTGTAACAGGAAAAGGATCTGAAATTATAGATAATCTTGAAAAAGTAAGTTTTGAAAATAAAATAATACCTATTTCATACTTTGATAAGTATGGAAATTCCATTGAAAAGCCCATTTTCAATAAGGAAATTAGCAGTGAAGTTAATGTGAAATCAATTTTCCTTAACTACGTGAATGCCATTGGAGGAGCTGATGTTTTAAATAAGGTTAAAAGCATTTCCACTAGCGCCAGTGTTAAAATTCCAAATGCTCCTTTTTCTCCTAAGGCAGAAATTAAACAAAAGCATCCTAATTTAAATTCATTAGTCATGTCTGTTGAAAGCATGGGTACTTTAATGTCTCAAAAATTTGATGGAGAAAATGGATATACTGAACAAATGGGACAAAAGATTCCTTTTGAAAAAGATCAAATTAACTCAGAAAAAGAAAAATTAGGACTTTTTGAGGAGATTTATCTTGACCCTAATAAAATGGAAATAATTAGCTTAAATAAAGTTGAAGGAAAAGATCTTTATAAGATAAAAATAAATGAGAAAACATATAGATACTATGATGCGAAAAGTTATTTATTAATTATGAAAGAAGAAACTTCTAGTCAAGCAGGCAATGAAATAAAATCAATAACAAAATACTCAAATTATAAGCAGATTGAAGGGGTTTTACTTCCACATAAAAGAGAAATAGTATCTGGTCCTCAAACTATTGTTTTTGAAATTACATCTATAAAACTTAACGAAGAGATAGATGACAGTTTTTTTAAGTAGTTTTTGTTTTACGATTAGCTAAATAAACCCCAACTAAAATTACAGCTGTAGCTAATAGTTGTCGGTTATTTATAGATTCACCATCCAAATACCCCCACATTATTGCAACAATTGGAAGTGTGTAGGTTACAGATGAAGCAAAAACTGGTGAAGCTATCTGAATAAACTTATTAAACAATACTTTAGCAAATGCACTTCCAAATATTGATAAAATTAAAATATAAAAAAGAGAGTTTTTAACTTCTGTATTCTCCGTAAAATCAATACTTAAAAACCCTGAGTTGAAAAAAATAATTAAAGCTACAGGAAGAATACAAAGAAAATTACCTAGAGCGATTGACATTGCAGGCACTTCTTGCAAATGAACTTTCAAAAGATTTACAGACGTGGCGTAACATATTGAAGCCACCACAATAAAAGCAACAAATAATAAGTTTTGATCAGGATTAATTGTTGAACCTTCATAAATAAGAAAGAAAGATCCTATTAGTCCAATTACAACGCCTAATATTTGTTTTGGATAAACAATAAATTTAAAGAACCCTAATCCAATTAAAAGTGTTGCTAATGGAGTTAATGAATTTAAAATTGCGGCTACGCCACTATTAATTTCAGTCTGAGCAAAAGCAAATAAGAAAGATGGAAAAAAAGAACCTACATACCCTGTTATAAAAATCCATTTCCATTTATTTTTAGGGATTTTTTTTAAAGATGAAAATCCAACAACAGATAATATTAAAGTTGTAAAGATAACTCTCAAACTGCCTAATTGAAAAGGAGTTAAACCTATCAAGGTTTTTTTTATTAGAATGTAAGAGCTCCCCCAAACAAAAGATAGAACGGCTAAATAAAGCCACTTTTTGTTGTTATTGGACATTAAAAAATATTAATTCCATTTAAAAGTTTGAATGATTTTTCGAATGTCATTATTCATGTATTTAATTGATGGTAGTAGAGAATCGTAATTAGGTTTAGAATCAAAATAAAGTGAACCACTTACATAGTTTGAAATTGAGTCTGTAATGTAAAATTGAGTGTTAGATGGAGTATTCCCAATAAAAGTAAAATATTTAGCATATACTTTTCTACTTACATCATTAAATTCACTAGATCTTATAACATTAGATTTTAAAGAATTCTCTGCCACTCTATCTTTAAAATCAAGATTAACTAATTCTAAATTATTATCAATTTTAATATTAGTTAAAAAAAGTTTAGAATTCAATAATTTATATTTTATAATTGAGTTACATTTTTTGTCAAATTTTATTTCAGATAGTTCGTTTATTTGAAAACTATAATTGCATATTTTCTTTTCATTATTATAAGAAAGAATATAATTTGGGGAAGGAAATTGATGAGCAAAAAACGCTTTTTGTTTAGGCAAATAAACTTGATCACAGGCAAAAAATAAAAAAAATAAAAAAAATAATTTGTTCATTATATTTTAAAACTAACCTTTATTTTCTTAATTCTTTTTCTGTCAACTTCATTAATCGTAAATAATATATTATTGACTTTAATAGAGTAACCTTTCTTTGGGAAAAAACCAATTTGCTCTAAAACAAATCCAGCTAAAGTTTCAGAATCACCTCTTTTACTTTCAAAAATACTTTGATCTTTAATATCAATAACTTGAAAAAGATCATTAAGATTAGATTTACCCTCAAAAATATAATTAGAATTATCTATTTTAAAATATGGAACATCATCTTGGCTAAAATCATCATTTATTTCTCCAACTATCTCTTCAACTATATCATCCATCGTTACAATTCCAGAATTCCCTCCGTATTCATCAACAACAACTGCTAGATGAATCTTAAGTTGTTGGAATTCTTTTAGCAAATCATCTAACTTTTTATTTTCAGGGATGAAATAAGGATCTCTAATTAATTTGTTCCAATCAAATTCATTTTTATTTAAATAAGGGAATAAATCTTTTAAATAAATTACACCTATAATTTTGTCAATTGTTTTTTTAAAAACAGGAATTCGAGAATATTTATTTTGTTTAACTATTTTTATTAATTCTATAAAACTAATATCATTAGAGACTGAAAAAACGTCTATTCTTGGTTTCATTATTTGCTTCACTTCTAAACTTCCAAAGGAGACTATACCGTTTAATATCTTTTGCTCATCTTTCGAGGTTTCACTTTTATCTGTAAGCTCTAGGGCATCCGATAGTTTATCAACTGATAAATTAGTTTTTTTAAAAATTAGTTTTTTTTGAATAAAATGAGTCATATTGCTCATTGGAATAGTTAAAAAAAAGAAAATATATTTATCTAAAATCTGAATTGGTAAAGCCATCTTTTTAGAAAAAGAAATTGGATTTCTATTAGCATAAACCTTAGGAAGTATTTCACCAAATAATAAGATAATTAGAGTAATAAATCCAACTTCTAAAGCGAAATTAACCCAGTGAGGAACTAATTCAAAATTAAATAAGTTTCCAAATGAAGAAAGCAGAAGCACAATTGATATATTTATGAAATTGTTTGAGACCAACAGAACAGCCAGTAATCTTCGTGGATTATTTCTTAATGTAGAAATTAATTTTAAAGATCTACTTTTTGAATTAGATGCCTTTTTTATTTCTGTGTTAGAAAGCGAAAAAAAAGCAACTTCTGAACCTGAAATTAAAGCGGAGCTAATGACTAAAAATGTGATTAGTAAAATCTTAATTACTAAATCATAAGAGTCAAGCAATAAAATTTCGCTAATTAAACTGATTTGAGTCTCCAATATTTATTCAAGGTTGCTTTAAAAGGGTAAATCATTAGAATTATTTTCATCACTTTCGTCTTTTGTTTGAAGAGATTTATCTTCGCTCAAATTAGGATTAGAGTTTGAATCATTTTTAGTTGATAAAAAATTAAATTCCACAACATGAATCTCTGTTGAATACCTTTGAATGCCATCTTCTGATTGCCACTTTCTAGTTTTAATTTTTCCTTCTACATAAATCTTATCTCCTTTATTAAGATATTTTTCACATACTTCAGCAGCTTTGTTTTTAACAACAACATTATGCCATTCCGTATTCGAAACCTTTTCTCCTGTAGCTTTGTTAGTATAGCTTTCGTTTGTAGCAATGGGGAACCTCCCAATACATCCTCCTCCGTCAAAATGATGCATTTTAACTTCATCTCCTAAATTACCTATTAACATTACTTTGTTTAAAGATCCACTCATTATAAAAAAATTTAATAATCAAATATAATAAAAACCTATCATTACTACTTGAACATTGACAGGAATTTAGACAGTGGCCTTGGAAAAGGATAGGAATTAATGTTATCAAAATTTACAGATTTTGATTTAATAATATTAATATTGATAATCCAAAAAGAAATAGTTATTCTCTGATGAGAGAGTTTATGAACAATAGTCTCATTATTAAATAGCTTAATGTTACTTTTAGTTAATGTTATTTTTTGATTAGTTTTCACATATTCCAAAACTTGAGTTAAACCAATTATATTTTCAGTTTCCATTAGAGGAAATTGATATAGATTTTGCCAAATACCCTTTTTTTCTCTTTTTTCGATGATTGTTTCGTTTGAATTATTTACAAAAACTAAATAATTAAAAAATCTATTTGTGGGTTTTTTAATTTTAGATTTAACTGGGAAATCAAATACCTTATCGTTGTTATTGGCATAACATATATTTTGAAAAGTACAATTATAACAATTTGGAACAGCAGGTTTACAAATAACAGCTCCAAAATCCATAATAGCTTGATTAAAATCACTTGGATTATTTTTTGAAATTAACTTCATTGTCACCTTTTTAAACTCTTTCAAGGACTTAGCAGTGTTTATAGGTGTACTAATACCTAAAAGTCTTGAAATAAAACGATATACATTTCCATCAACAACTGAAACAACTTCGTTACTTGAAAACGAGCTAATAGCACTAGCTGAGTAATCTCCTATGCCAGGAAGTTTCATTAATTCAGAGTATTTTACAGGAAAGGATCCGTTTAAGTCTCTTGTGACAATTGTTGCGGTTTTATAAAGATTTCGAGCCCTACTGTAATACCCTAAACCTTCCCACATTTTAAGAATATCGTTTTCTGAAACGCTCGAGAGAGCTTCAACATTAGGAAAGTTTTTTATAAACCTTAAATAATAAGGCAAACCTTGTTTAACCTGAGTTTGTTGTAATATTATTTCTGATAACCATATTTTATAGGGGTCTGTTGTCTCTCTCCAAGGTAAATCTCTTTTATTTTCTGAATACCAATAAATAAGATCATTAGAAAATGTAGAGTTAATGCTTTTTAATAAATTTTGATCCAAAATAATTGTGATGTAATAGAGTTAGATAAAAAATGAATTATGAATATAAATTTATATATTTGGCACTCTAAAAAAAGTAAACTTAAATAAAAATAAGAATATGACCAAAGCTGAGATTGTAACAAAAATTTCAAATAACTTAGGATTAGAAAAAAATGAAGTTTTAGCAACAGTTGAAAACTTAATGGATGAAGTAAAAGAATCTTTAAATAAGGGTGAAAATGTTTATTTGAGAGGGTTTGGAAGTTTCATTGTTAAAAAAAGAGCTGAAAAAACAGGTCGAAATATTTCAAAAAATACAACGATTAGAATACCAGAACATCATATTCCTGCTTTTAAACCTGCGAAAGTTTTTACTCAAGGTGTAAAAGACAATAACTAATATTTATTAAATAATTTAAAAAAAAAAATTATGCCAAGTGGTAAAAAAAGAAAAAGGCACAAGGTAGCTACCCATAAGCGAAAAAAAAGAAGCCGTGCTAATCGTCACAAAAAGAAATAGTATTTCTATTTCTTAATGAATATTCAGTTCTTTGAAATGAGATTAATTTAGTGTAATTCATCACTAAAGCTTTCTCGATGTATAAATAAAATCCTGTGTGTAATAGTAAAACCATTCATTTTAAAATGAATATAAAAAATCAATATTATGAGTAAAGAAATAATTATTCGTTCGAATTCCTCAGCTGTTGATTTTGCCTTACTAAAAGACGGTAAATTAATTGAACTTCATAAACAAAATGATGGAAACAAATTTAATGTTGGAGATATTTTTCTAGCTAAAACCAAAAAAACAATTTCTGGTTTGAATGCTGCATTTGTAAATGTAGGCTATGAAAAAGACGCATTTCTACATTATCATGACTTAGGTCCTAGAATTCTTTCATTAATTAAGTTCATTAAAGGTGTAAGCGCAGGTAAAATAAAAAAATTTTCACTTGATAAATTTCCTTTTGAAACGGAAATTGACAAAGAAGGCAGTATTTCTGATGTTGTAAGTCCAAACCAACCATTATTAGTTCAAATTATAAAAGAACCTATTTCAACTAAAGGTCCTAGAATAAGCTCTGAACTTTCATTTGCTGGTCGATACCTAGTATTAGTACCCTTCTCTAATAGAATTTCTATTTCTCAAAAAATAGAAAGTAGAGAAGAAAAAAGTAGACTAAAAAGATTAGTACAAAGTATAAAGCCAAAAGGTTTTGGAGTTATAGTAAGAACTGTAGCTAAAGATCAAAAAGTTGCTGAGCTAGATAAAGACCTACAAAATCTTCACGCTCAATGGATAGAACTTTGTAAAAAAATTCAAGGTTCAGAATCGCCATTAAAACTTCAAAGCGAATTAAACAGATCTTCATCAATTCTAAGAGATATATTTAACGACTCATTTACTGGAATATATGTTAATCAAAAATCCATGTATTCAGAGATTAAGGATTACTTGGATCAGATTGCCCCTAAAAAGCAATCGATTGTAAAACTTCATAAATCTAGTACCCCAATTTTTGAGGAATATGGGATTGAGCGTCAAATTAAAACTGCTTTTGGTAGAACTGTAACAATGAGTAAAGGTGCCTATTTAATTATAGAGCATACTGAAGCTCTTCATGTTATAGATGTTAATAGTGGAAATAGATCAACTAAAGCAAAAAATCAAGAAGAATCCGCTCTTGAAGTTAATATTGTTGCTGCTACAGAAATAGCCAGACAACTAAGGCTTCGAGATATGGGAGGTATTATTGTTATAGACTTTATAGACTTGTCAAGTGCAGAAAATAGGAAAAAACTATTTGATCATTTCACAAATGAAATGAATACTGACAGAGCTAAACATAAAATACTTCCTCCTAGTAAAATTGGATTAATTCAAATGACTCGTCAAAGAGTTAGATCAGAAATGGATATAAAAACAGTAGAATTAAATCCGAACATTAACGGAACTGTTGAAGCTCCAATTGTTTTAATTGATAAAATAAATAATAAACTAGAGAAAATCCTAAACAACAAAAAGTACAGTGACATGAAAATCATTTTACACTTGCATCCTTTTATAGCTGCATATGTAAAAAGCGGGTATCCATCCGTTAGATTAAAATGGTACATGGAACATAAAAGATGGATTAAGATAGTCCCTAGAGACGCATACACCTATTTACATTTTAGATTCTTTAATAAAGAAGGTAGAATCATCAATGCATAAAAAAAGCGGCTTAGGCCGCTTTTTTTATGCTTTAATTTATCCTAATTTACAAGTATGAATAATGGAGATCTTACTATAAAGGAAATAGAAATTAAACTACGATATTATTGCTCTTACCAAGAAAGATGCCATAAAGAAGTTCAAGAGAAATTAAGAACATTTAATGTCATTCCCGACGGAGTCAACCAAATAATTTCAAATTTAATCAGTGAAAATTTTTTAAATGAAAATAGGTTTTCCAAAAGTTACGTAAGAGGAAAATTTAATATTAAGCATTGGGGCAAAATTAGAATAGTTAATGAACTTAAAAAAAGAAACATTTCCAAATACAATATCAATCAAGGCTTGAAAGAAATTGATGAATTAGATTATCAAAACAAGTTTGAAGAAATTTTTAATAAAAAATTATCATCTTTGGAAGGATTAACTCTTATAGTAAAAAAGAAAAAAATACTTTCATATTTAATGTACAGAGGGTGGGAAAGTAGTTTAATATATCAAAAAATTTATGAAATTTAATTTAAAAATATTAATAATCTCTATAATTTTTATAGGTTGTAAATCAGAAGTGGACCTAATAGTTTATAATGGGAATATTTATACTGTGGATAATGATTTTAAAGTAGCTAATGCCATAGCAATCAAAGACGGTCTGTTTTATGATATTGGAGAAAATGAAATTAAAAATAGGTACCATTCAAAAGAAACAATCAATCTAAATGGAGCCACCGTACTGCCAGGTCTTATTGACGCGCATTGCCACTTTTACGGATTAGGATTAAATCAACAAGTAATAGACTTAGTAGGAACTCTGTCATTTGATGAGGTAGTCTCAAAGATTAAATTAAATTCAAATATTAACAGTAAGGTTATAAAAGGAAGTGGTTGGGACCAAAATGATTGGGATATTAAAGAGTTTCCTAAAAAAAGCAGGCTGGACATGCTTTACCCTAACACTCCGGTAGTTTTAGAAAGAATAGATGGTCACGCCTATTTGGTTAACCAAAAAGCTCTTGATTTAGCTAAAATCACTGTTGACACAAAATCTAGTGATGGAACAATTGTAAAAAAAAATGGAAAATTAACAGGAATCTTAATTGATGGCCCGATGGACTTGATTGATAATATTTTACCAGAATTATCTTTGATCGAAAAAAAACAAGCTCTGTTAAATGCTGAAAAAATATGTTTTAAAAACGGACTAACCACTGTTGATGATGCTGGTTTGTCAAAAGAAATAATACTATTAATAGATAGCATTCAAAAAAAGAAAGAATTAAAAATTAGAATTTACGCTATGATTAGTAATTCTAAAAGTAATCTAGATTATTTTCTTCCAAAAGGACCTATTAAAACACCTCTACTAAATGTGAGTTCTGTAAAAATATATGGTGACGGTGCATTAGGTTCTAGAGGAGCAACATTAAAAACTCCTTACCACGATGACCCCAATAATTATGGAAAATTAATTACCAACCCCAGCGAGCTAAAAAACTTAGCTACCAGAATTGCTGAGGCTAATTTTCAAATGAATACACATGCTATTGGAGATTCAACTGTAAAATTGTTAATAGACACCTACTCTAAGGTTCTTGAGGACAAAAAGGACCCAAGGTGGAGAATTGAACATTCTCAAATTATTGATTTAGAAGACATGAAAGGGTTTAATAATAAAATTCTCCCCTCAGTTCAACCGACACATGCAACTAGTGATATGTATTGGGCTGAAGACAGAGTTGGATCGACTAGAATAAAAGGAGCATATGCTTATAAAACCTTATTAAACAAATCAAAAGTCATTGGGCTGGGAACAGATTTTCCTGTTGAAAAAGTAAATCCATTTCATACTTTTTATGCAGCTATTTCTAGAAAAGACATGAATGGGTATCCAGAAAATGGGTTTGAAATTGAGAATGCACTTTCAAGAGAAGAAACATTAAAAGGAATGACTATTTGGGCTGCTTATTTGAACTTCGAAGAAAATGAAAAAGGCAGTATTGAAAAAGGAAAGTTAGCAGATTTTATTATAATAGATAGAGACGTAATGAGTGTTAAAATTGATGAGACTTATAAAACCAAAGTTTTAAAAACCTTTGTTTCGGGAGATTTAGTTTATTCGATACAAGAGCCCTAGCAGCACATTTCTTCCTGGCATTGGAACTAAATTTGTTTCAGAATATTCAACATCCAAGATGTTATTTACACTTAGAAAAACAGATTTATAAGATAATCTAGAATCTAAAACTGAGTAATTAGAACCATCGGAACGCTGAGCATATTTAAAAGCAGTTGAAAAAAAAGTCTTTTTATAGTTATAATTAAGCTTAGAAATAAAATGGCTTTTTAAAGAGTTTAACGAATATTTCGAATAGTTTATATTACTAACATAGTTGTCATCCTTTAGGTTAGAATATCCTAGACTAAAAGTATTTACAGAAAGATCGTTACTAAGAAATCTATATCTAAAATCTAATTCAAATCCTGTTGTGTTTAATGAACCTATATTGGTTGCTTTCCATAAATCACTTTCGTTTACTTTAACATAGTCTATTATATTTTTAGATTTTCTTGAGAATAAAGCAGCAGATAAATCAAATTGTGAACCATTGTATTTGAATCCTACTTCAGAAGAAGTAGCCTGCTCAGGATTGAGATTCTCATTTCCAATAGTTGTTCTATCACTATAATATAAATCTGTGTAAGTTGGTATTCTGTAGGTTTTACCAACATTACTATAAAGTTTAAAATCTGAACTTAGATGGTATCCTAAATCAATCCCTGGAAAACTATGAAATGATAAATCTGAAAAATAACTAATAGCTAAACCAGGTGAAATACTTAATTTATCATCAAAAAATTCAAAAGTATGATCCAAAAAAACATTGGCAGTAATTCTATTGTGTTCTCCTAAATTATTACTTGTAATATTAACACTGGACAGGTCTAAACCAAATCCTGTAACACCAAAATTAGAAAAATACGAAGCACTTATTTCAGCTGAAACTTTATTAGTTTTATGAAGATTTCTATAAACAGAGGGGTTATCCCTTATATAGATATACATATCTTGACCACGTTTCCAATAAAGTCTAGATTTAATTATTAAGTTCTCGGATTTTATGACAGTTGAAATACCTAATAAACTTGCCTGAGTTTCTTCGTATTGCTCCGTAGCAGAGGGACTTGCATAAAACCCATTTGCCCCAAATTTACGTTCAGAAAAAGAACTGATTAAATCAATGGGATATTTGTTTATTTTAAAAGAAGTTTTATTAAAATAATTTGTGTTTTGAAAATCTGTATTATGTCTGTATCCATCAGATTTATTAGTAGAAAAACTAAAAATACTTTTAATTTTTTCTTTAAGTATACTAGAGGATAGAGCAAAATTTTTCTGATTGTAAGATCCAAAAGATAATTCGCGAATATTAATGTTTCGTTTTCCTTTTTGTGACTCTATTTCTTTAGTAACAATATTAATAGCTCCATTAAAAGCGTTTTGACCAAAAATTCTAGCAGCAGGACCTTTAATTATTTCGATTCTTTCTATTAAATAAAGTGGAAGAATCATATTAAGTGTGTGATGACCAGTTTGGGCATCATCCATCTTCATGCCATCAATTAAAAGTAAAGTTTGATCAAACCCTCCTCCTCTTATATATAAATCACCTTGAGTTCCTGAAACTCCTCTTTTTCTTATATCAATCCCTACAGTTTGCTGTAATAAATCTGAAACGTTAGATGCAGAACTAATGGCAATTTCTTTAGAGCTAATAATTTTTATTGTTCTAAAATTTTTTGAAAATGGTAAATTTATTTTTGATGAAGAAACAACTACTTCATCTAAAACTTGATTGCTAGTTGTTTGTTGGGAGAATAAAAGTTGTAATGTAAAAAAAAGTATTGCAAAGATATTTACTTTCATATAATCAACTAAATATTAATGTAATGTACATTATAAAAGTTAAAATTATCTTAATCAATTAAAATAATGACTTTATTTTCTTTCATTTCAACAACACCTGATCCTATATTTAAGTGTGTTTCTTTTGGACTAACTTTAGAAAAAACTTCTGCTAATTTAACTGAGTCACTAAATTCACCTAATATTTTTATAGTACCAGAAATTAAGGTAGAAACTATTGGGGCATGATTATTTAACATCTGGAAATTTCCATCGGTTCCAGGAACCAATACTGAATCAACATCTCCGTTAAATAAGGTCTTTTCTGGACTAACTATTTCTAAATACATGAATTTATTTATTAAGCTTCAGCTAACATTTTCTCACCAGCCTCAATTGCTTCTTCTATAGTTCCTTTAAGATTAAATGCTGTTTCAGGAATGTGATCTAACTCACCATCCATTATCATATTAAATCCTTTAATAGTGTCTTTAATATCTACTAAAACACCAGGAATTCCAGTAAATTGCTCTGCAACATGGAAAGGCTGAGATAGGAATCTTTGAACTTTTCTAGCTCTATATACAGAAAGCTTATCGCCTTCTGAAAGTTCTTCCATTCCTAAAATTGCTATAATATCTTGAAGTTCTTTATATTTCTGTAATAGTTCTTTAACATTCTGAGCACAATTATAGTGATCATCTCCAATAATATCTGGAGATAAAATTCTTGATGTTGAATCTAAAGGATCTACAGCTGGATAAATTCCAAGCTCAGCAATTTTTCTAGATAAAACTGTTGTCGCATCCAAATGGGCAAAAGTAGTTGCTGGTGCGGGATCTGTTAAATCATCTGCAGGTACATATACTGCCTGAACAGATGTAATCGAACCATTTTTAGTAGAAGTAATTCTTTCTTGCATCGCTCCCATTTCAGTTGCTAATGTTGGTTGGTAACCAACTGCTGAAGGCATTCTACCTAAAAGAGCAGATACTTCAGAACCTGCTTGTGTAAATCTAAAAATATTATCAACAAAAAATAAAACGTCTTTACCTTGGCCTTCACCAGCACCATCTCTAAAATATTCAGCTACAGTAAGACCCGAAAGTGCAACTCTAGCTCTAGCTCCAGGGGGTTCATTCATTTGTCCAAATACAAAAGTTGCTTTGGATTCTTTCATGACATTTTTATCAACCTTACTTAAATCCCAGCCTCCTTCTTCCATAGATTTATCAAACTCTTCTCCGTATTTAATAATACCTGATTCTAACATTTCTCTTAAAAGATCATTTCCTTCTCTCGTTCTTTCTCCAACACCTGCAAAAACAGAAAGTCCTCCATGTCCTTTGGCTATGTTGTTAATTAATTCTTGAATTAATACTGTTTTCCCTACACCTGCTCCACCAAAAAGACCAATCTTACCTCCTTTAGCATAAGGCTCAATAAGATCGATAACTTTTATTCCTGTGAATAAAACTTCAGTAGATGTAGATAATTGGTCGAAATCAGGAGCTTCTCTATGAATTGATAAACCATCATCTCCAGTTTTAGGTAAATCTCCTAAACCATCAATTGCATCACCAATAACATTAAATAACCTTCCATACACATTTTCACCAATAGGCATTTTGATTGGGTGTCCAGTTGCTAATACTTCTGCTCCTCTTTGAAGTCCATCAGTAGAGTCCATTGAAATAGTTCTAACGACATCCTCACCTACGTGAGACTGAACTTCAAGGACTAAAATTGAACCATCTGATTTTTTAATTTCAAGAGAATCATAAATTTTAGGGAGCTTGTTAGAAGAAGTGTCAAAAATGACATCAACTACAGGGCCCATTATTTGCGAAACTTTACCAATTGACTTTGACATTGTATGATTTTTAATTTTAAATGTATCTATAATTATTAAAACTGAATTTTAATGTGGCAAATATAAAATTTTATACTTTAAATTCTTTAATTTTTTTTACAAAAAAAGGCGACCTAAGTCGCCTTTTATTAACATTATAATATTGTTGTTTATGGGTTTAATGTAAATCCAACATAGAATTGACTTCCAACCATTCCTGAACCTGGCATTACCATGTACTCAATACCACCAAGATTAGCTCCACCAACTTTAATTCTAGAATCTATTGAGGGAATTTCAAAATTCATAGAAGCATCAAAAGTAGTGTTTGAAGGAATTTTTCCGTCAATAAAACCAGACTGTTCCCATGTATATGAATCGTGATATTTAGCAGTTACATTGAATGAAAAATTCTCAGCTAATTTAGTAGAACCAAAAGTTACAACTGCTCTAGTCTGAGGAGTATTGAATCCTGCCTCATAATCAGAATCAGGATTATCAAATTTCATTTTATTATAAGAATATGTCATGTTTAAATTAAACAATTCTAAAAGTTCCGTTTCAAGTCCTGCACTAACTCCATAAGTTCTTACAACTTCATCTGTATTAGCGTCATAACTGAAAACTTTATAATCTCCTTGAGATAAAGCATACATTCCCATCATATCAGAAGCAGTACCATAAAGAGGAGTTATTACATTCACAGCTGAAATGAAATTATCCCACTCTGTTACGTAAGCAGTAATATCAAGAGCAGTTTTCTTGCCATTAACTCTATATCCAAAGTCATAAGATTTCACATATTGAGACTCAACATTTCCAAGGTTTCCAGCAGCTACAGGAGCACCAGCTAGAACAGAAGCTAATTTAAAAGAATTTTGTTGAACATGTTTTCCAGTAACATTAAAACTGTTTCCAGAAGCTCCTCTCAATTTCATGTTAAATCGATCAACATTATCAGGCGAAGAACCCATTAATATAGCAGCACCTGCATCAAGTCCAATATATTGGTCTTGAGCTGATGGATTCTGGAATCCTGTTTGATAAGAAATTCTAATATTTTGATTTTCTGAAAGATTAACAAGAGCACCTATTCTTGGTGTTATGTGACCATCAAAAAATTCACTTTTATCATATCTCATAGATCCGGTAAGTTTAACTGCACCACCCAATACGCTTTTTTGAGCTTGAGCATACATACCCATCTCAGTAAATTCGATTGGCGAAGTATAATCAGTAAATAAAGTTCCGTTAGATCTTAATATGTAATCTCTATATGAAGCACCCACTACAATATCTACTCCACTAACTAAATCTTGGAGGTTATAATTTGCTTCAAAACTGTTAGATTTTGAAGTATCTAAAATACCAGCTCCTCCTCCAAAAACATCTATTCCTGTTGAAACAGCTGTTTTATAAACACTATTCCAAACACTAGAACCAGGTGTTAGCATGTTTGCATCAGCAGCTTTTCTTCCGGCAGCATGAGCAGCTAATAAATCCCTTCCAGTTAATTGAGGCATTTGATCAAGACTATACCCAAAATAAGCGTAATTAGCCAATGTACCAAAACCTACTATAGGGTTAGCATCAACTAAATAAGGTAAAGCTCCAAAATAACCATTAAAATATTTACCATAGTATCCATTTAATCCTCCTGGCTGAGCAATTGCCATTACTGCTCCTAAAGCAGATACATCATGAGAATTTCCAGAATCTTCTATAGAAGTATAAAATCTTAAATTTAAGTTTCTGTTATTATACTCAATTTTATGTTGTTGAAGTCCAAAGTTTTTCAACATATTTCTATTAGTTGCATGAAGCATTGTATTACCAGATCCCATTTTTGAATTCAATATGATTTCTGAGTCCTCGGTTGGTCTATAATGTAAAGCTATATCAGTCTTAAAACTTGAAGCTCTATTATCAACTAAATCTACCTCATTGTATCCACTCATGTTAATTATAGTAGACCCAAAGAAACTTGGATTAATTTGTCCGAAAATAGCACCAAACTGAGCACCTTGAGCAGGGGTAAAAGTTCCATTTCCTACAAGTGCAGGAAGAACTGACCCAACAAAAATTTGTGTCATATCAAAATTCTGTCCAATATCGCCATAAACATTTACACCATCATAGTCTGGAAAATCTCTGGAGTTTTGAGCCTCAGAAGAACCTTTTACATAACGACCGCCCAAATTATTCACATCTCTGTAATCAACCGCGTGCCAGTCCTCACCTTCTTTGTAACTCATTGTAATTTTAGCAGCAAATTTGTCGCTAAATTTATTAGCAGCTCTAAAAGCTATATCATAATAAGTATTGTCACCAGCTGCTTTTTGAGAAGTTAGTCCGTGCTTGTAAGAAACGCTTACTCCAGGGAAATCAAATGGATTTTTACTATTCATAAATAAAATACCTTTTGTTGCATTAGCGCCATATAAAGCAGATGCTGCTCCAGGCATTAATTCAACACTTTGAATATCTAATTCATTTATTCCAAGTAAATTACCTGCAGCAAAATTAAGTCCAGGAGCTTCATTATTCATTCCATCAACAAGTTGAACAAAACCATTGTTGTAAACGGTTGAAAAACCTCTTGTATTTATTTGTTGTAAGAAAAGTCCACCGGAATTTATCTGAACTCCCTTTAAGCCTTCTAAACTACTGTAAAAATCAGGACCAGTAGATTGAGCAATATCTTTATAATCAAATTTTTCAATCGTAACAGGTGACTCAAAAAGTCTTTCTGCAATTCTTGAGGCAGAAACAACGATTTCATCAAGTAAGTTTTGAGAAGATTCTAATTTAACATCAAAATCCAAATTATAAGTTGTAACAGTTAATGTTTGAGAATCAAAACCAACACTTGAAATTGTTACTTCAAAAGGGGGAATTTGATTAACAGAAATTGAAAATTTACCATCAAAATCTGCAACCGTACCGTTCATTGAACCAGCAAGTATTGTTGCTCCTGGAATAGGATCGTTATTATCGTCAACTACAGTACCTGTTACCGTGGTTTGAGCGAAAATTATTGTACTAAATAGTACAGCAATCATAGACAAAATTCTTTTCATAATAGAGTTTGTTTTTAGTTTTTTAGTTGTAATCAAATTAAAATATTCTTGTAAATATAAATAAAATTGTAAAACTACCAGTTATTTATGCCTTTATCGGTGATTTAATAACGTTAGAACCTGATAACTAGAGAATATAAAATATCAAACCGACTTTAAATTGTTTAATATTATTAAATTTTGGGTGTTTTTTTGAGAACTGGTCATTGAATATTGGCTGAAGTCCAAGATAAATACCAAGATTCCAAGTATTATTTCCTGCGTTTATAGTGGCTCCTGTCTGAATTTTATTAAAAGGAAGATTAGAAATAGAGTAAGTCTCGTTTGGTGAATCGTATTTAAATTTACTACTAAAAATATAACTAGTTTTTATACCAAAATAAATTCTCCAAAATTTATAATTTTCTGGTGTTGAAGTTCTCCACCTAATTTCAAAAGGGGCTTCAATTTCATTATAAATCCATTTATTCTGACTGAATGTACTTGAGTCATCAACAATCATCCCAGTAAAACTACTAATTTCATTAGACATTTTTAAATTATGATTATAGGTACTGCTAGACATACCTAAACCTATACCTATTCCAAAATTTCTATTACTATTTAATGGAATATCTCTAACAAATCCTAAATTAATTGAACTAGAAAATTTATTTTGAGTAAAATCAGATGGATTATTTATCGACGAATTATAGTAGAATCCAAAATAAATTTGATCTTCACGGTATTTATCATCTAAATCTATATTTTGAGAAAAAGAATAAAGACTAATAAATAATGTGCAAAAAAGAATAATTACTTTATGCATAACACAAATTTACTTAATAAAAACAAAAAAGCACCCTTATAAGGATGCTTTGAATTTTAAGCTTATTGTTTTTTTATCTGTTTTGAGTATAGTCACCTACTCTAGTTGTGTAGTTGATTTTCAAAGCGTTTACTTTTCTTAACTCTTGTTTAATATCAGAAATGAGCCCCATATTAGTCTCACCATCCACTTTTAAAGCAGTTGTTAATACGTTTTGTAGCTCTTCTCTTTTAGTAGCTCTTTCAGCAAGAACGTAAGCTCCAACATCTGAAACCACAGAGAACTTGTCATTTAACTGAATTCTTGCCTGATCTCCGTATTTAGATTCATACCTATCACTTGGTTTTCCAGCATAAATATAAATTACACGATCTTTCTTGTCTAATTTTTGGATTTGATCAGCAGCCGGAAGCTTATTATCAACCATTAAAGTGTTATCACGCATAACAGTGGCAACCATAAAGAAAAATAAAAGCATGAAAACAATATCTGGTAAAGATGCAGTGTTTATTGCAGCTTGCTCGTCATTTTTTTTCTTTCTAAACTTAGACATACTAAATATTTTTACTTGGTTCAGCCTCAGATAATTTTTGAGGATACATTTTCTTTAGAACACTAAGCTTTGGCTTAAGAGCGGCTTTAGCTTTAAGGCTTGTTCTTGGATCAGAATATTTTTTATCTGCCTCAACAAAACTCATTCTTTCATTTGGATATAGAGATAAAAACTCTCTATCTCTTAACTCATTATAAGCAGCCACCAATTCATTTTGTACTGATATATATACTTTATAGTCTGTTTCCCTGTCATTCTTTAATGAGATAATTGCTTTATCAGGATTATCAGATGAAGATCGATCTCTTTCACCTTTGCAGTAATCACAAGCTTCTTCACCTAATCCTCCACCATTGTCTAAAAACTTAACTGCTGCTTTTCTAACATCGCTTAAGTCCATTAATTTTTCCTCTACAAGAATCATGTTGTTTTTATTTACTACAACAGTAAAAATATTTCTTTGTTTAATAACTGGAGGATCAATAACATCCTCCATTGGGGGAAGCTTTCTGTTTATCCCAGAATCTGTTTCAATAGTGGTAGTAACTAAAAAAAATATTAATAAAAGAAAAGCAATGTCAGCCATTGAGCCTGCATTCACTTCTGGTGATTTTCTAGCCATCTACTTGTTGATTAGTTTTCTTACAGATCCATAACTCATTGCAGCTATGGCAATAACAGTTAAAAAGTAAAACATTTTAATTCCAGTTTCTACCAATCTAGCTCCATTAGCAGATAAAACTGCTCCATCTTGCATAGGCGTTTCTTCTCCTGAAGAAAAAATAAAAGCAGCGATTAAAACTACTAAAAAGGCACCAATTGACATTAGTGAACTTTTAAGTTTTTCTTTATCAGAAGCTAAATTTTTAACAGAAAATACTACTGTAATTAAAATAGTTATTGCTAATATTATTTGAGCTAAAAGAATAATAGGTGTAATACTACTAAAGTCTCCCTGCATAGCGCTCATCTCAATTGCATCATCGCCTTTTCCAACTATAATTACAAGAAAAATAGCACCCAATACTCCAAGGGCCGCAACTGTGTAAGTAGTTATTTTTTGAATATTCATAAATTTATTTTTTGTGAGCTACTAAAATATCTATAAGTGTAATTGAAGCATCTTCCATATCATTAACTATACTGTCTATTTTAGCAACGATATAATTATAAAATATTTGAAGGATAATTGCAACAACAAGTCCAAATACAGTAGTTAATAGTGCTACTTTAATACCACCAGCAACTAATGAAGGTTGCATATCTCCAGCAGCTTGAATTTTATCAAATGCCTGAATCATTCCAATTACTGTTCCCATAAAACCAAGCATTGGAGCTAATGCTATAAATAACGATATCCAAGAAACATTTTTTTCAAGTTGTCCCATTTGAACACCACCATAAGCAACAACAGCTTTCTCTGCACTTTCAATACTATCATCAGCTCTATCTAATCCTTGATAAAATATGGAAGCAACAGGTCCTGGAGTATTTCTGCATATTTCTTTAGCAGCTTCTGTACCACCTGACTTAAGTGCACTTTCAACATCATCAGTTAATTTTTGAGTATTAGTAGTTGCAAGATTTAGATAAATAATTCTTTCTATTGCTATTGCAAGTCCAAAAATAAGACAGGCAAGTACAATCCCCATAAATCCAGGACCACCTTCAATAAAACGATTTTTTAATTCTTGTGTAAAACCTCTTTCGGCTGGAGCCTCCTCAACCATAGCTTCTTCTTGCATTGTTTCTTCTTGCATCACCTCTTCTTGAACTGGTTCTTCAGCAGAAGTTTCGTCTTGAGCATTTAAATTTCCAATGTTTGAGAAAAAAATAGCGCCTAGTAGTAAACTTGATAATAGTCTTTTCATTATTTAAAATTTATTCTTTTTGTTAATTATTTATTTTAAGATGTTAAATATATATAAAAAAGTTTAAATAAAAATGATGTTTTAGACAAACCTAAAATATTGCCTAAAAGTTCGTTAAGACATTCCTTTAAGCATGTGTTTTTTTAACTTATATTTTGCAGAGAGGAAGGGATTCGAACCCTCGATACACTTTTGGCGTATACACGCTTTCCAAGCGTGCGCCTTAAACCACTCGGCCACCTCTCTTTTTAAAGGTTCAAAAATAGGTATTTTAAATATTATAAATTGAATATTTTAATAGCATTTTTTGTAGTTGCTTCAGCTA
>Ga0209384_1000501_pt1 | contig 24413 bp, 18 predicted proteins | sample CoawatmetaG05DNA_FD_187511 | JGI IMG/M metagenome (GOLD analysis project Ga0209384, IMG submission 187511) | Marine microbial communities from the West Antarctic Peninsula - Coastal water metaG058-DNA (SPAdes) (version 2) | ecosystem: Environmental > Aquatic > Marine > Coastal ... | reverse complement strand
ATATCACCATAATCTTCGTCAGCCATAACACCTAATAGTTCTTGATAAACCATTTTTCCAAATTCATAAAACCTAACTCCTTTGTCTTCTTCTCCTCTTACTAATACTGGAGCAAAAACTCTAAGTTTTGGCCATAATTTTTTAGCTAATTCAGCGTTTTCTTTGTCGCCTGATTTTTTTAACGTAGTTGCAAATTCCATAATTGGATCTGACTCGCTAAAGTTAGAAAGAGCAATCATTCTTGGTTTACCAATACCGAAGTAAAAGTATAATTCCGAAAATGGAAAGTCTTTGTTGTGTGTGTAAGGTACTATTCTTACTACTGATTTTTCTCCTACTGGTGGTCTCCAAAAATTGTTTTTGAAGTCGCTAGAGCCACCTCCCCCTTTGTTGTTTAGCTTTGCTAAACGGTTCTTGATTTCATTTAAATCCATGTTATTGTTTTTGTTAATTAAATGTGAATGTTATCTTATTACTTCATGTAATGTATGAAGCATTTTTGGCTAAACCAAATTTTTCTACTAAAGATTTATGATTTCTTTTATTTTCGTGTCTATACGATTAAAACCCTCTGTTTGTATTAATAAAATACAATTTCTATAATCATTCCAATTTACAGCGAATGATTTATCTATAACCCCATTATTTAAACTCTTTATCAATTCATTAAGTGCGTTAATTGTGTATAAAGTGTTTGTTTGTTTTTTTCTATGCACTAAAATAGTATTGTCTACCATAGAATCCCTTGTTGAATTATTTATGTCTACATTATATGTAAGCATAATTTTTTCCCCATCCAAACTTTCTAACACAAAAAGTTTATTAAAGAGAATTACATAGGATGTTTGAATAGTATTAGCTACTTCTTCATATGCATCTACTGTTGTAAAAGTACAGTATAATCGATTGTTCATAAATAACCGGAATTTTTCCGAGTATAAATATGAATTTACTGTAAAGCCCCGTAATGTTTCCCCACCTTTAATTTCACGGGGAATTTGTCACTAAGTATGTTTTGTAAATCAATTAATGTTTGTTTTCCATCTTGTTTAGACACGTCAAAAACGAACGCATCGTATATGTAAAGAACTAATTTTGTATGTTTTGTCTTTAAATAATCTTGTATGATTTTTATCTTACGAATGTTGGTTTCTGTTTCGGTTGCCTGTATGTAATAGTTAAATAATTTTTGAGAATGGATTTTAGGGTGGTCTTTTTTACTTATAGTATAACTACCACATTTGATTTCTCCTTCCTTATTAAATTCTTCCCAAATAATATTTATAAAATCTTGAGTTTTCTTAAAGAAAGGATGATGTAAGTTCGCCTTATCTATACCTCCATATATTTGTTTGAATGTAAGTGTTTTACTTTCCTTATATTGTTGTGGAGTTATTTTCTTGGATTTAAAATAAATTTCCGCAAGTGTGTTGTGTACGTTGCCTTCAAATTGATAATCGACTATATCGCCTATTAGGCGGGGATGATACCCATCATAATCCATTTCTACAAAAAAGTCATTGTCTGGTTCGAAACAATCACGTTCTCCATTGTCGTGTTTTAATCCAACAAAATTTAATCCGTTAAAGTTATTTACAGGTCTTCCGGTTGTAGTGTATGGGTTATACCATCCGTATATATGATTTTCTTTTATGGAGAATTTTTTATTTTTTAGTGTAAAATAGTCGTCAAACTTGTCATTGAATTTTAAGCTATTCTTCTCTAACTCATGTAAGACAGGCAATAATATTTTGTCAAAGTACTTGTTAGTTTCCCCGCGATACTCTTGGAATATACTGTGTGTTTTTAATTTACAGCGTTCTAGGTGTTTTCCAATTGGTATCATTTTATTCACTTTAGTATGTGGGAATTTTCGGTAATACCATGAGTGTGCTTGGGTTGTATGTTGGTCTAATAAAGGTATTGTATGTTGTATATCCGTATAAGGGATGTGTGGGGCCGCGTGTAAGCTGCTTTTCTTATCTAAAACACAAAACTCATAATTTGCTAACACACTCAATATAGCATCTTTATCCCAATTTATACATTCTGTGTGGTTTAATGGTATAATAAAATCTTCACCATCAACTTCAAGATATATAGCTATTATTTCTGCTAACGCAGGGTGTGTGTTGTCATTACCCTGAATAAATTCAAGATAGCGTGTTAAACTAGAAGATAAATTTGATTCTAGTTGTTTTAGTTGATTTGGGGTTTCGATAAGATAGAACATACCTTATCAATGTAATAAAGCTTTATCTAATAACCACCCCCTCTACTAGGAGATGATGGACGGCCTATATTTCTATTAATATTACTTACTGTTTGTGTTCTTTTCTTTTTAAACTTTTTTCTTTCTTTTGCCTTTTTCTCTTTTAAAAAGTCTTCATAATTAAAATCTTTAAAACCCTTTAATTCATTAGGTGTTTGAAGATCTTTAGCAAATATTAAGGTAGCATGGGATTCTTCTGTGTGTGTTTCTCCTACCATAGGGATACCTTTATGTATGTGATATAATCCTGTGTACTCTCTACCATTTTCATAATATAATTCTCCTCCTTGAGTAAATAATTTATCTGAGTTATTTATAGATTCAAATTCATTTAATAAAGAAAATAAAAGTTGAATATAAGGAAATCTAGAGACTAAATTTTCTAAGGTTAATTTATTTATTTTTCTTATGCTACCTTCTAAAACCCATATTAATGATCCTCTTTGAAATAATTTTTCATCATAAATTTGTTTATCAAAATCATCATATGTTTGTTGAGAAATTTCATATAATTCTTTTTCATCATTTACTCTTTGAACAAAAAATCTTACAAAATACCCATTTTCATAATCTATTTCACTAGGAAGACCTTTAGAAGGAACTATTGTTTTATATTTTTTTAATTTATTATATTGAGGGTTTTTTAAGTAAGTATACTTTCGTGCTGCTTTTGAAATACCAAAATTTAGTTCAGAACTTTCTGGTTTTACTAATTCAGGACCTAAATTTAAATAACTACTTCCTGCGTAAAATTTTCCTTTATTAGTTTCAATATACATACCAGTATAAGATTTTTTACTGTCTTTATATATTAGTTCTCCCTTAGAAGCTTCTAATATATTAATAGATGATTTAGGAAAATATTGCATTTTAATTATTTATTTCTTTTATTATATAATTCTATATCTTTTCTTTCTGTACCCCATTGACCTAGTTCATAATAAGCAACGTAATTTCCTGAAGTTGTATTTACTTGGCTTGAATCCCAATTATTATTATTTTCATCTTGATATTTTGAATAGGTTTTTTGCAAATACGAGTCTCGAAGTGATAAAGGAGTTATTGCATCTTTAAAGGCCCTTGAACAAGCTGCATTAACTGTGCTATAAATCTCCTTCATTGTTGGGTTGTATGCCCCCTCGTTTTTAGGTTTTAGTGGTTCTGCATGTATTTCTTCTGCGCTACTAACCAGCTGTCTATTTTCAATATTTGGGTTAATAACATAACCACCTGATATTTCATATGCTGTTTCTCCCCCTACTGGATCTATTGTTTCAAATCCTTTAGGTAAATCTTTTTTTAATTTAGCTAATAATTCATTCTCAATACCCTTTGCAAGAATTCTTATATTTTTTGCATATTTTACAGCATTTTGGAAAAATGCCCAGGCAACATCTATTGTGTTATTTGCTGGATCAAGAAAAACAATACCATTAAGAAAATTAGGTCCATTCTCCCATCTTCCTCCAGTAGTTCCAAATACTCTAGCTCTTCTATAACTTGCTACATATAAAGCTAATTGTTTTTTCCATTGTGGGTATTTTTCAAGTACTCTTTCTTCTTTAGCTTGTGCTTCTTCTTCATTTACAGATTGTTCTTCTGCTTGTCTTTCCATTTCTGCATCAATTTCTCTTTCGTAAATTTCTTGTTCTGTTTCTAATTCATTGTTGTCAATACTATCTAATATATCTGCAGGATTAGATACAGCATTATTACTTATTATTTCATTATTAGAATCTGAATCAACATCTGTATCTGATACTACATCAGTATTTCCAAGTGTTCCTCCACCATTTTTTGTTCCTGTTCCATCTCCCCCATGAGCACTCCCCTTTTTATTTTTCATTTCTCCTCCCCCTACCCCTTTTTCTTTAGGTAAAAGTACTAATTGTCCATGTATGTTTGTTACCCAATCTTGTCCTGCAGTTATTTCTTGTTGTTCTCCCATACAAACAAAGGCTATGTCTGATGCTTTATAGGCTTTAGGTAATCTTGTAGGATCTACTTTAAATACATTTCCTATTGTTATTCCTCCTATACCATCCATTTTAGCATTAAATTTTAAAGGTATTACTGAAGAAACGGGAGGTGCATTTTGTACTTGTATTTTATAACCTTTATGATATTCTACTCCATTAGGGTATATACCATCAGAGAAATGAAGTGTTTCAATTTTATTTATTTTATTATAAAATGATTTTAGATCTACTCTTGCTTGTGATATTTCTTCTTGACCTTCAATTTCTCCACTTTCTTCATCTACTTTTTGATTATCACCACTCATAGTATTAGCAGTATATTGAGCTAATCCCTCAAATAAATCTATAGTATCTTGTGATAATTTATTATAGGCATCAGCTGAAGCTTGTTTTTCATCTTTAGATGGTTTTTGTTTTTCCTTTTTTGATGCAACATGAAATCTACTTTGTATACCTCTAGCCATAGCAGCAAAAGTAGCTCCATCTATATCTTGTATGCTGTCTGGATTTTGCATAGCAACACCTATAGTAGCAGATAATTCATTAGGAATTATTGAATTGTATGAAAAATCTCTACAAATAGTGTCATTACTTTGTATTTTTAATTCATGGATTTTATCAGGTGTTAATTCATCATCTTTTTGAAAGTTAGCATCTATAATTCTTAACACACTTGGTCTTTCTGTGTCATTATGTATTATAAATTTATATTTATTTCCTGAAGCTGCTGATATATCATCCCATAATTTTTTAATAAAATCATATAAATTAAAATCATCATTTAATTCTCCCTCACTATTAAATCTTTGTTCTTTATAGATATAAAGAAGTCTATGTAAATTTATATAAATATGACCTATATTTCTAATGTTTCTATTATTAGATCGCATATCAGTTCTACCCGCCCATGATTTATATAATTCAGCTCCTACTACCATTCCCGCCCCTGCTGCTGTTCCCCCACTTGCTACAGCTCCAATACCAAATCCTGCTAGCATTGCCCCATAGTACATTACAGTATTAAATTTACCATTTTTAGATAAACTAAGTTGTTCGGGAAACAAACATATACTAGGATCTACAGAACTATTTAAAACACTTCCTAAGGGAAAATGTGCTGTAAAGTTGTTTAGTGCACCGGGTGGGGCAATATCTGCAGCAATTGAGGTAAGTACTTTTCCAGGTTTTTTATGAAGAGGTATTCCTTCAACATTTATTCTTGACATTAATAAGGGGGATACTTGAGGTTTTTCTTCATCTTCTGCAACTACAGTATTTGTAGAAAAAGTAACTAATGGGTTTCCTAATCCATCTGTATTTATAACAAATCTGTTTAAAAAAGTACAAAAAGCATCCCACCTTATGTAAGGTGAATTTATGTAATATTCTCCTTCATCTTTAAAAAAACTATCTTCAGTAAGGATAAAAGTTTTTAATACATCTGCGTCCTCTTCGTCATGTTCATTATAATCTAACCCAAAATAATTTCCTATTTTATTAGTAGGACTAGGAGCATATAATTTTCCTGTAGCTAATGACTTTATCCTATCTAATTTATTCTCAATATCTGTTCCTGAGTCCCAAAAACTGGGACCAAATGATTGATAAAAATTCATTGAAAAATTACTTCTTTTATCTCCTCCTGCATCTGTCGTTCTATCAGTTGCATATGAATATTGCATCATATCAAATAATCCTAAGTATAATATATCATGTTCTGCTGCTGCGAGGCCTTCTCCTGATAATGTTTTAGTTTCTTCACTTCCTTTAAGACCTATTGTTATTGAGTTTCCTTTTAAAGTTTCAATTATTTCTCCTGCCGCTATTATTTCTGTTGTGCAATCATACCCCCCATCAGTTCTTGCTTTATAAGAAAAGTTTTTACACATTCCTGATATAGCGTCATAATTTCCACCTGACTTTACCTTTTCTTCTATTATTTTTCTATTAATAGTATCCATAGACATTTCACTAATCCACCATTCTCCTATAAAAGGAAAATCTAAAACTCTTTTTCCTTTATTATTAATATAAGGAGACCAACCCCATTCTAATAAAATAGGGATACCAGGTCTCATATAAAGTAATTCTAAAGCTTCTAATTGACGTTGATTATAACATGTAAATTCAACTTTAGCTTCTCTTAAAGAACCATAAGCTGATTTTGTTCTAATATTAGCTGTTTTAATACCTGGCATAGGTACTGATCCATAATCTTCTCCTGGGTTAGCTCTAATAGTAGGATCACCATAAGCTGTACCGAAATCGTTTGGAGAAGCACCTCTAAATCCACTTCTATTTCCTAATTTAAATTTATATTTTTCGTTTCGAGTTCTTGTTGATGTTGTGACACCTGTTTCAAATGAAGTTCCTTTATCTACATTATTATTTACTTCAGTAGAATTTTCTGTGACGTCACTACGTTCTATGGTTTCTCTATCGATAGCTAAAGTTCCTCCTTGTAGAACATATCTTCGAGCTAAACCACTTCCTTTTATATGGCTTGCTTTTTCATAAGGACGTCCTTCATGAATGTCTATAGCTCCAAAATCTGTTAGATCACATCCCGAAGACATTCTAATAACACATTGTCTGCTTACTGTGTTAGTAAAAAAAGCTCCACCAGGAAGTGTTATATTTTTTCCTCCTTCTTTACTTAAGTCAACAGTATGTGTATCAAATCTAGAATCATTATTATTGCCTTTAGAAATAATAGTTTCTCTGATTTTAATTTGTTGTTTTATAAAATTTCTAAAACTTTCTTTAAAAATAGACATAACTTAAAAATTTAATTCTTCATACTTTTTCTTAATATCCATTATTGAATTAGGAATTCGTATTTGGGTTCCTGGTTTTATATAAAAAGAATCTCTAGAAACCACACCTGGATTTGCACATGTTATTACCCACCATAAAGAGGTATCTTTATAATACTGATTAGCTAGTAGATCTAATCTATCTCCCTCACTTGTTATAATATAAATATCTCCTCTAGTTAAAGGAATTTCGGGGTAATGTATGTGTCTATAATATCTTTTATTATTTTGTCCTTTTATAGCTAATTTAAGTATTCTATCCATGATTATAAATCTGATTTATGTTGTAAAAATGCTTTTTTAGATGATTCAGCTGAACCATATTTATACCATTTTTGTTTAGGGCTTAATGTTCTATTATTATGATGAGATAAAATAAAAGGTGAATCTGTAATTGATTTTTTAGGTATAAAGTTATGGATTGGTGTAAATTGACAAGTAACATCCATAATATGAGGCATTACTTGTGCTCCATCTTTATCTTCACCATTTTCTAAGTGATTTAATGATATATCCCAAGGATAATCTTTTTGCCATTTTAAATTTATAGATGTAAAAAACCCAGGTGTTCTATCTATCATAGAACCAATAGTTAGTCTACAAAAATTACCTCTCATTCTTGTATTTTTATAATCTGGGGCTGTTTGTGATACTAAATAATTTAATTTTCTATATAATGGTATCATTTCGTGTCTTGATTGGGCTGCTATTTTAAACGCAAAATTTATTTTTCTATCAAAACCACTATAAGTGTAAAAATTCTCTGCTCTACCATTGTATTTAAATCCATTCCATGTACCCGTGTAATTATCCCCAAACCCATCTAAAAATGCTCTAAAAGTCATTACTTCTGATTTAGAGGGATCATCTCCATCTAAGGCTTCTATTCTGAATCTTATTAAATCTCTTTGATTTGCTTGTTCAAATGAAGAATCATCATTTTTAAATATATCAAGTGCGTTTATTTTATCTATTGTTGCTTCATCAAAAATGTCATAGGATTCTGTGTCTTCTCCCAATATATTTTTACCTTTAACTCCATCTATTTTTTTACCTGGAGTACCTGTACCTACACGATCTTCTCTATAAAATCTTCTACCATGATTAGTTTGTTGTTGATAATCTGTAAAAGGTTGTATATAATCATCTCCTAATACATCTTTTTTTATCTTTCGAAAATCTTGAATACTTGTAAGAGATAATTTATAATTAGGATTACTAGAAAAATAGGTTTTAGGGTTAAAAGAATTACCATTATCAGGTTCAAGATTTAAAGTTTCTAAATCTTTATCATATTCAGCTGACTTAAAACGTATAAATCCTGCACTGTCTTCAAAAAATTCAGTAGTTGATTCATCCCCAAATGGATCTTTATATTTTTGAAACAAAGCTACATTACCTCTTTTGCCCTCATATACCCCATATGAATTTATCCATGGAACTAAAGCTTCTTTTCCTGCTTCCTGTATGATATTACCTCCTATATTTATTTCCTTGTTTGATTGAAATGTAAGAGGATTATATCCTAAATTTTTAAGTAATAAACTATATCCTGGCATTCCATCTTTTAATCCTTTTATTGATCTTGCTTCTCCAAATATTATTGATTTGGGAGCAGAAAGTAATATGTCTTCTGGGTTATATTGACCATTAGCTGTGTCTAAATCTGTTGTTAATACAGTAAGAGGATCAGGTAATTCCCCACCAAAAAGGGTTTTGTAACTTTCTACATGAGATTCTGTTCTTTTTAAGGAATAGCTACTGTGTCTAGAAAAATGAGATAATGATGGGTCTCTTTCTATTTCAGATATAAAATTAACAGAATCAATATAATTAGTGTATCCTCCCCCGGGTAAGAAAGGTTGATCAGTTGATCTTTCTTCTGACATTTCTCCTCCTACTCCTATTCTTCTAGTAGAAAATACTCTATGGTATTGGTTTCCAATAGTTTTTGAATTCTCTAAACTAAGTTTTTCTTTAGCTTCTGGATCATATTGGTATTCTGGATAGCGGATACTATAATCTTCACCATCATCATAGAGTAAACCATAGTATTTTCTATTATTATATATACTAAGTAAACCATCAAAATCAAAAGTTTTAAATGTATTAAGTATTTTATTACTTAATATAAATTTACTAGGTTTAAGTAAGTATTGATTAGCTGTTTCAAAATCAGAATCCTCTTGAAGATTTTCCTGGTTTATTATAAATTTACCCCCTGGTAAAAAATTATGATTAGAATTTGAATATCTAAATCCTAATTCTACACTATCTGCATTTTTACCTACAACAGTTTTTGAATCTCTTATATCATTTTTACTAGCAGCTAATGGATTTCCACCCTTTCCAGAAGCTTGTTCTCCAAAACCTCCTGCTATGAATGCTTCTTGAAGTGATTCATGTAATTCAGGGAATAAATCTACATTAACTCCATTAAGTTCTCTAAAATTAGCTACAAATACATTTGACACACCAGAAGATAAACCTAAAGCAATTGGTGAAAATCTACTTCCATCAAAATAACCTGTAGTAAAAGAACCTCTTGGTATTCCATTTTCTCCTACATCTGTAACATAAGGAGCGTATTTTTTTATTCTTGTTCTTCCTATACCAAATAACGACCCAGGTCCACCATTATAAGCATATAATGTTTCACCATCACTACCCCCTAATACAAATTTTTTAGCTTTTTTAAGACCTTGTCCTATATTATAAAAGAATTGACCTAATCTACTTCTTTCCTTTTCTGGTAGACCTTCTACAGTTGTTTGTTGTTCTATATGATCTTCAAATAAATTTATTAATCTATTATTATCATTATCTTCAAATAATTGTTTAGCTTGAGCATACCCCGCATGTGCTAAAGGTGTTAATCCTTCTCTTTTAACATAAAGTCCAGTTCCTGCTGACGCTACTGATGCTAAAGTATTTATACCTAAATTATAAGTTCTTTGATTTGCTTTAGAAATACCCCTACCTGGCCTACTTACTTTAGGATTAGTTAATTGTAGTCCTACTTGTTTAGTAATAAACGCTAAACCTTTAGGTGAAATTAAAAATCTTCCTATTCTTTCCCCATCTGTAATTAATCTTTCAGCATGTGTTATAGCACCACCTCTTATAAAACCATCAGTAAATGTATTTATTGTTGTTTCTAAACCAGGATTTCCTGATAATAAATCTATTGTAGGACTTGTTACAAAAGGTTCACTACTAAAACCCCCATTAGGTCTATCAAATGTAGTTCCTTGACCAAATTTAAAAGATTTTTGTCTAAATAGTTTATTATCAAATATAGAAGTAGATCCACCATAATTAAAACCTCCTGAAGTAGATGGAGTATTATGGTTAGGATAGAGATTTAATCCTCCCCCCTCTAAATTTGTAAGTAATAATCTTAAAGCCATGTTTTATTATCCTGGTAAATTATTTAAATATTGTGAAGGTATATTACCGTTTAAATCAGCAAAGGGAGTTGAGGATAAAGGTGAAGGATTTACAGACGGCCAAGTACCTCCTGGTTGTCCTGCTCCATAACTTGCTCCTGGATTTATACCACTTTGATATACATTTGCTAATAAATCTTGTTTTAAAGTAGAAGATACCCCCCTATCAAATAATTGTCCAGGATTACCATTTAAATCTAAAGTTGATGGGTTTGTGTGGGGATAAGCTCCACCTGGTTGTCCTGCACCATAACTTGCTCCTGGATTAATTGTACTAGTATATATATCCTCTAAACTTGTTAACTGAGATTGGATTTGGTTAGTATTCATAAAACTAGGACCATTAGAACCATCTAAATCTTGATAAGGTGAATTAGAGGGGGGTTGTGGTACTGATAATAATGAATCTTGCTGTAAGGTTGAAGTATCTCCTAAATCAAAGGCAGGACCCGGATTACCATCTAAATCTTGATAAGGTGAATTAGAAGGGGGTTGTGGAACTGATAACAATGAGTCTTGTTGTAGAGTTGAAGTATCTCCTAAATCAAAAGTAGGACCCGGATTACCATTCATATCTTGAAGTGAAGGACCTACAACTTCAACTGAATCACCGTGTTGATAACTAGATTGCTGGGTTAATGAGTCTATATGTTTTTGAGATGCTTGTGCTGTTTGTAGTTGAAATTGTGGTCCTAAATTACCATCTAAGTCTTGGTATGGAGAATTTTCAGAAAAACCTGGTACTTGTTGTAAACTATCTATATGCGCTTGAGATGCTTGGGCTGTAGGTAGTTGGAATTGTGGTCCTTGATTACCATCTAAATCTTGAAAAGGTGAACTATTTGGTGCTGGTATATAAGTTTGACCTGTATTTGTGCTTACTGTGTTTTGTGTAAGTAAGTCTATCATATGATCTCCCGTTGGGCTTTGGAATGGAGAATCACTAGTTCCATTTAAAGTATTAAAATTAGGATCAGGTAAACCGTTTAGATCTTGATGTGGTGAATTTTGAACTCCACCAGGTACTACTTGTAAGCTATTTATGTGGGTTTGAGATGCTATATCTGTTGGTTGTTGAAACTGAGGACCTTGCTGTCCATCTAAATCTTGATAAGGTGAACTTTGAACTCCTCCAGGTACTACTTGTAAACTATCTACATGCACTTGAGATGCTATATCAGTAGGGAGTTGAGAAGTAGGTCCTATTTGACTAGTCATATCTTCAACAGGATTATTTCCTGCTACTAAATCAAATAGTGAATTTTTATTTTTTAATCCCATAATTATATTATTTTATTATACATATTAAGGTATTTTATTTTGTTCAGCTTGATTTGAATAAAACACACCACCTTGAGAACTACGTGCAGCATATGGATCATAATTCATTTGTGAATTAACTTGTACAGTTGACATAGCAGCCGCCATTTCCTTATAATCTATAGCGGGGGCAGTTGATACAGATCCTGGGGGTCCACTTATTACATCATCTCCTTGCGTTAAATCAGTTCCTGCTATAACTGTGTCTCTATTATTTAATGCTATTGATCCTTCTGGGGTAGATAATACTCTTTTTCCATATCCAGGTGACATAACATCATCTCCTTTACTAAATTTACCTATTAGTCCTGCTGCTATTCCTGCACCTAGTGCTCCCACAGCTAAATTAAGGGGAAAGGGCATTGCAGTGAACATTTTAAGTACAAACTGTCCTGCTTGTCTTAACATTCCTCCAAGTCCTAATGTATTTCCTCTTCTTTTACCTTGATTAACTACATTTTCACCTACTGCTCTTTTACCTGTCATTAATAATAATGCTTTATCCATTATTGTCATACTCTTTGTTTCACTTGCTTGTCTTATTTTTGCAAGTCGAATTCTTACTTCTATACCGTGAGCTATTGTTCTATATGCATTAATAGCCATTGATGTAGCTTTTATACCCATTAAAACAGTTGCTATAGTTCCGACTATTCCTTGTAGAACGGTCATGTTTTTAAAATCAAAAGAAGCAACTTTAGCTACAGCACCTGCTATATATCCTATTGGTTGAAGGATATACCCTACTATACTTAAAGCACTTCCTAATAAATCTATAAACCCTGCTAATGGTCCTCCTACTAAGTCAGAAAATACTCCTGATATTTTAGTTACAACATCTTGGAATTTTTCTGAAGCACTTCGGGCTTCTAGTTGGAGTGCTAATTCTTCATTTCCTTCTGCTCTTGCTTCTTGGGCTAATTCTACTAAATTAGCCTTTTTTAATAACTGCTCAGATAATCCATCTGAAGTCATACCTAAAGATTTTGCTAATGCATCTTGTTGTAAAACATTCATTTGAGAAAAATCTGCAAAAGTACCTACTTGTTCATTAATTTCTCTAGCTAATGTTTCATAATCACCAGTTAATGCTGCTAATCTTGCTTTTTCTAAATTAAGTTGTTTACCTGTTAATAATTCTGCTTTTAATTCTGCTTCTATAGAAGATTCAAATTGGAGTAATGATTTAGAAGTAGCTTCTATGTCTTTTAATTCCATCCCAAATTGTTTAGCAACTGCTACTGCTTTTGCTATTGCTTCTGGATTTGCAGCTAATTGGGCTTTAATTTGGCCCGTTACTTGACCAGTAGCTTCCATTACTTCTTTAATGTTTAACCTAGCTCCTGTTTCTGCTTCTGCCGCTTTAACCGCTCCAATAGTATCTTCTTTAATATCTTTTAATGGTTTACCAGATACTATAGCCATTTTTGCAAATTCGGCTGTTGATTTAGCAGAAAGGCCCATTAGGTGTTGTAACTTAGTTGCTTCTTCAACTACTTCAGGGAACATCGTAGCTAGGGTTGTAGATGCAGTGCCAAATTGTTGGTTAAGTGCACTAAAGGTTTCTGATACCTTTTTAGAGTTAATAGCCATATTACCACTTGCAGCTGCTATTTCGGTCATTTCACCTTTTAAACTTGCTGCTTGGAGGTAAGATAGGCCCATTGACTTTTGAAACTTATTAATTTGAGCTGAATAATCTAATGCTATTTTTATGTAAGTTAAAGGGTCATAAAGATTGGCCATAAATGATTTACCTACATTTTTAGCTATAATAGATAAACCTTGTAATTTACCACCCATTCCCTTCCTTAATTTTCCTTGTTTTTGAAGAACTTTTAGTTCTTTTTTACTACTGTCTAGTATTTTATCTGTGTTTCCAAGGGCTCCCCCAAATAATTTATTTATGGTTTTAAGACCTTGTCCAGACAAGCCCATAGCATTATTAATTTCACCAAGTTTTACTTCTTCTGCTTTTAATGCAGCTTCCATTTCTTTAGTTAATTTTAGGTTTTTCTCACCTATTATATAAGCTTTTTCCTCAGCACTAAAGTTTTTCATACTAGTAGCTAAACCTTTCTGCTGACTAGAAATTCGTTTTTCTAATTCTCCTTTTCGTTTTTCATCAATTGCTAAACCTTTAGCATCTTGAGCTATAATTTGTGCTAATTCATTTTTCTGGTTTTTAATGCCTGTTTCTTTATTCATAGCAAACAGCATTTGTTTTTTTTCTGTGTCAGTAAATTGTTTGCTTAAATTATTTTGTACCTTTTGTTGAGCAACCTTTGAGGCTCCAATTTTCTTAACTTCTTTACTTAAATCTTTTTGGTCTAAATATTCTCCTTTTAACTTTTTGGCAGTTTGTACTAATTGATTAGAAAGTTTTACTTGTTCCCTATCAATTGCTGTTATTTGATTGAGGTTACTAACTTGAAATTTAAGTTGATCATTTAAGTCTACTGCCTTATCAAAATACTCTTGTTGAGCTTTTAATGAAGCTTTATCAGGACCAAAAGCTTTTTTGCTTTTTTCTTCGTTTTCCTTATCTATGTTTTCGTTTTTATTGTCTGCCATGTTGTAGGTTATTCATATATAAATATGAAAAAAATAAAGGCATCATACGATGCCTCTACTTAAAAATTAAATGTTGAAGAAGGTGAAATATTGGGTCCATGAACTTGTTTGTCATCTCCCATTTCTTCATTTCCTTGTTGTTTTCTTACTTCTTCATTTTGTTTTTCTAAAAACTTATTTATTTTTTGTATATGGAATCTTCTCATCCATATGGGCATATTATAAACCTCAGAGTGTAAAAAGCCGCCTTTACCGTGATACACTAGATCATGGATCTGTTGGAATATAATACTTCTATAATTCGACGTCAGGCCAAAAAAAGTTAACACCGATGGGCAAAGTAATATCTTCTATTACTTCTCCATCCCCTAAAGTTAAACTTACATTTAGATCCACATCAGGAGACACATGAGTTATATATTTTCTTAACTCTCTTGCATCTCTTGCTAACAATGAATTGTCTACAAATTCTCTAATTGTTTTTGGTGTAATATCACCATCAACAGACAAAATTGTATGTTTTAAACGTGTTGTATTTTCTGGATTAGAATTTTTGTTAATTTTTTTAAGACCTTTTAACTCATTTTGAATTTTAGTATCATCTGCTTGGGTTAAAAGTTTAAATGTAATTGATTTTTTAGAAAATGGTAATGTAAAATCAAATTCATTTTTACCTTCTACAATTAAACTTTCATCTAATTCCTTGTCTTCTAATTCACTAAGATCAACACTTGCATCTTCGTCTTGATATTTAAAGTCATAATCTTTACCGTACCCTAAAATACGAGCAGCAATAAGAATAGCATTTTTGTCTCCTGTTAGTAAATCATTATAATCAATAGGTGTTACAATAAGTGATTTTAATAATTTGTCAATTACTGTTCCTTTTTGTATATAATTTTGATTTGTTAGAATGTCCTCTTCTTTAGCCGTCATATATTTAATTTCGACGACTCCTTTTGAAAGGGGTGATTCTTTTGGGTATAATAAACCCTTTGATGGTAATGTAACTTCCTCTGTTGGAAATTGGTGTTTTGTTTCTTTCATAACGTTATTTAATTATTAAAACTAGTTCAGATATACATATATAGAGAAACAAAAAAAGCGCCAAATTAGGCGCTTTTCTTTTATATAAGTTAACTTTTAGTAATTTAAGATGGCGTAATCCATTCTAATAGTAAGATTAATGTTCATTGGAGTTTCTGAAGTCCAATCTGCATCTCCAAAATTTGCTTGTTTACAATAAGCTCCTTTTAAAATCCACTCTTCAACAACATCACCTACAGGTCCTAATGCGTTAAATCTAATGTCTTTTTTATAGAAATCAGAATAACCATCTCTACCTGTAACTGATTCATGAGACAAACGAACCCATTCCATTACAGCTTGTGCACCTGATGGTGTTACTGGATCATAAAGATCACAAGTAATATCTTGCCAATCAGCTTTTCCTTTTAATTTTCTTTTCACATTAATGTGGTCAAGTGTTACGTCTCCAAATTGAATATTTGGTCGTCCTACTTTTTTAACTAGGAATGCTGGGATTCCATCGATGTACATTATAAACCTATTTTGTAATTTAGGTTCAAATGCTGTGAACATCATTTCGTTTGTATCTAATATTGCCATCTTTTTATTTTGTTTTTATTGTTCTATTATAAATATAATACTTTTTTACTTTTTATGCAGGGAATGTTGCTCCTGTTGGTAATATATTAAAGTCTAAGATTATAAATTCAGCTGTTTTAGTTGGTTGTAAATAAATACCACCTACTAATTGGTTTCTATCAACTACATCTGGGGTATTATTACTTTCATCCATTTGTACTCTAAATGCGTATAATCCTTGTCTTTGTTGAATTGATTCTAAATATGGATTAACAATATTTAAGAATCTATTTCTTGTTGCTGTTGTATTTTGTTCAAATACTAAATATTTAGAAGAACTTGCAATAAATTTCTTAACTGTGATTAGTAATCTTCTAACATTAATTCTATCTAAAGCTGTTGGTCTTTCTTGTAATGTTTTCTGACCCCAAATACAAACCCCAGTTGCTGGGAATGTTGCTATTGGATTAATTTTAGAATCGTATAAAACATCTCTTTCAGCTTGGTTTAATCTTATTTTAGCTTCTAATACATTTCCTAAAATACCTCTATTTAAACCCGCAGGTGCAAACCATTCAGCTCCAATTCTATCTGAAGCTGCTATAGCTCCTGGTACTATTACTGATGGTGGTACTAATACTGGCTTATTAGCGGCAGTATCAAGTACTTTAACCCATGGATAATAAACTGCAGCGTAGTTGGTGTCTATACCACTTACATTGCTTACAGCGGTGTTTACTGAAGCATCTACTTCATTTAAATCCATTACAAAAAATGCATCTCCTCTTTCTTCACACATATCAATACCAGCATTTGTAACTAGTGGGTGTAATGAATGTATAACACCGGGCATAGCTAACATATTAATGTCATATTCATCTTGGTTAGAGAGAATATCTATTGCTTTCTTATATCCTACATAACCTGCTGCTGATGTTGAACTTAAATCAAATCCATATAAGTTATTATTTTTAATATTAGATCCAATTTGTTTTACAATATCTGGTCTAATACCATCATCTCCACCTTGGAAAGGTATTGAGAATTTAAGTTGGTTAGATGTAGGTCCTGTTGCTCCTGTTGAGTCAACTGAAGCACTTAATGAACCTGTCCATAATGATGAATCTGCATGACCCGAATAATTTTCAACATTGAAATTTCCTGCTACGTTAGATACTGCTCCATCAGGTAATGGGTTTAGGAAGTTTTCGTTATCTGAGTCTTTTTCTTTAAATTTAAATCCTAAATATGCTTTAGTATTATAATTATTTCCTACTACTTGTGTTCCTTCATAAGAAGCTGAAGGGAAAGAGCAATTTACTGCTAAAGATGCTGTATTTATAGTATCTTTTACTGCTGCGAATCCTTTTGGTGATAATTTAGGAGAAGTTGCTTTTTCATCTACTGCTACATCTACTTCTACTCTAATATAATTTGAAATATTTGGATAGTTTCCAAGTAATTCTACTTTTCCTAATGTATCATTATATTGTGGGTATCTGTCTCCAATTACTCTTGCAATATAACGTGAAGAATCTGGGTCTAAATTTACATTATTATATTGTTCTAAAATTACTGGACTTTTATCAAGATCATTATATCTTCTTAAAAGAACTGAGAATTGAGAATATTGTTCAATACCATCAATATCTCCTGACTCTTTTAAATTAGCGATTGAAATTTTATAATCATGACATAAATGTTTACCATGATCTAATGTGTGGAATTTAAATAATGATTTTCTTCCTAATGCTATTTGTGATTGGATAAATGGTGTAGAAGCATATCCATATCCTTCTGTTTGGCCAATTTCTCCACTAAATGTCATACCAGCTGATTGGGTGATAATTTCTACTTCATTATCAGAAGCTATTCCTAAATATCCTGCTACATCTGCTCCCTGAGTTGTTACTGCAACAGAAGCTGATGGCATACTTTGATTTATTATGTCTATTGCTGTTCCTGCTTCATTAGCAGTTATTGTAACAACACCTGCTGCTGAGGATGCTGTAAAAGCAGCTAGCGTATTAACAGCTGTTGCAAAAGTAGAAGCTAAAACAGATTGTGATACAGAACCTAATGTGTCTAATGCTGAAACATCTACAGATACAAATGAACCTGTTAATCCTGTTGTAGTTGAATGGACTGGTGCGCCTACAGATGCATTTGAACTACTAAAAGCAAGTGTGTATCTATTTTCATCTGAATCAGATAATACTATAGCTCTACCTACAGCTGCTGTTGACATAATACTACCAGTTCTAATTGCTGTAGTTGTACCTAAAGCAAAAGTAATTGTTGCTGCTTCTTTAGTAGTTGCTGCTGCTATATTTGTTTGTAAGTTTTTAAAATTAACATAAGTGTAACCAGGAGTTCCTGCATAAGCAGTGGTAGATGTTTTACTATTATTAGGTGTGTATCCTAATTGTTTAAATAAATATTTTTTACTAGATGGACTTATATTAGCGTCTATAGCTGTTGAAGTAACATTAGTACCTGCTAAAGTTAAAGTAAAATCATCTGTAAAAGTAGTTGTATTTCCAGTATTACCTGTAATAGTAGTTGAACCTAAATCTGGTTTTGATATTGCTTTAGAGGGGAAAATTGCTCCTAATAATAAACTTGGTTGTCCTACTGATCCTGAAGCTGCTACTGCGATAAATTCATTAGTACCATTAGCATATGTATAGCCTCCTCCTGCTAGTACTCTACATACTGTAACTGATCCTGCATTTTTTAAGTATTCTCTAACTGTTTGTGGAACATATGTTTCTGAACTTAACGGTCCGAATCGTCTTTCATAGTCTGCAAAACTATTTACTACTGTTGGTACGAATGCTGGTCCTTTTACTGTAGGCCCAATAATTGCTGCTCCTATTGCTCCTATTCCTTGAGGTAAAAATGAAAGATCATTTTCTCTTGTAAATACACCTGGTGAAATTATATTTTCTGCCATCTTTTTATATTATTTTAAAATTATGTTTTTATTCATGGGTTTGTTCCTATATAAATATGAAAAAAAACTACAAACCAACCCAAAATAGGCAATTAAGTTTAATTCCTAATCACCAATAAATATAAAAAAGAATTTAAAAAATTATAATGAAGGACTAAATTTTCCTGTTTCTATATCAAGACTTCCTTTTCCGTATTTATCTGTCAGTTCTTTAGCTATGTCTGCTTCTTGTTTTTCTAAACCAACTAATTGATCTTGAAGCATTTTTTCTTGTGTTTCTAATTTAAGTTGATTAACTTTAAGTTGACCAAACTGGAATAGAGTTGCATTTAAGTCTGATTGTAGTTTTTGAATTTTTTCAATTTCTTCTTTTGCAAATACTGTTTCTAAAGTTTGAGTTTCTTCAGATTTATTATTTTCTATAGTTTTTACTACTTCAGAAGGAGAAGGTAATTTTTCTTTTATTGCCATAACTTTTATTATTAATTAATTTCGGATATACATATATGCAAGAAATAAAAACCATTAAGGATTTTTAAGAATATTTATTTCTGTAATAAGTTCATTAACTTTATCTATTAATGTTCGTAAAACATATACATCATCAAAACCAGATGTTTCTGCTGTTGTCTTTGTATATTCTATATATTCTCTGGAGGGTGATTGTAAACTCCCACTTTGTATTGTTTGTATATCTGCCATAATTTTTATCCTAAATATTCTATATTAAAGTATGATGCACTTCCTGAAAATCTTACTACTGCTCCTCCACCATAGTCTGCTTTATTTCCACACACAGTAGATACAAAACTTCCTGAATTCAATTGTACTATATAATTAAATGCATCTATATTTGCTTTGTTTACTGCTGCTGAAGGTACTCTTAGGTATGTATGGTATTCTGGGGGTAATATATAATCTGCAGCGGCCCCAAAAGAAGAACCAGTATAAAATTGCATAACACAACCTGGTCTTGCTCCTCCTGTTGAATATACTTTTGCGTGTGCTGATAATTTATATCTACCTGTTTGTTTTACACCAATTCCCCAACTACCTGATACTGTAAAATAATCTGTGTCTGAGAAATCAGTTACTGTCCATGATAATTGTTGTTCGTTTCCTACGTCTTGATTTATATCTCCTGTTCCTGATGTGTTTGAACTAAAAGTGTTATGACTAGATAATTGAACTATTGGTGTTTTTGCTGTTATGTAGTTTCCTTGTAATACACCACTTGCACTTATATTACCCGAGGCTACTATATGTCCATTAGAACCTGTAACGTTAAGACTACCACTTAATTCAATAATATCACCATCATTAGCTCCAAATATTGCAAATGCTTTAAGATCTGATTTTATTTGAAAACCACCATCACTAAAGTAATTACCTATCGACCAATCAGGTTCTTGATTGTTTAAAAAATTAATAACTTGATTACCATTTTGGTCATATGAATCTAAGTTAACATTAACTGAGCCTGCATTCCTGATATGAAGATCTGCAGATAAAGCAGATACAGTTGTATCTCCGAGGTGTAATCTTCTAAAAGAGCCTGTTCCGGCGGTTATTTTTGAATCATGGCTTGCACTTATATTACCTGAGGCTGTTATATTACCTACAATTTCTGTTCTTCCTGTTATTGTATGGTCATCGTTTGATGCATGGTTACCAAATGCCATATTACCTATGGCAGTTATATGTGTTAATCCAGAAAGTTGTGTTGCACCATCACCAATTATATTACCATTTGCTGTTATGTCACCTCCTACTGTTAGATCATCTGTTATATTTGCGTCGTCTTTTACAACTAAATCATTTGAAATTTCTAATGAGCCTGTTATTTGGTGGTAACCACCAGCATCTATTAAGAATTTTTGTGTTGCTGCTCCTCCTTTACCCGCAACACTAAAAACTAAGTCTGCTTGAACCCCTGTGGTGTTTACATCACTTACAACTGCTTTTACTACTGCGGTTTCACCGGTTGTTCTTTTATTATAACCAGTTGTTGATCCTGATTCTGCTATCCATCTAATTGATCCTAATGTGTCTCCTATAGCTGGGGGTCTTATTTTTCCTCCTACTTCAGCTGCAGTCAAAGCTCTTGCTTGAACATCGGGTCTTAATTGACCAAATAAGGTTACTGCGTTAGTATTATTAGAACCTGTAGCGTCTCCTTCTAGATCTACAAAAGTAGTCATAAACGCAGGAGTTATTTCAATTCCCCTAGAATATCTTAATAAAAATTCACTACCTGTAGCTGCTGATGCAGCATCGCTACTAAAACTTTCAATGTTACCTTCATTATTAATTTTTAAACCTTTTCGTTCTGTTTTTCTTTGAATTTGGAATTCATTTGCTCTAATGTCAACGTCTGTTAAAGGATCTGTTGTGCCTAATCCTATTTTACCTTCTGAAGCAGAAATGTAAAGGATATCTCTATGTTCAGTTCCCCCAAAAGAACCAGATTGTACTCTAAATATAAAACTACTTTGAGTAGTGTCCTCAGCATCTCTTGCTATAACTAACGATGAGGATTCAAGAAGTAATGTACCTTGTGGTGCTAAATAATTAACAAAAGAACCACTTCCATATGATCCTGACTGTAATATGTTGCTAGTAAAACCAGAAGCGGAAATAAAAACAGGATGTATAGATTGACTAAATACATTAAAAATTGTTATAGCGGATCCCGTTAAACTAGCACTTATATAGTTATACCCCATTGCATTACCATCTGTACCTATAACTCCACTATATATTATTGAACCTGTTAGGGCACTATATGTTTTAGAAGCTACTAAATTAGAACTATCATTTTTTTCTATTTCTACAAATAAATTATAATTAATAATATCAGTACTACTAGTAGGATTATAATGAAAACTTTCATTACTAGCAGATACTGTGAAAAAAGAACCAGTGTTATATACTACATTTAATTGTGATTCAATTTGATTTGTTGCGGCTGGGCTACCTGTCATTAAAGGAAGTACAAAATAACCACTTAATGAACCTGTAGTGGCAATATTATTTCCGAAATCTGCAGAACACGTTATTTGTGTTATTTGAGGTAGAGATGATTGGGATGTAGAAGGGGTTAATATAGAAGAAGAATCATAAAAGAATATTCCATCTGCTGTATAATGTACAAAATCATTTCCTAATTTATCTGGCATTTTTAATTATTTTTATCGTTTATAACTATGTTTTTTAGTTCTTTCATTATTTCAATTAAATGTTTTATCCACTGCCTTTAATATTAATATTACTTCCTGGTAGTACAATATCCACCATTCCCATTATTACTCCAATTGAAGTTGAACCTTTACCTGTTCCTGATTGATTTCCATCAATATCAATAAATGGATCGTGAGGTACAGCGTTCATTATTTCACTTATCGAACTTGGACCTGCTTGTTGTAAAAGTGGCTGAGGTGATGCTCCTTGTCCATATCCTACACTAATAAAACCACCAATACCAACACCTGTAGATCTTCTATCTGACATAGTGGTCTGTATACCACCTTTTCCTATTTTTTCATCTAAAAATTGATGTAAACTAATACCCGCAGTTAAAGGTGATGGGGTATAATTAGACATACCATATAATACATAAGGTAAAATAGTAGAGCCTCCTGGGGGATTATAAACAATTGAATTTATATATTGTTGGCTAATGTTAGCATTATAAGCTCCTTTAATCCCATCAAAAGCAATTGATGTTTGGTTAGGACTTGTTCCTGTGTTTTGAACAGTAAGACTTTGGACTTCACCCCCTATAGATACAGGACCAATATCACTAAGACCTGTTTGTCTAAGTAAGTATATAGTACCACCACCAGTCCCAGGACCACCACCTCCTTTTACAACTATACCATTTCCTGCACCTATTTCTGCCATTGTTCTATTTGGTTTGTTAGGTTATCTATTTGTTTTTGTTGTTCGTTAATACATTCAACCAATAAAGGAATAAGTCTATTATATTTAATGGTTTTATATTTTTCACGATCTGTTCCTTCATATAATTCATCAAAAGGGGCAATGTCTATTGCTTGAGGTATTACTGCTTCAACTTCTTGAGCTATCATACCTATTTCATTTTTCATTGTTGGAGGGACAAATCCTAATTCTTTAGTCATATCTTTCCAATCAAAGTATACTCCTCTTAATTGTTTAATTTTTTGTAGGGGGTTTTCTATATTTATTATGTTTTCTTTTAATCTTTTATCTGAGGCATATGCTATAATATCTTGAGTTGCTTTAATAGCACCTGGACTATTAGCATGAGCCATCACAAATAAGCCTCCTTTCACATGTACAAAAGGAGCATAACTGTTACTATTTTGTATTATTCGAATTGCTCCACCTGAAGCATTAGAAGAAAAATCCTGATTTGAATTTGTTAAAAAAAGATCACCAGTGTTAGTAGATAAGTGTTTTTCATCATTTTGATCAGTTAGTAGTACTCTTGTAAAGTTTGCTCTTCTTTGAGTAGAGATTCCTATTTGAGTATCATCAATATTTCCAGAATTAATGTCAACATTTGTCATGTTTTTATCTGAGAAATTTATTGCTCCTGCTGCTGTGAATGCTCCTATTTTAGAAACAGTCAATGTATTAGTACTATCATTAAAACTAAGATTACTGGTTTCTTTTAATCTCCCCCCAGTTCCCGTGTATACTATTCTAGCTGCTGTTAAGTCTGAAACTGTAGCTTGAGCTAAAGTAGCTAAACCTGATGATCCTAATGTAGTAAAAGTACCTGTTGAAGTTGCATTAGTTCCAACAGGAGTCCCATCTATAGACCCCCCATCAATGTTTACTGTTCCTATATTTACTGTACCATTTCCCGATCCATCTGTAAGAGCAGTTACTGTAAAATTAGCTAAACCATCTATAATACTAGAATTATTAAATAATACTTCTGTGGTTAAAGATTCACCTATACTAGTATCTGCAGTTACATCTACATTAGAAGAAAATAAAGTTGAGTTAACTCTATAAACGGCATAATTTGATTTATAATATAAATGACCATTTTTTACATCTACTATAAGATCTCTAGGAGTAAACTCCGTAGACTTAGGAAAAGTATATTTTGATTTTATTTTATTAGCCACAGTTTTTAGGTTGTTTATAGATCTTTCATTTAATGCGTTTTGTTATAAATATAAAATTATTGATTCTTTAATGTATTTACTTCAGTGATAAGCTCGTCTATCTTTAATTTAAGGTAAACTATAGCTTCCCCATCTATATTTTTACTTAAAGTTTCATCGAAAGATTCATTTATATATTCTATGTGTGATTTTGCATAGTTATACTTTGCATCTGTTTCGTCTGTTAGTTCTGATGTAGTTTTTATATCTGACATTTTATTATTTTTTTCTATTTAATAGGGATATATGTGAATTGGACTTGGAGGTAAAGTTCTTG
>Ga0209384_1000493_pt1 | contig 24709 bp, 19 predicted proteins | sample CoawatmetaG05DNA_FD_187511 | JGI IMG/M metagenome (GOLD analysis project Ga0209384, IMG submission 187511) | Marine microbial communities from the West Antarctic Peninsula - Coastal water metaG058-DNA (SPAdes) (version 2) | ecosystem: Environmental > Aquatic > Marine > Coastal ... | reverse complement strand
ACATACTTTCCAGCAATGCCGTCATCAGTGCATCTACGTGGGCAGACTCGAAAAAGATCGGACGTTTGCCGCGCGTATCCAAAAGTATTGCGCCGCCATCAAACTCCTCAGAATTAGTGCTCGCATTATCATTATTCATTGTGAAATCTCGTTAATTTAATAAAGTACCTTTATCTTGAGGACTTATTTCCACGCTCCAAACCCATACCACTGTATACCTTCCGCAAGCCGCCCAGTATTTTCGCCAAACTTAGCATCAACTTCAATCTCTCGAGCATAGTCTTCTGGAGCCATGTAACTATATTGAGGTGTTATAAATTCAACTAATTTACTTCTATCGAAACCCGCATCTAGTCTCAGTTGAGTGAAATCTTGATCGCGAAATGACTTATAAAAAGGCTCGTTGTTATAATACCCATCCCAATCAAGATAAAAAGCATCGTAGGCAGATAAGCTATCATTTGGAGGGAGTTCCATGTGTAACATCAGACCACCAGGCCGGAGTACTCGATATGCCTCAACCATAACCTTGCGGATATCTTTGGCCGATAGTTCATGCAGAAACATAGACGAAAACACTACGTCAACACTATTGTCCGGCAAGTTAAGATCCGTTGCATTCATTTGTTCGAATTTGACATCGACATCTTGATCTTTTGCTCGAGCATTACCGTAACGCAGGCATGCAGGTGCAATATCAATACCTGTAACCTTGGCATCTGGGTACGCTAGCTTCCACGCGCAGGTGTTATGACCAATAGTGCAACCCAGATCTAAAATTATTGACGGTGTAAAGCTTCTAAATTTGTGTTTTACATACTGAGACATTGATTGTCCAATATCATCTAAATTTTTCCCCATCATGCCAAATGAAAAAATATTTAGGCCGTGATCGTAAAGTGCACCCCCCATCCAATCCGCTGCTTCATCCTCCCTATGATAGGATCCCGGAGCCAAATGAACATCTAGTGCTACTACGTTTCGAGGAATTTCGAGATCTAAATCAAGCTTCAGTTTCGAGTCACTACTGTCGTTGGCGGCAGCAATAGACGCACTCAGTCGAGTTTTAGACTGATGTAAAGGTCGCAAAGCACTCCGCCAGACCATCTCTTGCGCATTGTAACGAATACTGGAGTAATACTTAAATAACGAATCACCCTTCATAGCTTGATGAACATCTTTTCCTGACTCTAGGACTTGGTGTTTTTGTACGCTACTAGGTTCAATTTCATCATGAAAGCGAGACTTCATTGCCTCAGCCATATTGTTGAGCGTAAAAGCCCTTAAACCTGACACAAAATCTTGTTTGGCTGATTGTTCGCTTGTGCCTTTCGCAAATAATTTGTGCTCTAAAGCTGCTGGCATCATTATTTCCTCCCTTTAAATGACAATCTTAATATAAAAGGAAAACTACTAAATATCAATAATATATTAGTAATTTCTTTCATTAGAACTTTGTACTACCATACTGCAATTGGTTTTCTATTTTACCGATATGTTACCCGGAGGGTTTAATAACAAAAAATGAGTATTGGTGGAAATTAGAAACTAAAAAATCTGTTAGGTGTAAAGTTATACTCATATAACAAGTTCGTGTATTCTCGAAGTGTTATTTTATTTAATATAATCATCAAAATCTAATGCGAGGCTCTAGCTAGTGACAACTATTATTGTTCTGTTTAATCTAAAGAAAAACGTGACTCAGATGGATTATGAAAACTGGGCTCAGTCTACCGATCTACCTATAGTCAGAGATCTGAGTTCTGTAGAGAACTATCAAATTTTTAAAAGTAGCGGATTACTCGGCAGCGATAGCCCAAGTCCCATTGATTATATAGAAATGATTACTATCAATGATCGCGATCAATTTAATAATGATATTAGTAGTGAAATAATGACCAAAGTAGCCACACAATTTCAAGCTTTCGCCGATGACCCAAAATTTATAGTCACGAGCGCTCTAACAACTACAACCGATATCAACAGGTAATCCAAATGCATTTAGTAACTGGAAAAGTAGCCCTGTGTACAGGGTCAGGAAGTCCAATAGGCATTGGATCAAGCATACTTCGGCATCTGGCTAGTCAAGGGTATCGAGTTATCGTCAGTGACATTGGTGAAGATAGCAGCCGGCAAGATAATGGCAAGCCGACAGAGGCAATGGAATCCGTAGCGGCAAGTATCAGAGGTGATGGTGGCGAGTGTATTATAATTCCGTGCGACGTAAGAGACCCTAAACAAGTAAAGAGTTTATTCGATCAAGCAGTATCGGCGTATGGACAAATTGATTTGTTGATAAATAATGCAGGTATAGGTTATCTAATGCGACCATTTATCGATGTGCCAGTGGACGAATGGCAGATGGTGCTCGACGTTAATTTAACCGGTACATTTCTCTGCACTCAAGAAGCAACTAGGCATATGATAAAAGCAGGTAATGGTGGTCGTATTATTAATATAGCCAGTCAAGCAGCCAAGAGTGGCTTTCCCCATCTTGCTGCATACGTCACATCAAAACACGGATTAATCGGGCTGACACGATCTAATGCGTGTGAGTTAGGTGAACACGGCATTACGGTCAACGCTATATGTCCCAATCATATTACAACTGAATTGGGTGCCAAACAGAATGAATACTACGCCAAAATTCAAGGATTATCAGTGCCTCAATATTTGGAAGCAATGAAAAGCCGCATTCCAATGAGGCGTCACTGCACATCCCAAGATGTTGCAACTATGGTGGCTTTCTTAGCCAGTGACGAAGCTTCGTATATTACCGGAGAAGCAGTTAATATAAGTGGTGGTGAAGAAACTCACTAGGGAGCGGACACGTGTAAATGAGTAACTTAGAGTAATTCGCTAAGATCAACTACAACAATCAAAGCTGGGCTCCATAGATTGTTCAGTGACGGTCAGACTAGCACCACCCAGTATCTATTGTTAGTCTGCTGCTAATCTACCTATAAGGCTAACAGCTTAACGAAGTGCCAGCCTAGAACCTGATAGTACCATGGTCACATTCACTATAATTTAAACGTAATGTTGTGACCATGGTTACCGCCAAGACTAACTAGAAATCAAAACGTACATCTATACCCCAAGTCAATGGAGCCACAGGATAGGCCTTATCAGGACTGGTCGTTGCTTTCCAATACTCCTGATCAGTCAAATTCTTAACCCAAAGCGCCATATTCCAATTTGCGTCATCTGGTGAGTAGCTCATGCGGGCATTAACAATTGGGTCGTGGTCAATCAATGATCCCGGATTATTTGACACTAAGGAATATGATTCATCCTCAAATGCTACGTCGCCACCAAGACTAATTTCACCGCCCGATAGATTAGCGCGCCAAAGGAACCCAAGATTTGCCTGGAAGTCTGGCGCATTTTTCATCTTTTTAGCCTCACCACATTGAATCGTGGCTATTCCTCCAGGACAAGTTGCTCCTGCTACTGAAATCGTGTCCGCCTGCAACTGCGTGAGCCCATCATACTTTCCGTCATTCGTGCCAATGTTACCGAATATCTCGAGGTTTTCCGATGGCTTGAAAACAGCCTCAATTTCTATTCCTTGAACAGTGGCAGCGTTAAGATTGAATCGTGTGAAACCAAGTCCAGGGACAGTTGCACCTACCTGAAGATCGTCATACTCGCTATAGAAAAAAGTCGCATTTAGCCTCAAACGATCATCTAAAAGATCAGACCGTAAACCTGCCTCAAATGAGGTCACTTCTTCCTCGGCTACAGCGAGGAAACAAGACGTTCCGCTGAAGCAATCAGGCGAAAATCCAGGAGTTTTATAACCGGTAGAAACGGAGAGGTACATAAACATATCTTCACTGGATTGATACTCAAGTTTGGCAGTAAAGGTCTCATTCTGCATATCAATTGAGTCACTGTTAGAAAGCCCAAAAGCCATATTCTGCCCAGAGAAATCACGAGTCTCATCGGTATAACGCATGCCACCGACAAGCGTCAACTGATCTGTCAATGCATAAGACCCCTGCGCGAATACTGCTAGAGATTCTGTATCAGTGACCGAAACATGCCGGAAGATGAACGTAGAGTCAAAGTCAACATCCTCATCCCAGTAATAGACTCCTGCAATATAATTAAAAGCCCCATCAAAGTTAGATGAAATGGTGAATTCTTGACTGAACTGCTCTTGATCAGTTTCCTGAGTATATGGATAACTAACAAACATTGAGGCATCGTCTTCGAGAGTTCTATGCCCTGTCAAAGAAACAAAATCATAGTCACCGAAACTACCTTCAATCTTTAGAGATTGTCCAGACATCTCTACAAGACTGTGGTAGTCACTAAAACAGCCCACAGATAAAAATATTGATGGCGTAAAGCTTGAACATGTCACTCCAGGTGCAGGTTCAGTCGTAAAAATATTTTGATCTCGATCTGTTACTACTGATGGATCATTGCTACTAGAAACAATACTTGAAGGCACGGGGTCTGATCTGTCCTTAACCTGATCGACAGTGAAAGTCCCGGTCCAGTTCTCATTAAAGTTATGCTTCAAACTAGCCCTGACGACGCTGATATCTTTACCACCAACCTCATCTCGAGCATTGGCCGCTAAATCACCATTAGGCGTAACCGTAGAAAACCCGTCTCGCTGTTTATCTAAAATGGCTACACGAAAGGCTGTATCTTCAGATATAGCAAGGTTAGCAACAGCTTTAATCATTTTTCTTCCATCGCTGCCCGCGCCGCCGGTCAAGCTCAGTGTATTCTCATTCTGGGGGCTTACTGTTATGACTCTTATAGCTCCACCATTCGAGTTACGCCCGAACATTGTCCCTTGAGGGCCACGTAAGACCTCAATCTGCGCGACATCTGCGACATCTAGTAATCCACCAATAGTTCGGCCCATGAAAATTCCATCTAGATATGTGCCGACAGCCGGGTCTGGATTCCTAGAATCATCTTCACCAATTCCTCTAAAATATATACGCGACGAATTCGCAGGACCAGTACCATTAATAATAACAGCATTTGGCACATGTCGGCCCACATCAAGAATGTTGCCTATCGATTTTGATTCAATACCTGCCATATCAATTGCTGTAACCGCAACAGCAACCGACTGAATTGATTCGGCGCGACGCTCAGCTGTCACTATCACTTCTTCGATTCTGTCTGTTGCATTAGAAGTATCCTGTGCCGTAACAGACACTGCTACAAAGCTACCTACTATCAGTGGTAATAATAAAAAAATTTTCATTGCCTACTCCCCTGGTTTTTTTGTGGACGTCTTTTTTTGTGGACGTCTTATAGGTCTGACTAAAATGAACCATGTTGGTGCAAATTATAATATTTTCAATTTTAATGTTATATGTATATATTAATATGTCAAGACCAAATATGAAGCCTATCAACACATAAAACGCATCTTCTTAGATGATAGTTAATTATCGTGTCAGTCAGAAAAATAGCATCACATACACGACGGTTGTAACCTACCCATAGGGACTAGACTATATTGCTAAACTGGATTGCATTAGATCGAATAGTCTAAACAAACCTACACAATCAATCAGCTGCTCCTGCGAACATTTTGTCATCGGTGCAAAATTATTTCCCGATCTTTTATTTCTGCTGATATTGAATTAAAATTGACGTTGACGTAAACGTCAATTTTAACTAAGATACCCACCTCATTGAAACTATGGTCGATCCATGCCAAACCTAGTCATAGCGCCAGCTAAATTCAGCATTACTGATCTATGTAAGGAATTTGAAATCACTACTCGCACCGTTCGCCATTATGAAGAGATCGGTCTGATCAGCCCATCGCGACGAGGACAAACTAGAGTCTACAGTCCTGCAGACAGAACTCGGCTGCGGCTTATTCTCAGAGGCAAACGGCTAGGTTTATCGTTAGAGGACTCGCGCCAAATAATCGATATGTATGAGCCAGGCAAAACTAACATAGAACAACTTAATAGCCTCATTAGCGCAATTCGCCAGCAACGCACCAAGCTCGAACAACAGCTTGACGACATTAATAACCTGCTTAAAGACCTAAATAAAGCCGAAACTAATTGTCTTAAAGCACTTAAATCCAATGGGCAAACTGAATCATGAATACTCCCTACCCCACTCTAAATTTTAATCTAGGTGAAGACATCGATATGTTGCGGGACAGCGTTTATCAATTTTGCGCTGCAGAGGTTGCTCCTCGCGCTGCAGAGATAGACAGTACAAATGAGTTTCCCATGGACCTATGGCGCAAGCTTGGCGACATGGGACTCTTAGGCATGACAGTGGATGAGCAATATGGTGGCACTGGCATGGGTTATCTAGCTCACTGTGTCGCGATGGAAGAAATCTCTCGAGCCTCCGCTTCTGTGGGTTTGTCCTATGGTGCTCATTCAAATCTCTGTGTTAATCAGCTCCACAAGAATGGCACAGAAGGGCAAAAGCAAAAGTATCTACCAGCCTTATGCTCTGGTGAGCATATTGGCGCGTTGGCAATGAGCGAGCCCAATGCGGGCTCAGATGTAGTGGGCATGGCGCTGAAGGCTGAGAAAAAAGAAACCCACTATGTGCTTAATGGCAACAAAATGTGGATCACCAATGGTCCTGATGCAAATACCTATATTATCTACGCCAAAACCGACATAGATGCAGGATCAAAAGGTATTACCGCTTTTATTGTTGAGCGTGATTATCCAGGGTTCTCTCGCCATCAAAAGCTAGATAAGTTAGGTATGAGGGGCTCCAACACTTGCGAACTGGTATTTCAAGATTGCGAGGTTCCTTCTGAAAATATTCTCGGCGGTGAAGGCCGAGGAGTGGCGGTATTGATGTCTGGTTTAGACTACGAACGAACCGTACTTTCCGGTGGACCCGTTGGCATTATGCAGGCCTGCTTAGACGTTGTACTTCCCTACATTCATGAGAGAAAGCAGTTCGGCCAAGCCATCGGTGAATTCCAGTTAATGCAGGGCAAAGTCGCTGACATGTATACAGACCTCAACGCATCACGCGCTTATCTTTACGCTGTCGCCAAGTCATGCGACATGGGCCAAGATTCACGCAAAGATGCCGCCGCTGTGATTTTATTTACTGCGGAAAAGGCCACACAAATGGCACTACAGACAATTCAAGCTCTGGGTGGCAATGGATATACCAATGAATATCCGGCAGGTAGGTTGTTGCGTGACGCCAAGCTTTATGAAATCGGCGCTGGCACATCTGAAGTTAGGCGCATGCTGATTGGGCGCGAACTTTTTTCACAAAGTAGCTAAGAGGACACCCATGGCCATTATTAAGACCAAAATCAATACTAAAAGTGCTGACTTTTCGGCTAACGCAGAGGCCATGGAGGCCAAGGTCGATGATCTCAAAAGCATCCTTGTCACTATTAACCAAGGTGGCGGCGCCAAGGCGCGCGAGCGGCATATTAGCCGGGGTAAATTATTGCCGCGCGAGCGTGTCCAAGGGTTGCTTGATCCAGGTTCTCCCTTTCTTGAGTTATCTGCTCTGGCGGCCCACGGTGTTTATGACGAAGAGGTTCCCGCTGCAGGCATTATTACTGGCATTGGCCGAGTTAGCGGGCAAGAATGTATGGTGGTGGCCAACGATGCCACCGTCAAAGGGGGTAGTTACTACCCGCTTACCGTGAAAAAACACCTACGCGCCCAAGCTATTGCGGCGGAAAACAATTTGCCCTGTGTCTATCTGGTTGATTCCGGTGGCGCCAACCTCCCCCGTCAAGATGATGTTTTCCCCGACCGAGAGCATTTTGGTCGTATCTTTTTTAATCAGGCCAATATGTCTGCGCGCAATATCCCCCAAATTGCAGCAGTTATGGGCTCCTGTACTGCTGGTGGAGCTTATGTTCCTGCTATGGCAGATGAGTCTATTATCGTCAAAGAGCAAGGTACTATTTTTCTTGCTGGCCCACCGCTAGTAAAAGCAGCCACCGGCGAAGTAGTCACTGCCGAAGAACTCGGGGGGGCCGATGTCCATTCTCGAATCTCAGGCGTTGTAGATCACCTTGCCAACAATGACCATCATGCGCTGGATTTAGCTCGCAAGGCTGTATCTAGACTCAACCGAACGAAGCCTGTCAATGGTGATTTGAAAGAGACAGTTGAGCCTGATTATGAAACTAAAGAAATATATGGCGTGGTCCCTGCAGACGCTCGTAAATCTTACGATGTGCGCGAGATTATCGCCCGAATTGTTGACGGTTCTGACTTCGATGAATTTAAAACCCTGTACGGCACAACATTAGTCTGTGGCTTTGCTCGAATATTTGGCTATCCGGTAGGCATTGTAGCCAATAATGGCATCCTCTTTGGTGAATCGGCGCAGAAAGGTGCGCACTTTATTGAGCTCTGCGCTCAGCGCAAGATTCCCCTGGTGTTTTTACAAAACATCACCGGCTTTATGGTTGGAAAGCAATATGAGAACGACGGAATTGCAAAACATGGTGCCAAGATGGTGACCGCAGTTGCTACCGCCAATGTGCCTAAATTTACCGTATTAATTGGCGGCTCGTTTGGCGCGGGCAATTACGGCATGTGCGGTCGCGCCTATGACCCTCGCTTTATGTTCATGTGGCCCAATGCTCGGATTTCAGTAATGGGCGGCGAACAAGCCGCCGGTGTGCTGGCGCAGGTCACAAGAGACAAGCATGAGCGTGATGGTAACGAGTGGAGTGCTGAGGATGAAGCTGCATTTAAGCAGCCGATTATTGACAGCTATGAGCATCAAGGTCACCCCTATTACGCCTCAGCGCGACTTTGGGATGATGGTGTCATTGACCCCGCGGATACCCGCATGGTCTTGGGCCTGTCAATTTCCGCAAGCCACAACCGTGTCATTGAGGATACCAAGTTTGGTGTCTTTAGAATGTAAGTAAAGGCATCACTTAGATCGAGAACCAGCAATGGATAAAATCACCACCCAAATTGATAACCGCGGCGTTGCTCAGGTCACTCTGAACAATCCTGACAAGCATAATGCCTTTGATGATCAGATGATCATCCAACTCACCGACGCTTTTAACGCAATTGCGGCTAATCCTGCCGTGCGAATTATGCTCTTGACCTCTGAGGGTAAAAGTTTCTCAGCTGGCGCTGATCTTAGCTGGATGAAACGCATGGCAGGCTACTCATATCAAGAAAACTTAAACGACGCACATGCATTGGCTGCAATGCTTAAAGTCCTTCAGCAAATACCTATTCCCACCATTGTCAGAGTACAGGGCGCGGCCTTTGGTGGTGCGGTAGGACTCATCAGTTGTTGTGATATAGCCGTAGCTTCGTCCAAGGCGAGCTTTGCGCTCAGTGAAGTTAAGATAGGTCTAGTTCCCTCAACCATAAGCCCCTATGTCATTGCCGCCATTGGCGAGCGCCAAGCAAAACGCTACTTTATGACCGCAGAACACTTTGACGCCAATACCGCACTGCAAATGGGTCTAGTTCATGAAGCGGTTGACGAGCAGTTATTGGTCGGCAAAATAGAACAACTAGTCGGTCTAATACTTAGTAATGGGCCTGAAGCTGTAGCTGCAGCCAAGCAACTAGTCCTCGCGGTTAGCGGTAAAGCTATTGATTCAACCTTGATTGAACATACCTGCGAGGTCATTGCCGGTATTCGCGTAAGTGAGCAAGGACAAGAAGGTTTAAATGCCTTTCTAGAAAAAAGAAAGCCAAACTGGTTAAAGGATTAACGTCGATTATGTTTAATAAGATATTGATAGCCAATCGCGGCGAAATCGCCTGCCGAATCATTAAAACTGCTCGTGTTATGGGTATTGCAACTGTGGCTGTTTACAGCGACGCTGACCGCACTGCGCTGCATGTCCAGATGGCCGATGAAGCCGTTTATATTGGTCCTGCTCCCTCCAATGAATCCTATCTGGTTGTCGACAACCTAATTCAAGCGGCTATAGATAGTGGCGCCCAAGCAATACATCCTGGTTATGGCTTTTTATCTGAGAACGCCGAGTTTTGTCGTCAGTGCGCCGCCCATAACATTAGCTTCATAGGTCCACCTGTTGAGGCTATTTTGGCTATGGGCTCTAAGTCTGCGGCTAAAACGATCATGGCTGACGCCGGCGTTCCTTTGGTGCCTGGCTACCATGGAGAAGATCAAAGTTCCAACACATTAAAACTCGAAGCTAACAAAATTGGCTACCCTGTTTTACTAAAAGCGGCCGCTGGTGGAGGAGGCAAAGGCATGCGCTCTGTTTTTTCAGAGGCTGAATTTGAATCAGCACTCGAATCAGCTAAGCGTGAGGCAATCAGCAGCTTTAACGATGACATAATGCTAGTAGAGAAGTATCTGCTTAAACCTCGCCATGTCGAAATACAGATCTTTTGCGACCGTCATCATAATGCAGTTTATCTCTTTGAGCGCGACTGCTCTGTACAGAGAAGACACCAAAAGGTCATCGAAGAAGCGCCTGCTCCAGGTATGACTCAAACACTTCGCCAGCAGATGGGCGATGCGGCGATAAAAGCGGCCCAGGCGATAAACTATGAAGGCGCGGGTACCGTTGAATTTTTACTTGATTCTGAGGGTAACTTCTTCTTCATGGAGATGAATACACGCTTACAAGTAGAGCATCCAGTCACTGAAATGATTACTGGCCAAGATTTAGTGGAATGGCAGCTCATAGTATCTGCAGGTGGACACTTACCATCCTCACAGAGTGAGCTGAAAATTAATGGTCACGCTTTTGAAGCTCGTATTTATGCTGAAGATCCTGATCAAGATTTTTTGCCCTCTACGGGCAAACTCAACCTTCTACAACCACCAAACGAGAGCCCCAATGTTCGCGTGGATACAGGTGTTGTTGAGGGGGACGATGTCAGTATTTATTATGACCCTATGATTTCTAAACTCATTGTTTGGGGTACCGACCGTGATCGCGCTTTAACCTGCTTAGCTAATGCGCTGAGTGAATATCGGATTAGCGGTTTAATCACCAATATCGGCTTTCTCTACAATATAGCCACCAGTAATGCGTTTAGAGCCGCAGATGTGGATACTGGCTTCATCGAAGAACATGAAGAAGAGATATTCCGCAAGCGTGAGCAGGATATTAATTATGCTGCCCCACTGGTAACAGCGGCCATACTTAAATTGCGCACGCAAAAGGCGTTGCATGATGCGAATCAATCAAACGAGCCCAATTCTCCTTGGCATTTAACCTGCAGCTGGGGAATAACCCAGCAAAAGATCAAGGCTCAAGTACAACAGGCTATTATTGATGGAACGCCTAACCCTCAAACGAGTCTAGACAAAGTTACGATAGTCGATGAGGGTGCAAGCTTTGACCTGTTTACGCCGCAGGGCTTTTTTCATTGCGCCGAAGTACAACCAGATTTGGGTTTGGATGGTCAAGATCCCGATAGCGGCAGTCTCAAAGCGCCGATGAACGGCACCATAGTGGCCTCATTTGTTAATGTCGGGGAGCATGTCAGTAAAGGCGAGGTTTTAATGGTCATGGAAGCGATGAAAATGGAGCATGCAATAACCGCCCCTAGTGGTGGTATGGTCATAGAGTTCTATTTTCGGCATGGCGACCTTGTCGACGGCGGTGCAGAGTTATTAGCGTTTGAGGCTGACAACACATGAGCTATCCCAGCAGTGTCAGAATAGTTGAAGTCGGTCCGCGTGACGGCCTGCAAAACGAAAAAACAATCGTTGATGTAAACACCAAAGTTGAGTTAATCACGCAGCTTCGCGAGGCTGGTCTAACCTACATCGAGGCCGGAAGTTTTGTCAGTCCTAAATGGGTTCCGCAAATGGCAGGTAGCCACGAAGTATTTGCTGCGCTCTCGATGCAGCCCTCTAGTAACTTAGACATCACCTATGCTGCCCTTACCCCTAATATGCAGGGGTTGGAGCGAGCGATCGCGAGCGATGTCAAAGAGGTGGCTGTTTTTGCTGCCGCATCGGAAACCTTTAGTCAGAAAAACATTAACTGCTCCATTAAAGAAAGTCTTGCGCGTTTTTTGCCGGTAATAGCGAAAGCTAAGTCTGAAAATATCAGCGTACGCGGTTATGTTTCCTGCGTATTAGGATGCCCCTATGAAGGCTCAGTCAGTGTTGCGCAAGTCGATGAAGTCGCCCAACAGCTTTTGCATATGGGATGCTATGAGATCTCTCTAGGTGACACTATCGGTGTAGGCACACCTGCATCGACCTCTACCCTTCTGGACAAATTATTAGCCAGCATTCCCGCTGACAAACTTGCTATGCATATGCATGACACCTATGGGCAGGCCCTAGCAAATATTTTGATCGCCTTGCAGATGGGGATTTCGGTGATTGATAGCTCGATCGCTGGGTTAGGCGGTTGCCCCTACGCCAACGGCGCCTCTGGTAACGTCGCCACCGAGGATCTAGCCTATATGCTTACGGGTTTAGGCATTGATCACGGTGTAGATCTGGATAAGTTACTTATTGCCGGCAATACTATCGTGGCAAAGCTTAACAGAGCCAATGGTTCCAAGGTTGCTTGCGCCCTTTCACCTGAGGCGTAAATCAAACTTCTTACTGAATAGACGTTAGTATATAGTCAGCTGTAAATCAATTGTCTCCGAGGCGTTTTAATGCGTATTTTCTCAAACTGTCCAGGGTTTATATTTTCAGGGATATTAGCAGCTACCAGCCCACTTTTCTCACAAAATATTACCGCTGAAGCTCTAAACATCCAAGAGGGTGACAAGGCTATATTGATCAAAGGATCAGGCGTATATCACCGTACAATATCCACAAAGGAACCCCTAGCGCAGCAATTTTTTGATCAAGGCCTGCGTTATGCATGGGGCTTTTACTTTCCCGAATCAATCGCGTCATATCAACAAGCTGCGCTGCATGACCCTACTCATCCTATGGTCTACTGGGGGCTGGCACATGCTATGGGGCCAAACCCTAATAGTCGCTATTCAGGCATGCCTGATGACCCCAAATCAGAGGGTTTAAAGGCAATCAAAAAAGCGCTGAACTTGATCGATAAGGCAGCCCCTATTGAACGAGAGATGATTAATGCGTTATATATTTTATACGATCAAGACTCTATTTCAGACAGTCACGAACGCGACCTTGCATACCTGGCCGCGGCAAGAGCACTTCAAGAAAAGTACCCTAAGGATCCAGACATCGCGGCTCTATATGCCGCCTCATTCATGAATATAGGGCGATGGAATTACTGGAACCACGATGGATCGCCAGTAGGTGATACTGGCAAAATAGCAGCGGTGCTTGAGAGCGCCCTTGCCTCGCGCCCAGATCACCCTGGGGCTAATCATCTCTATATTCACTTGATGGAGGCCTCTAGAGAGCCGGAGCGTGCTTTAGCGTCAGCTGATCGGCTTGCAGCCACTATGCCAATGGCCGGTCATATAGTGCATATGCCATCACATATTTATGTTCGCGTTGGACAATTTGAAAAAGCGGTAGCCAGTAACGTGCGCTCCCAAGAAGTAGACAAAGAGTTTTTAGAGATATGGGGCGACCGCCCACTGCCAAATCTGGGCACCTACCCTCTTTCGGCCAAAATTCATGCACCCCACGCAATCGATTTTATTAAATATGCCGCGTCCTTCCAAGGTGACTATGCGGTGGCCATCGATGCAGCTAAAAGACTGTCTGCTGATGTCAATTCGGAGGATTTAAAGAATGGCAGGTATCAGAAGCGCCTATCCGGCGTGTGTCTGGTGAATAAGATGTTTGGCCACTGGGAAAAGATTCTAGATAGTAAACCAATCGCGTCAGGCACTCCTTACCTTGATGGTATATGGAGCTATTGTCTGGGCGGTGCCTATGCCGCTAAAGGCGACCTAATCTCAGCACGTCGGGAACTGGGCAAGATTTGGCAAATCACTTCCCTAAATAATGTAAATCAATACCGTGTTGGCCCAACGCCCGTGTCATCACTACTCAAACTTGCCGCCTTAGGGCTATCTGGAGAAATAAAACAGGCCAGTGGTGCTTTGAATGAAGCGATTGCAGACTATCAAGCAGCAGTAGAGCTGGAAGATCAAAATGGTTACATAGAGCCACCTGATTGGCCGCAACCCATACGGCACTACCTAGGTTCAGCATTGTTAGAGGCTGGTCGCGCTCCAGAGGCAGAGGCGATCTATCGGCAAGACTTGGCCTGGCATCAAAATAATGGTTGGGCTCTTTTTGGTCTATGGCAAAGTCTAGCCGCCCAAGGTAAAGCATTAGAGGCCGAGGAAACATTCGAAGCCTATAAGCATGCTTGGCGAGATGCTGACACTAAACTATCAGGCTCACGATTCTAGGGTTTCGTCGCTATTGCATGATGCTTACTTAATCAACCATTGCTGTCTATAATGCGGGTCGTTCACATCTTTTGGGAGTAGCTACCTTGACCGTCTTTCGCCCCTGTATTGATCTTCATCAAGGCAAGGTAAAGCAAATAGTTGGCGGCAGTCTTTCAGATTCTGGTGCTGACACTAACTTTGTCAGTGATGAGGAGGCTAGCTATTTTGCAGCGCTATATAGCAACTTGGGTCTAAAAGGTGGGCACGTTATTTCATTGGGTGATAACAATCAGCAAGCTATTCTAGAGGCACTTAAAGCATACCCTAAAGGTTTGCAATTTGGTGGTGGCGTTACCACAGGCAATGCCGCTGCCTATATCGATGCCGGTGCTGATAAGGTGATTGTAACGTCTTATTTGTTTGAGCAGAATGATTTTTCATGGGCGCGGCTCTCTGAGATTAGTGCGGAGGTTGGTTCCCATAATCTAGTAATAGACTTAAGCTGCAGAAAAACTAATCAAGGATGGATGGTCGCTACCAATCGCTGGCAAACGATTACCAACGCCAAAATTGATAAGTACTTCATTGAAAAAATCCAGCCCTATTGCGCTGAATTTTTGATACACAGCGCGGATGTCGAAGGCCTGCAAGCGGGTATTGATAGTGACTTAATTAGCCTTCTTGGCAACTTGGTGTCTATACCAACCACCTATGCTGGTGGCGCTAAATCGCTGGATGACTTAGATACGGTCAATAGCCTGTCCGATGGCAAGGTGGACTTAACCATTGGCAGTGCATTAGATATTTTTGGAGGCTCAAGAGTAACACTACAAGATTGCGTTGATTGGAATGAGCGCAACAATTAATACCACTAACCTCTGTTCCCGAGGACCTAGTCTTGATCGCCCAGTTTCTTTCTTATTCGCCTGACAGTTAGCAAGGTTAAACAAAAAATAACGGGCGTTGCTAAAGCGATAATGAGAGCATCACCTAGCGGCACATACTCTTGAAGGGGTAACGGCGAAATCATCAGCTTGAGCAAGTTCATGGAGTAGTAGGTAATCGCCACTACGGATAGACCTTCGACCGTCTGCTGAAGGCGCAGTTGTATCTTACTGCGTTTGTCCATGGACGCCAGTAGCCGTTGATTTTGATCCTCAAGTGACAGCTGTAATTGCGAATGGAGCAATTCGCTGGTACGGCCAATGCGCCGTGAGAGGTTTTGTTTGCGCTTTACTACCGACACACAGGTGTTATAAGCCGGAATAAAACGTCTTACATGGAACTGTTTGAGTGTTCTGATCGTTGGAATTTTTTCTTCGCGCAGCATATCCAGTCGTGTTTGGGTCAATTTAAAGTAGGCCTCAGTCGCCGAAAACCGAAAGCTGTGGTCGGCAATTAATTTTTCGACTTGGCTTGCCTCAGCAATTAGCTCGGCCATTAGATTTTGCTCGTCTTCTAAAGTCTCTAACTTCTTGAGTTTTGCACTAGTCTTACTAAGGCTCTGTTCCAATAGACTTATTTCTGGCAACAATGCTCGCGCAGTAGGCAACGCCAGCAGAGTCATTGACCGATAGGTTGATATCTCTAATAAGTTGCGTACCGCCCTACCTGCCTGGCTCGCATCAAGACCCTCATCAATGATTAGAGTTCGGCTAAAACCATCACCGTGGCTTCGCATAGCTGTCCAGATTGTAGCGTTACCGTCATAGATTTTACTGCCAATGAGCCGATGACCATCAAAGTAGTCGTTGAGCTCATTCATTTCGATTGGGGCTGATGACATGGATCGTAGGTCTATGTGATTAGCACTTATCACTTCACCTTCAATGGACCCTAGCCATTGCTCACTCAGATGAGCGAACCCGCTCTCGAATGTATTTCCAGTCAGCGCTTTATGGCAAATTAAAGTATAGGTGGAGAATTCATTATGTCTCTCCCATCGCAAATCAAACGCTTCTGCGCTTTGATAATAGCAACTCACCCCCTCGGCTGGAGGAGGCATGTTGTGAGCAGCTGCCAAAGTTTTTAAGCCGTCTAACTCCCTATCACTATCTGCGGGGTTCAAGACCACAATATTTGACACTTGAGCGGGTAACTCCACAACCGGGAATGGCCGATTGTGAAGTTCTTCTATTAACGAATCTTTAAGGGGATGGAACTTAATCATCTTGAACAGGCCTCATCTATTATAGTTTTTTGACCCGCTATCTCAGCTGATATTTAGCTTTCGATAGTGAAGGTTAATCCGGCATTAGCCCGCAAACGCTCGATTAATTCAGTACCCATAATAGGCGCGGTGGTCCAAATACCGCCCGCTCCTATGTCCGGATTTTTAACCAAACATACAGCGCTTTCAGCGATCATCTTTGAGGTTGATCCATAACCTGGATCTCTATCACCCTTAACACTTATACGCACAGAACGACCATCTGTATGCTCTCCCACCATTAATACATCATATAAGCCATTTTCACGCTCTTCTTTGCTAGGCCCTTCTCCAGGCTGCAGCGAGCTCTTGGCCATAGATGTATCGTCTGTTACCGCCTTTGCGATTGCTTCGCCTTTGTCTCCTGGCCCAGTAACCATCATTTCATCATAGACAAAATTTTCACCGTAGGAATGACCTAAAAGCATGTTAGAGCGATGAACATTTTTGGTGTTAATGCTCGCCATCACAAAGGGTGCAACCCAGCTCTGCAAGGCCTCATCATATTCCGGCTGATTACCCAGGGGTTGTTCAGCACCTTCAAAACCTGATGTTAGCGCAAACGGATTGCGTAGTATTCCGATAAGGCTTCGGTCTCTCCCTGCCGCGGCCATGGTCTCTTTAAAACTGGCCAAGGTTCCACCAGACATAGTTCCCTTCATTGCGCGAACTCGCCCTTTCACCCGAGCTACCGTGCTACCGAGAGTACTCACAGCGTGTTGCTGCAAAAAGAATACGCCTAAATCAAAAGGAATTGAGTCAAATCCGCAAGAAAAGACAATACGAGCGCCACTTTTTTCAGCCGCCGCAGAGTGTGCGGCAATCATTTTATGCATCCAGGCAGGCTCGCCGCAGAGATCAACATAATCAGTCCCCTGTGCGGCACAGGCCTCGACTAACTCATTGCCATAAAGTTGATAAGGGCCGACCGTTGTCAATATTACCGACGTGCTGGCTACCATTTTATTCACAGACTCTACATCAGAGGCATCCGCGACAATCAAAGGCACATCAGACCCAACACCCATTTCATCTCGCACAGCTACTAACTTATCTCGGCTACGCCCAGCCATTGCCCACTTAACCTCTCCATTGACCCCGTACTGCTGATTAAGATATTCAGCGACCAGACGGCCGGTAAACCCAGTGGCGCCATAGACAACGATGTCCAATTCCCTGCTGATTTTCATAAAATTCCTCTTTTGTTAAGTGTTCATATGTGTGTGATTACGTATAGTGGACGCGATAGTCTCAAAGACAATTGCACTATGCAATCAAAGCTTTAAAAATATAGAAGCATATACGATGTTAAGATCCGGTTAGTCCAAACAATACTAATTTGATCCGGCCAAGAGACGACATTATCACTAACACTTTGTTTAACTTATGTGCAAAAATTAAGTGAAAAGGTTTGGAGAAGTTCTTTGGCGCAACCCCAAGACAATTTAGACTCTCATATTTCTAGTTATGTGCAAGAAAAGCCAACGCTTACCTATGTGCAGCCTTCGGACCCTTGGCTAGTGCAAAAGCTCATCTCGTCCGTTGAAATTTTGTTTGGTCGTCGAAAAATTGAAGCTCTTTATGACCGACTAAAAGAACCACCTTTTACGGTAGAATCCTTTTTTTCAACAGCACTAAAAACCACAGGAATAGAAACCCATTACGACACCAAAAAATTAGCTGCACTGCCTAAATCAGGCCCATTGGTGTTTGTGGCCAACCATCCTTTTGGTGTAGTCGATGGCCTAGCCCTTTGCGATATGGCGATAAAAGCCCGAGGTAATTTTCGTATCTTAATCAACGCAATGCTGTGCAAAGACAAAGATCTAGCGCCCTATTTTTTACCCATCGACTTTAAAGAAACTAAAAGTGCCATCAAGAATAATATACGCACTAAAAAGATGGCTTTAGAGTGCCTCAAAGAAGATATCCCGCTCCTTATTTTCCCTTCAGGCTATGTCTCCACCGCTGATCGAAAAGGCCTGGGCAAGGCCATGGACGCTCCTTGGACAACCTTCGCGGCCAAGTTGATTCGTGATGGCAAGGCCAATGTTGTGCCGATTTATTTCCACGGACAGAATAGTCGTATTTTTCATCTCGCGTCTCATATTGCGGAGCCGCTGCGCATGGCATTATTGCTCAACGAAGCACGTAATAAGTTCGGCCAGCCCATTCACGCTAAAATTGGCGACACTCTTATTTGGAAAGATTTAGACTGTATTGGTAATCGACAGGAACTGACGGCTTATCTTTATAATAAGGTGCAATCTTTAGCTTAAGGCGCAATCTAGATAAACTGTAAAACCAAAACAATTCCACCGACCAGCACCAACGAATAGAGAAACATCTTCCAAAGAGAGAAACTTCTCTTTGTCCAGTCAATACGATCATCTCGATCAGTTTGCTTAGACGACGCTTTAAATCGCCCTAAGTATAAAAAGATAGCTAATGAAATGACCGCCATCGACCCAAATATGAGCGTATTAGCATCCACTAGCGACTTCTCAATTTAGCGAGTAGTCGCAACATTTCAAGATAAAGCCATATCAGGGTAACCATCAACGAAAATGCGCCAAACCATTCCATATATTTAGGCGCACCCATCTCAGAGCCTTGTTCAATAAAATCAAAATCTAACACCAGGTTCAATGCGGCGATCGCCACTACAAACAGACTAAAACCAATACCAAACAGGCCGTTAGAATGGATAAAACCGACGCCACCGGAACCAAACATATTCATCAACATACTGACCAAGTACAGTAACCCAATGCCCATGGTGGCCGAGGTGACCATCAACCGGAAATTTTCAGTTGGCTTGACGATACCTGTTTTGTAGAGAAATAACAGTGACGCAAGTGTGCCCAACGTAAGCCCCACCGCCTGAATGACAATACCGGGATATTGTGCTTCAAAAATAGCGGAAATTGCACCCAAGAAAAGCCCTTCCGCCAGTGCGTAAATTGGCGCTGTAGTACCCGCCCATTGTTTTTTAAATGTGGTTATCAGAGCAAAGATAAAACCAACACCCGCTCCACCTATTGCAAGGGGCATGACAGCACCAGCATCACCACTCTCGAAAAATAAGTTCCATGTGTAGGTCGCAGATAAAACAACCAATGCCAACAAAATCCCAGTTTTGTTAACCGTTCCTTGCAGCGTCATCGTACCTGAAGCCATGGACTGAATACCGCCAGATGAGGACGTCCCTCGCGCACTCTGGCTAAAGGTATCAGCTCTAAGAGCTGGATTACCTGAACGACCAAACATATTTAGCGCTTTGTGATTGGACATAAGACATCTCTATGGTTTCGTTAAAAATAAAATTATAACCCAAAAGGTGAGTCCAGGGTCCAAATTAATAGGTACTGGACGATAGCTTTTGGGAGAACACAATAGCCGGGCACTTATAATGACACATTAGATAAAGGGTCTTATATAACGCACTACTTAACTAGTGAATTGATCCATATGCCACCTTAGCCTCACCACCCAGGGTGTATTGCGGTATGTGATAATTTGATATCAAACTTTCAATACTGTTGTACAAGAACCTAAGACTTTGGTGAAGATCAGAGTATTCCGCACTGTGCTCAGAGAGTTCAAGCTCTAAACGGGTTATCGTCGACCAATAGACATCTCTAGCATCCTCAACTTTGCCAAGCTTAAGTAAAATGAACGCAAGTATTACCGTTGATGAGGTCATGTATTCAATGGCTTTATTTTTCTCGGCACTCTTCATTGTTAAAATAATATCTGAAGTTTCAAACGCACATCCAGCATGCGGTAGCGCCTCCATCCAAGACTTTGCATCACAAAAGACCTGCGCTGTATCGAACCCGCACGTAAAAAAAGCAACTGCTCTGGAGGGTTCGTTGAACAAATGCTCTCGATGAGCGCTACACATAAATTTTAATTTCATCAATAACAATCCCCTGAATAGTGACCCCAGCATTCAACTGAACAATGGGTATCTATATCACTCTAGATAATCGGTGCCCGAGGATGTCTATTATCGTCGTGACACATAAAGTGTAGTTGACTTCCACTTTAATGTAAACAATAATGATAATGATTCGTATTTGCGTAAATAGCTTCCACTCATGTTCTACCAGCATGAGGCTACCCGGACAAAATATGATGTTTCACTAATCCGTATATTTCAATTCTTGTGAGGACTGTATGAGTAACTTAAGTAAAAAAAGAAGGACTGAAGAGACAATAAGATTCAAAGTTGTATTTGGCCTGATTGCAACCCTCTTGATAGTATCCCTATACTTTTACAGTTGGATCGTGATCTATCAATAGTATTAGGTGTTGCTAGCTTGCTGATTAATCATTAGCTCTTAATTGCGCATTCCACAACTCAAAGTAGCGCCCTTTAGAGGCTAGTAATTCAGCGTGTGGACCCTGTTCAACAAGGGAACCCTGATCTAAAACAACGATTCGATCAGCATCAACGATAGTCGACAACCGATGAGCGATAACCATACTAGTGTGACCTTGAGAGATTTCCTGCAACGCCGACAATATAGAACGCTCAGATTTACTGTCTAGAGACGACGTAGCTTCATCAAAGACTAAAATCGGCGGCCGCTTAAGGATGGTTCTCGCTATAGCCACTCGTTGTTTTTCTCCACCAGAAAGTTTCAAGCCCCTCTCGCCCACCACTGTGGCAGAACCTTGGGGCAACTGAGCAATAAAATCTTCGAGATGTGCAAGACTTATAGCCTTCACAACCTCTTCATCGGATGCCTGAGGATTGCCGTAGCGAATATTTTCAAAGATGCTTTGATTAAACAGAACGGTGTCTTGGGGCACGATACCAATTGCGTTACGTAGGCTCAGTTGACTGACTTGACTGACATCCTGGCCGTCGATAAAAATACTGCCTGTATTAGGATCATAGAAGCGAAACAGTAGCTTAACTAAGGTTGACTTGCCCGCACCACTAGCACCAACGATGGCGACCTTCTCCCCAGCCTGAATGGTAAAACTGAGATTTTCAACAATGGCTCGGTCATCTCTATAATGAAATGACACGCCATTAAAACTGATAACTCCCTGAGTAATAACTAACTCAGGCGCATCTGCAATGTCCTCGACGCCAGAGTTGAGATCTAAAAGAGCAAACATGTTTTCAATATTAGCCATTGACCCTTTAATCTCTCGGTAGACAAACCCGAGAAAATTAAGCGGTATAAATAACTGCATCATAAAGGCGTTGATCAATACGAAATCACCTAGGGTCATACTGCCTTGAGCGACACGCTCTGCTGCCATCCACATCATCGACGTCATGGCGACAGATATAATAAGCCCCTGCCCTGCATTTAAACCTAATAAGGAAAGTCGATTTCTACGCTTAGCCTCTTCCCAGTCAACTAAGGCCTTGTCATAACGATTAGCTTCGTACTTTTCATTAGTGAAGTATTTAACTGTTTCATAATTTAACAAACTATCTATGGCAATGGTGCTTGACGCAGAGTCTGCTCGGGCCGCTTCACGGACAAACTTAGTACGCCAATCGGTAGTTACCATTGAAAAGAGAATGTAAGTAACGACCGCCAACATGGTCACTACTGCAAAGGCAGCATCATAATAGTAGAGCAACAGCCCAATCCATATGACTATCTCAATTAAAGTGGGGGCTATATTGAAGACGAAAAAGCGCATTAAAAAACTAATGCCATTGATACCCCGCTCGATATCTCGAGATAAACCACCCGTACGGCGATTAAGGTGAAAATCTAAATCAAGGCTATGGACGTGTTCAAAAACCTCTAGCCCAATTTTACTCATGGCTCTTTCAGTCACACGGCCAAAGACTGTATCTCTTATCTCCCCTAAAATAATCATAGAGAATCGAGCAAAACCATAGGCTAACACTAACCCCACAGGCACTAGTATCAGTCCGTTGACCCCGTCTTCATTCAGTGTGTCCACTATATTTTTGAGTAAAAATGGTCCTGAAACACTAGCGGCTTTAGACAATACTAAACAACCAAAGGCAAGAGCTATGCGCGATTTATATTTAAATAAGTAGGGCCAAACGAATTGAAACACCTTCCAGTTAATTTTTTGTTCGGCATTATCAGCGTAGTCACTGGATCGCATAGAGAGGCTCAATTAAAAAGGGATAGTTTTCAGCGACCAGAAGTATAAAGTGATACCAGTTTTTACGCCAAAGGGTTTTCAAGTTTAAATACTTATATGCACCCATAAAAAATATCGAGCTACTGACTAAGTTCGCGTGTAGGTGTATAACAAGTGGTTGTTTTAGACATTATCACTGACACTTGAACACGCAGAGTTGGTATTAGATAATTCTCTGATAAAAGTAATAGATTGCGTTGAAACTCTTTCTCGAAATACACACTCGAATACGGATGCTGCTAACAAGTACAATGAGGTCAGTGTTATGAATCGACGGCCAGCTATTTTCGCTCTTATAACCGCAGGGTTAACGTGGGGCACAACCGGAATTTATGTTCGCGTACTGGGACTGCGAGGCTTTTCATCCTTTGAGCTTTTAGGATTACGCCTTTTAATCGTATTTATGATATTGGTACCCATTCTATTGTTGCTGTACCTGCGTCAATCACCGCAGGTGCAACCACTGACTATGCCGCAACGAAAAACCGCATTTACAGTCAGTTTTTTGATGTTATTTTATTATTTGGGTGCCATTGTCGCGATTCAGCACCTACCTTTGGTGATGGCTGTGTTACTTTTTGGCTCATCGCCACTCATTGCATGGACACTGAACCTGGTCTTGGAAAAGAGATTGCCCGCCAATAAGGAACTGACTCAGAGTCTGGGGGTATTGTTGGGGATGACCGGCTTGATAGGCTTGGCGCTGAGCCAACATTCGGGTTCTGCAGCCCCAGAGGATGCAATCCCTGCCATAGGTTACTTGGGTGGTATTACTGCGGCGGTAGTGACAGTTGCCAATGCCCGAATTTTGCGACGGTCCGGCGAACAGGCGCCTTCATCATTGAGTATTTCAATGCTAACAGCAATAATAGGAACGCTACTAGCCCCATTATTGTTCATGGATTCGGTCGACTTATTTGCTAGAATTCAAGGAAGCTGGGGTGCGCTGCTCGGTTTGGGTGCACTGGCAACATTGATCCCTGGTTTTGCTATTGCTCACGTCGGTTCAAGACTATCGACTACGGCCACATCGACAGTGTCAATTCAGCTCCAGGTTTGGACTATTATTCTTGGCTGGATAATTTTAAACGAAACATTGTCAGGCGCTCAAGTTATGGCAGCACTGGCGGTTATGCTGGGTACCGGGATCTGCTTGTTGCATCAAGAGCCCCATAAAGCCGAGTCTTTGAGATAAATTCAGCGGGTTATTGTCGGATTCTGAACTGGTTTTTAAGATATTTTTAAGGGAATATTGAATGACAAGAAATGTACTGAGTTACGATTACATTGTTGTAGGCGCCGGTTCTGCCGGAGCCATCGTAGCGTCACGTCTGAGCGAAGATCCTAAGTCTACTGTGCTGTTGGTTGAGCATGGTGGCAGCGATAGCAGTATTTTTATACGCATGCCCACAGCACTGGGCATTCCCATGAATACGCGCAAATATAACTGGGGATTTGAGTCTGCTCCAGAACCTTATTTAAATAATCGGCGGATGAATTGTCCTCGCGGCAAAGTGCTTGGCGGCTCTTCATCAATCAACGGTATGGTTTATGTAAGAGGCCACGCGCTTGATTTTGACGAATGGGAATCACATGGCGCAACCGGATGGAATTATCAAAACTGTTTACCCTATTTTAAAAAATTAGAAAACCATCGATGTATTACTAGTGAATACACAGGCAGCAACGGGCCGGTTGCTATTAGTGGTGGTAATAACATGCGCAACCCTTTGTATCGCGCATTTATTGATGCCGGTGTAGAAGCAGGTTACAAGGAAACAGACGATTACAATGGTTATCGCCAAGAAGGTTTCGGCCAAAAATTTATGAATGTTGATGGTGGTATACGCGCATCCACCGGTTATGCCTACCTAAAAAATACAAAAAAACGCGCTAATCTAACGATTTTAAAGCATGCCCTAGTGACGTGTATTGTCTTTGATGGAAAAACTGCAACAGGGGTTCAATGTGACATAGGCGGCCAGACTAAGATTTTTAGTGCGCAACGGGAAGTTGTTCTCTGCGCTGGTTCCATAGGTTCACCGCAGTTATTGCAGGTGTCTGGCGT
>Ga0209384_1000484_pt1 | contig 25038 bp, 50 predicted proteins | sample CoawatmetaG05DNA_FD_187511 | JGI IMG/M metagenome (GOLD analysis project Ga0209384, IMG submission 187511) | Marine microbial communities from the West Antarctic Peninsula - Coastal water metaG058-DNA (SPAdes) (version 2) | ecosystem: Environmental > Aquatic > Marine > Coastal ... | reverse complement strand
AATGGAAAGAGATAAAGCAGAGCAGTATGTATGGAAGATAACTGAATACTATGATCACATGAATGACTTAGATAGTGCTATAGATTTACTAAATGAGTATGCTGACCAACGAATAATAGAGGAGTTGAATAGCATTGCTAGTTTTTGTCAAGGAGCTACAGAGGAAATGATTTATGAAGCAGTAACCAAAAGAATACAAGAACTAAAACAAGACTAAGATGAAAGATAAACTAAAAAAACGCTTACAATGTAGGGATTGCGATATGCCTTACTGTGATATAAGCTGTAATGATTTATCAGATAGTAATATTGATTGGATTATGGAGCTAACCAACCAACGAGTAATAGAGGAGTTGGAGGAAGTATTAACTAAAGAAATAGAAGCTTTTGGTGTAAATGTAATTTCTAGCCAAGCTGTGATAAACAAAATAAAACAACTAAAACAAGACTAAGATGGACTTACGAGATATTACACTAAGAATTGAGGCTTACGTTAATGAACGAGTAATAGAGGAGTTGGAGGAAGTATTAAAATCCAACATGGATATTAAACAAAATACTTTTATATCAGCTATAAATATAGCTAATTTAAAATTAGCAAACAGAATTCAACAACTAAAAGAGAACTAAAATGAAAGATGCAGATGAAACGGCTTTTTTCTTTTTCGCAATCATAGTTTGTGCGATTTTCATTTCTACTGGGGTTATATTAATAGTAGCAGATTCTATGAAAAAAGAAATATTAATAGAATTAAAACAAAACTGAGATGAAGATAATAGTAAACAACAGAAGTAAACTTATTTCAGACGCTAAAGCTTTAGACTTAGTATCTGATGTAATACAAAGCGGTCGTGAGAGTAATGATGGTAAATCTTATTGCTATCTATCTGTGTACAATTATAAAGGTAGAGAGATTGGTATATCAGCGACTGTAAACAAGTCTAGCGATAGGTTTGATGTGTGGGATTGTCCAACTAAACTAAAACAAAACTAATATGGAAGAACAAGATAAAGAGAATGGCATGAGCCATCGCGAACAGTGTAACGCTGATTTAAACGACTACATTAATGAACGCTTAGAAAGTGGTGAGATTGATGAAGAAAATGCAGCTGAATTAAGAATGGGTGCTTAAATATAAACTATGAGCGAGAGAGAAATAGATCACATGTTAAGTATTGGTTATTGGATTCAAGTGAGTCCTTTAGCCAATGCAGGTTCAGGCTGGGTTTGTGGAGTATATAAACGAGGTAAGAAAACTGGTAATTGGATCACTGAGGTTTCTAGGACGTTTGATCACCCATATGAGTGTTACAACTGGGCAGAAGAAGAAATCTACCAGCTATTACATAATACAAAATAAATACGAACGGGTGTGGATAATATAATAAACGATAAAATATGACATGTAGATGTAAAGTAGAAATACCAAAAGGCAGAACGGATCTAGGTTATAAAACCTGTATAGGTTGTGCTAGAACAGAGCGATATGCTTGTGTTCCAATAACTAACCACAAAACAGGTAACACTATACAAATAGTCAGCCAAGCTCAAGCAGAAATAATCATAAAAGCCGGAAGGCGAAAAGGTTACGGCACCTGCTTACGTTAAAAACCCGGTCAAGTAGCTCAACTGGATAGAGCAATTCCCTCCTAAGGAATAGGTTGTAAGTTCGAATCTTACCTTGATCACTAAATTAAACAAGAAACTATGAATCAAACACTAAAAATCAACGGTATAGTCATAACTATGTCTGAAGAAACGAACATGATGTATTACCAAGTACCTGAAGACTTAACTGGTAAAGAATTCGACAAGTTCAAAAAAGCGAATATAGATCGCATTAATCAATTCTTTAATAGACCATATGGTAAGTACTAGAAAACAAGCAGAAGACATATTCAATATACTAGGTATAAAGGATATAACCACTAAAACGCAGAGTAAGAATGGTACTCAAGTGTGGAAGTTACCTATACAAAAGATGTATAGCTCAGGTGTAAAGCACGAGATTAGGTATGCAAGCTATAAATCAGGTTACATGAGAAATGTAAGTCCGTATAATAGCTCCTGTTGGCAGATCAATAAGAGATATGTAGCAAAAAAGATAGTGTGGAATTCTCGCAGTAAGACGCATATGAAGTATAGGTCTTACAATCGTGTGTTAATCGAAGACAAGGACGATAGAATGGTATACATAGCCAACTATATACTAAAAAACGATTACAATAGCGGTGATTTATTAAGTGTAAATGAGTTTACCGTGTCTAATATTAATAGAGCGAGCTATGAGCTTAATAATAATGTGTTAGTAACTCGTGAATCATGGATGTCAAATTGTGAGCTCCAAGCTGAGGTGATGCATTGCAATAACTTACTAGATGTAGAAATCTTGGAAGGTTTAGATCGAAAAACCAAAATGAAGTACCTTAACGACCGTATTAAACTGCAAACTACATCTTTATTCGACCAAGGCGAAGAGATTAAAGACTTAAAGTTGCAAATCAAAGCTGAGAGTTGGAAAAGGGATGAGATGTGGGCTAAAGCTGCGAGGAATCACAAGCATAACGCTAGTTTATACGCGCCTGATGTTTCAATTACCATTAATGGAGTTAAATACACTGAGGATGAGAACTAAATGCGATGTAGAAACGGTACCTTTTTTGTGCGAATTCTGTGATAAGGCTATGGAAGAAGAAGATCACGACTTCTGTGATATATGTGATGAATGTAGAGATGAACACTTAACGTAAAGACTATGAGTAAAACTAAATTTAACGGATTTGAGAAATACGTAATACAAGAAGCGCTAAAGCTTTGGATGGAAACCGCGGAGGATGAGGTTAAAGAAGCATCAGCAAGCAATAAAAGATTGATATATGCACCTGGTTATTTCACTATGGTTGGCGAAGAGCTTTCTAGGAAGATAAATAGTATGACACTTAATAAAGATCAAAACAAATGAAATTAACAGCGGAACACATAGAACAAATAGCTAGTTATATGGCTGATAGCTTAGAAGATCACTTAGATACTGCATTCTGGGATGGTAGTGCTCGAGTTTTAGATGACCTTGATGTAGACTATGAAGATATAGGTGACATTTCTGATGAAGATTGCGAAGCTATTGTATTAGAAACGAGATTAATGTTTGCACCTAAAAAAGATAGAAGCTAATTACAAACTAAATACGATTACCGTTGGATAATATATATGTAACGAAAAAATAAACAATATGAACAGTATAAGTATACTAAAAAACGGGAACTTAGTTTTAACCTCGCAAATGACCTTTGCAGGTGAAGAGTTAACAGTTAGAAACCACTACAGACCTTACTTGGTAGGTCATTTACCTAACAATTTCGGTTGTATAGAGTATGGAACTAAACACTATGATAATGATGACAAGTTATTAAACGGCTCTGACTTAGCTGAAGGTATTAGCGAGTGGATAAACCACAAGGGATTAACTTATATAAAAAGAGACTAATGTATACACTATGGGATAAATTAAAACCTGAATACAAGAAGGTTATAAGTAGCGAGAGTAATAAGGCTACAAAACCGCACATAACAGATATAGTAGGTAAGTTAAAGCTAAGTAATTTTTGGCCAGAACTAACAGTTATGGATGTTATGAGTATTGTTAGCATGTGTGATATACCAACGTATAAAGTACATGCCTACATGTGGAAATTTGGAGAAGACATACTATGCGACGATTAATATACGATATGTACTACGCTGATGAGCTTCACGTAGATATAGCAATCAAATTACTAGACAAATTAAACGAGGAATCGGAAAAACGAAGAAAAAAAAGAAGATAATGACAGAATTAGGACAACCAATAACAACAAAGGTGAAAATGCAAGAGGCTATAATAGTTTCACTCAAGGTAAAGCAAGAAGAATCCCAAAGAGAGATTGATTTACTAAAACGACAGCTTGATGATAGTACAAAAATAGCATTAACATCTAGTCAAATGGATCACATGCTTGGTAAGATAGAAGAATCTTTTGAAGAATATGATCTTTCAGATACTAGACGCTGGGAATTTGAGTTTGATATTGACTATGACAACCGCCTAGCTGTTAACAGCATGCATATGGATGACTCAAGCGATTTCGCCCACGAAATATGGACTAGGGTTTGTAGTTTATTCAAGGAAATAAAATAATAATGGTTGCTTTAAATGCTCAAATGAGAGGTATTAAAGCGGATTAAGTGAGCAAACTTTAAGGTTCGGCTGATTCTGGTCTCGTATTGTGTAAATAGATCCAGATAAGTGTGAAGTAATAAGGCTTACTAAACAGCTAGGTAATGGTTACATAAATGGGGTTCGATTCCTTACTAGCTACTAAAAATAAGAATATGAAAGAAAAAGACTTACCAAAATGGTTTAGAGGAGAAGAGTACACAGAAGGTGATACTGTTCAAAACAGATTCAGCGGAGAAGAAGCCGAATTAACAGCAAAAGAGCTAAGTATGTATGATTTTATCATGGGCAGTGAAGCTATGATCGAAATGATGGGTGGTTTTATGGATCCTCGTACGGCAAAGTTTCAGGATGAGATGTCAAAAGGTATTAGCTGGTTTAGAAGTGCTAACCCAAGTGCTTATATGGCTATTTTAGACTAATGATATACTACATATTAGGGTTTGTAGCGTTCTATCTACTAGGAGCTACGCAAGTAAGACAAAGAAAAACTAAATTTAAAGAATATGACAACAAACGAAATAGAAAAGCAGTTAGCTAATAAAGCTGATAATTATATAGCAGATAAGGCAGACGAGATTATGAAAGTGCTTAACAGTATTACAGATGGTCTTAGTTATGAACCATCATTTTACAACTACTTGAAAGATCACAAAGTTGGCGGAAGTGAAAATCACTATTGGAATTACTGCTCTAAACATGAGCTTGGGGCTAAGCTTAGAGAAGAGCTAAATAATAACTTCAAAGAAAAACTTATAAAGCAGTATATAACAGAATTATTAAGTAAAATAAATCTACTAGGATGATAACAGGAGAACAAGTGGGAAGGTATATAATAGAGGATTTAAACTCTGATATAAAGCATGATTGTCACAACCTAGCTGCAGCTATAAATGATGTAGCTTGTGAACTTAAGTGTGATGTTGTAGATTTAATGCAGTTACTATTAGAAAATAAGCCTATTGATGATATGCACACGCATAGTTATGGGTTTCAAACAGCTAATGGTAGAGCTATAATAAGTAACGTAACAGATAAATACTTTGAATATGAGTACTAGAGCACAGGTTAGATTCGTAAAACGCGAAGCTGGAGTATCATTTAATGAGCACACATCAGATATTAGAGCGCAATTCTATGTTCATAAGGATGGTTATCCTGAAGGTACTGGTATAGATATAGCTAAATCACTATTGGATGGTATTACCTTAGTGGATTGGGAGATAGATTATCTACATACTCAACGAAATGATATCGACTACATTTACTACGTATGGCAAGATAACCACAAGGATACTTGGATTAGTATATTTGATTGCAGGTTGAAAATTCAAGATTCCTCAGCCTGTATATTTGTAGGTGAACCACTAAATTTACTTAAGAAATGGGCATTTGAGTATGCTACAATTGATACAATTAAGTTAGTCACAAACTAAATACGATAACCTTAGGATAATATATCAAACGAACGAACGATGACAAAAGACGAATTAAAAGAGCTAGGTGCTAATATAGCTGAATCACTAGTCGAATTATCACTCAACTCTGATGGGAATAAGTGGAAAGACCTAGATAATAACGATTATTTGTTAGGAGATTTAGCTAAGTTCATGACACTAAAGAATGTATACCTTGAAAGAGAGGAATACGAAAAAATAATACCAATACAAATCAAACTCGATGAGTTAGGTAGTAAACTTGACTTAGATAAAGAGGATTATGATGGAGAAGAACGAAAAAATTAATAAATTATGAGATACAAACCAATGTTAGCGCATCCAATGAAGCTGGATCGAATAACTGAAGAAGAATGGAGTAAGGGACTCTATATTCAACCTAAACTTGATGGTGTTAGGTGTACTATACAAAAAGATGATGATAATGTGATCAGAGCTTACTCGCGTACTGGTAAACCTTGGTTAAACATCGAACATATCCTAGAGGATTTAGAACCATTCTTCAGAATACAACCTAATACCGTGCTAGATGGCGAGCTGTATAATCACATTCTAAAGGACGATTTCGGCAAGATCATATCATTAGTCAGAAAGATTAAACCAACGCCAGAGGATCGTCTAGAATCAGCGGAGATGACACAGTTTCATTGTTACGATTGTATACTACCAGACAGAATGGTTAAGTTTGTCGATAGAGACGATTTCATTAAAAGACACTTGTGGAAAGAATCTTTTCTAACGGTTGTTACGCAACCTAGTCTAATAGTTCACGATATTGCCTCTGTCAGAGCAAAGCATAAGGTTCTTCTATCTGCAGGTTTTGAAGGTTCTATTCTTCGTAAGAATGCTATTTACGAAACTAAACGTTCCTGGACTTTAATGAAAGTGAAAGATTTCAACGACACTGAAGCCTTAATCACAGGCTGGGTTGAAGGAAAAGGTAAAAGAATCGGTACAATTGGTAAATTTACAGCTGTAGACCCTGATGGTAACGAGTTTGGCATGCCAGTAATGGATAAGTTCAAATATTTACAAGAAAACTTCGAAGAAATGAAGACGTGGGTTGGTAGAACAGCTACATTCACGTACTTCGAGCGAACAAAAGCTAATAGTTATAGACACCCACTGTTTAAATGTATAAGAGATTATGAGTAGATTAAGAGAAATTATTAGAGCTCACGCATCAATGGTATGCGTAGCCGTAGGCGCAATAGTAATATTTTTAACACCTATAGAAACCCATTTATGGCTAGGTTTAGTAGGTAGTTTACTTATATTATACGGAGTTTTACAAAACTAGACATATGAATATATTTTACTTAGACGAAGATCCTGCTAAAGCAGCTAAACTACAATATAATAAGCATGTAGTTAAGATGATATTAGAGTCAGCCCAAATGTTATGCACTGCACATCACTGTATAATGGGTGACGATGCTGATGTACCTTACAAGATAGCCCACAAAAACCACCCTTCTACTAAATGGGTTAGGCAATCAGGTCAGAATTACGCATGGTTATACTACCATATGATAGCTCTTGGCAAGGAATATGAAAAACGTTACAATAAAAAGCATTTATCAATAATAAAGTGCGAAGATAAACTATCAATACTACCAGGTGGTATACTTGAGTCGGGTTTTGAACAACCTCCTCAGTGCATGCCTGATGAGTACAAAGACGAGTGTAGCTTACAGGCTTATTGGAATTATTACATTGGTGACAAAAGCCATATAGCAAATACTAAAACCGAAAACGTATATGAAGAAAGACCTAAAACAACGAATTAAGGAATTTAATGAAATTAAATATCCTAAGGATACCTCAAAGAGGATAATCCTAGCAACATTAAAACCAGAGACTGTGACAATAGGCTGTATATATAAAGAATAACAGGCTTATGTCACAAAACCACACACTAGGAGCACTAAAGAAGGTGATTCAGGAACAAGATAGACAAATGAATCTATTGAGAACGAAGATAAGTAGGCTAAGGAAAGAGATACGTTTCGCTGAGTTGAAAAGGCTGAGAAGAGAAATGGGATGATAGCAGATAGGAATTTAAGCTACCTTCATCGGAGAAAGATCGTCTATCGACGAGATCCTACCGATATGCCTGACTTTGAAGATCATAGATACATGTACTTTATTGATGGTACTTATCAGTGTTATGACTTATTTAAAAGTAAGGCTAGGATTAATACTTATAAAAGTCTTAAATGGCATTTACTAGTATTATGGTACTTAAACCCTGATATGAACCCGGATGAGTTTAACGACTTATCGAACGTAATCGCTGACAAAGAATTAGGTTTTACAACATTTAACATATCTCAACAAGCATTAGATAGAATTGTCCATGACGTTTACATGTGTGATCTTGATAGACCACCAAATAATAAACTACGGAAAGTTATATTTAAGATGGGTTGCGGACTTGATAAGAGTGAGAAACTTAAGATCGTAGGACAGCTGATAGGAACATCAAAAAAAGTACACGAAGATGATATTTATCAGTGCATGATAGATATTAATGATATGGAGCAGAAGATTACTATCTCTAAGATGGCTAAACTACTAAAATGTTCTAGCAGAACCGTTCATAGGAATATGCCCGAGGAATTAAAGAGAGAAAAAGAACTACTAAACAGATCGATAAGATGAGTAACAGATACAAAGAAATAGAAGAAACTGAAGAAGATAAAATAGCAAGAGCAAACGCTGAAAAAGCTAGATTAACTTGGGACAGTTGGATAGAGGATATGGAAGAGAAAGATCAACCAGATTCTTGTGAGTTAGACAACGAAGACTGTGGCTCTTGCGGTAGTTAAGTATAAATGAGTTTATTAATTAAAAGTTTATCATGAAAAAGTACAATATACAAAATTACCTTAGATATAAAGACGATGTTAAGATCAGTATAACTAGAATAGGTAATAAAGAATTTGAAGATTATACTAGAGATGAATTAATAGTAACATTTCTACCTCTAGTAGAGAATTTATCACGAAAGTTCTCAACAGCTCAGCAAGCCTCAGGTGTCATGAGTATCAATGACTTGATACAAGAAGGTTCTTTTGGCTTAATAAAAGCGGTTGATAACATAACTTGGGATATACTACTAGCTTCCGATGACAAAGAAAGAACATTAAAATCCTTTCTAGCTAAGAGAATACGTGGAGCTATAAGACGTGCTATTGATATGAACCGCGGAGGTATGAGAATACCAGAACATAAGCTAAACGAGATAAGGAAAGACTTTGGCGAGGATAAGAAAATGGTGGAACTATTTTTTAATTCAGTGTTCTTAAGCTTAGATTCAACTACTGGCAGTGGAGATTCCGTGATACCTGACGTAGAAGACAAACCCGATGGTTACAACAAAGAACTATTATCTTCATACGTAAAGAGTTTAATGTTACAGTACTTAAACCCTAAGGAATACCAAGTATTAAGGTTGTCTTATGGTTTTGATTGTGATAAATATGCAGCTAAAGAAATTGCTGATGTTCTAGGTATAAAGGGAGATAGCTCTTATGTACGAGTTTCACAGCTAAAAAAGCAAGCAATTGACAAGCTTATAGAGAACGTTAAACGAGAGCAAGTGATTGATTATCTGTAGATTAAACCCATAAATACATTAAAACTAGTCCGAGTATGTGTAATTATATATATACAATGTTAAACCAAAATACCAACATATGAGCAAAGATTTAAACAAAACCTTAGCTGTAATACAGACTAAGTTGAAGGCTAAAAAGTCTTCATACAATTCCTTCGGAAAGTACTATTTCCGCAAAGCAGAGGATATTCTAGAAGCGGTGAAACCGTTCCTAGTGGAACATTCAGTTTCAGTCACATTAAACGAACATATAACTAGTGTTGACCCAGTTCCCATGCTTTTAGTAACAGCCATCTTGTCTGATGGTGATGATCAAATAACAGCAACAGCAATGGTCGGTGTAGACCTGAATCAGAAAGGTATGCAAACCTCTCAGCAATTCGGTGCAGCATCAACTTATGGTAAAAAGTATGCTTTAGGGAATCTATTCTTGATAGATGATACAGAAGATGCTGATGCAACTAGCAAGGGTGGCAACTCTAATGCTATAGTTAAGAAGTCTATAACAAAAGATCAAATGGTTAAAGCAGCAGCATTCATTACTAACGGTGGATCAGTTGAAGATATTAAAGGTAAGTATATATTAACTGCAGCACAGGAAAAAACCCTAGCAAATGGATAAAGAAATATATGATAAGTTAAAACTCGATGAGCATTACTACGGTAAGTTCGGTCAGCAATATCTTAGTAATTCTAACATCAAGACTATACTTAATGATCCTGCTAACTTAAACGTAGATAAAGGTGGTACGAACCCGGCATTCTTAGTCGGGGGGTACTTCCACACTTCTATACTAGAGCCGGAGAAGCGAGGTAATTTTAAAATTGTAGATGCTTCTACTAGAAATACCAATAAGTACAAGGAGGAAGCTAAAGATGAGCCAATGCTACTTAAGCATGAGGCTCATAATGCTGACAAGATGATAGACGCTTTAATGGCAAACGATATATGCAGGGATTTGATACAACCTATATTAGGTAATGTCGTCTATGAAGAACCTGCTATAACGGAGTTGTTCGGTAATCAATGGAAGGGTAAGGCTGATATTATTAACCACGATGAAAAACTGGTTATTGATCTTAAAACTACCGGTGAAATTGATAAGTTCAAGTGGTCAGCATCTAAATACAACTACGACTCTCAGGCTTACATTTACAGTAAGTTATTTGGCTATGATATGCTATTTATAGTTATAGACAAGAAAAGTCATAAGATCGGTGTGTTTGAATGCTCTCCAGACTTCTATAGACGTGGAGCTCAAAAAGTTAAACAAGCAAGTGAAGCTTATGACCTGTATTTTAAGTCTGAAAACTTTGATTTTAAGCAGATCCATACGACTGAAATGCTTTAATACAAACTAAATACGATGACCTCGGGATAATATATATGTAACAAAAACATAACGACAATGATTAAATTTATTACTAACCTGCTAAAACCTAAAACCATGGCAAGAGCAAAGATGAAGACCTGTACAATTTCAGGCAAAAAGTTCAAAAACGATAATGAAAACTTTTATGTGAATAACAATGCACGTGATGGGTTGCATCCGTATCACAAGAGTTTTGATAACTTCCGGCGATCAACTAACGCAACAGTAGAGCAAGTTAGAAATTTAGTAACAATGATTAAAGCATAACAAGTATGGCAAGTATTATTAAAACAAGCATTAATTTGCAAGATATACCTAAAGATAAGATCTTCAAAGGTAAGAAAGGTAGTTATTTACCTATCACAATTACTATCAATGATGAGGTTGACCAGTTTGGCAACCAAGGTCCAGTAGTAGTTGAACAGTCTAAGGAAGAGCGTGAGGCTAAAACCCCTAAGGTTTACTTAGGTAATGTCAAGGTAGTGTGGACTAATGATCAAAATGTTAGCCCAGCGCCTAGAGACGGTGATCAAGGTCAGCAAGCTCCACCACAACCTAAAGCCGCACAACAAATGGATGATCTACCCTTTTAGCCTATGCAGATAGAAAGCACAGAGATCAACGGGTTTTTGATTGACGAATTCAATCAACATGGCCTTGAAGCGGGTAAGACACAAGGAGTTTGTCCTTTGTGCTCCGACGATAGGAAACCCAAGAATAAGAAAGCACAATGTGCCTCTTATGACTGGGAACGTGGTCTCGGTACTTGTCACAACTGTGATGACAGTTTTCAACTTCATACGTATCAACGTAAGGGAACTAGCGAAAAGGTTTACATTAAGCCTTCTAAAGTAGCACCGAACGGAGTACAGACTAAGGTTCAAGACTGGTTCGCTACACGAGGCATATCAAATAAAACTCTAATGGATCTTCACGTAAGTGAGGGTTCGGAGTTTATGCCTCAAACTGGCAAGGCTGAGAATGCTATTCATTTCAATTATTTCATGGGTGACCAACTGGTTAACGTTAAATATAGAGATGGTAGAAAGAATTTCAAGCTCTACAAAGGCGCCGAAAAAGTATTTTACAATATAAATAGTATTGTTGGGTATGATTGGTGCGTTATAGTAGAGGGTGAGATGGATGTGCTAGCTTTACACGAAGCTGGAATTAAGAATGCAATATCAGTACCGAATGGTGCTACATTGAATTCTAACAACCTAGATTATCTTGATAGTTGTATCGATTATTTCGATGATAAAACTAAGATAGTTTTAGCTGTGGATGCAGACGAAGCAGGTCAAGCTCTTAAACAAGAGTTTGTAAGGCGTTTAGGTGCTGAGGTATGTTACCTAGTAGATTTCAATGGTAGTAAAGATGCTAATGAATTTCTTATTGAACATGGAGCTAAAGCTCTTAGAGAGGTAGTTAATGTATCCACCCAGATACCTCTTGAAGGTGTGTCAACCCTTAGAGATGTTGAAGGTGAATTAATTGACTTTGTGCATAATGGGTTTAAACCTGGTTTTCAGGTTGGTCTTGATCACTTTGATAGTATATTCTCAACATACACTGGTCAGTTTATAACTGTAACTGGTATACCAAGTTCTGGTAAGTCCGACTTTGTAGATCAAATGTGTGTAGGTTATAACAAGAATTATGCTTGGAAAACTGCGTTTGCATCACCAGAGAATAAACCTAATTATCTACATGTACATAAGTTAATACGTAAGACTTGGGAGGGTTTACCTACAACAGCAGACGTTGGCTCAGCTAAGTGGGAGCAAACGACCGAGCATATTAATTCTAACTACTTCTTTATCGATATGGATAGATATTCGTTAGACGAGGTACTTAAGAAAGGTGCTGAGCTTGTAAAACGTAAAGGTATTAAGTGTTTAGTTATTGATCCTTTTAATAAGGTAAGAGATTTAAACTGTAAAACTGAAGACGTTAACAGGTACACTATGGAGTATCTAACCAAGATCGAGGTATTCGCTAAGAAGTATGATGTGTTAGTTATGGTTGTTGCTCACCCTACTAAAATGTATAAAGGTTCTGATGGTAAGATTGAGGAACCAACTATGTATAATATCAAAGGTGGTGGTGAGTGGTACGATGCTAGTTATCACGGATTATTAGTTCATAGGGATTACGATGCTAAGACTGTGAAGGTTAAAGTGTTGAAAGTTAAGTTCCAGAACTTAGGTGAGAATGGTGCTGAGTCACATTTCAACTGGGAGCCAAAGTCAGGTTGCTACATCCCTATAGCAGCTGGGATGGCAGCGAATGACCCAATGCCTTGGGAATAAATGATGTTCAAGAAGAAAAAAAGTAAGGGATTAAGTCGTAAAGCCCCTTACTTATTTCAGACAGCAACTAACACATTACACTGGTCTTGGTGTATAAAGAATAATATCGGTATCTGTATAGTTCCGAACTGGGATGTAGCTGATGTATGGTGGGTTGAGATAACCATCAATGGTAATATAAATCTAGATCCAGTCGACTATAAAGGCTCTGATGCTTTAGCTAAGATGTACGAGTATTGTAAATACTACTATGAAAAACATAACAAGAATGAAAACAAAGTTTAGAACAGCAAACGAAGCGTATGCTTATCTACACGGTAGAATACTTATTGATGGTATTCCTTTTAACGGAACTAAAGCTCTATTTAATGTAGGGTTTTATATAGAAGAGCCGGAGAACAGAGATATTATTAATGTAGAACGAAAGTGGAATAAGGAATATGCTGAAGCGGAATGGCAATGGTATTTATCAGGTAGTCCTATGTTATCAAAGCTAGGAGAGATATATGGTAAAGTACCTAAAATCTGGGAAAGGATGGGTGACTTATTCGGTCGTGTAAGATCTAACTATGGTTGGCAGTGGAAACGAGAGGATCAACTCGAAGCTGTTATAGCTAAGTTAATAGCTGACCCTAATACCAGGCAAGCTTGCATATCAATCTATGATGGTAAAGAGATTGATACTTATGAGAAGGATACTCCATGTACTTATGCAGTACAATTTACCATACTAGGTAGCAAGTTGGATATGTGTGTGACAATGCGATCAAACGATCTATGGTATGGGTTTTGCAACGATCAATATCAGTTCTCAAAGCTGCAAGAGATGGTCTCTAAGAGACTTGGGATAAACATGGGTACATATTATCATTTCGCACATAATATGCATTTATACAACGATAAACTATAAAATATGAATACAACCTATGCTATTTACCATATACCAGGAAAGAAAATTGGTGTAACAAAGAACCTAGACGAAAGGGTTACTAGGCAACAAGGTTACGGACCTGAAGAATATGAGGTGTTAGAGATGTCGGATGATATTAGCTACATCTCAAGTAGAGAAGTCGAATTACAGCGGCTTTTCGGCTACAAAGTAGACTCAAGACTGTATAGTGATTTAAAACCAAATAAAACCAAATTAAAGAGTATGAAGTTAAACGTAACAGAACAAACGACAACATTCCCGTGTCCAGTAAGCAAGTTGAAAGGTCAACTAATGGATGAGTTAGGTTCCCGATGGGAAACAGAGCACGGTACTTTTGAGCTAACAGCAGAATCAGTGGCTTGGATAATGAGTAATGTAAAAACCTCGTATTATAACAAGGAACGTTCTTTTGTATACAACAAGGCAATGTCTAAAGGTTGTAACCTAATGGAAACTCCTAAGGTTAGTGAGTACCCTTTTATGCAAGCCTTAAGGGATATGTGTGATGAAGATGAGACTTTAAGTGAGCAAGAACAAGCTCAGAGTGAGGGTTACATCTTTGATGATATTAGAAATTGGGCTTACGAAAGGGAAATATTCGAAAAGGGTGATGTTAAAACTCAGTATCTGAAGTTAATCGAAGAGGCTGGGGAACTTGGTAGAGCAATCCTCAAGAGTGATGAACCAGAGATTGTAGATGCAATCGGAGATATGGTTGTCGTATTAACGAACCTATCACACTTAGCAGGGCATAGGATCGAGGACTGCATACAGTCAGCTTATGATACTATAGCAGCGCGTACAGGTAAAATGGTTAATGGAACTTTTGTAAAAGACTAATATGAGCGATAGAGATATTATGAGTTCAAAGTATAACAACGCTAATAGTACTGATGAGCAATCAACCAAGACTATACACTTTAGAGACCCTGTAGTTGAACGGGTTGTTGATAGCTTTGTAGGTAGATCAGATGTAGGGTATGTCAAGTACGGCAGAACCCTACATCAGGAACGTACAGAGAAACGTAAAGACTTACTTGGGTATCTTAATGATATTCAAGAGGAGTTGATGGATGCAATTCTGTACATCCAAGCGGCTAGAGAGGAGATGCAAGATTCGATGGACGAAATATCTAAGAGGTCTTGCGACCCGATGGGTGTTAAATGCAAAGGTTGTGATTGTGCATAAACGCAAGTCAGGTAAGCGAGGCCCTGTTAAATCAAAGAAGGTGACCTATGATGGGATCACCTTCGCTTCGGGGCTGGAGAAGTATATGTATATGGCTCTTGCTAAAGCAGATATAAAAAGTAATTATGAAGGACAGACCTACCAATTGCTGGAAAGCTTTAAATTCGAGAACGAAAGTTATGAACGTCAAGCTAATGGCAAAGGAGATATGGTTAATCGTGGTTGCAAAAATGTATTGGGTATCAAATATACTCCAGACTTTATTGCGGATGACTTTATAATAGAAACTAAAGGTCGGGCAAACGATTCCTTCCCTCTTAGATGGAAATTATTTAAAGACTACGTTAAAAATAACCTACCTGATGTAACTTTATACAAGCCTCAAAATCACAAGGAATGTGATATAGTGGTTGAACTAATATTAAAAAGTAGAGATAAATGAGAATGTCAGCTTGGGAGCTTAGCTTAGGATTGTATCCTGGTATATTACTAGGATTTAGATCTTACGTAGAAGATAAACATGTAAAAAATCATGTACTGTATATACCGTTTGTGGATATATGCTTAACATTAGAATATGAAAAAATAGAAGAAGGGGAAGTATGAGAGATGTGAGTAAAGAGATATTGTCTGAAATAACAGTACATATGAAATATGCTAAGTTTATACCTGAACTTAGTAGAAGAGAGACCTGGGAAGAGCTGATCACGCGTAATAAAGCAATGCATCAGAAAAAATACCCTGAGTTACGAGACGATATTGAAGCAGTCTATAAACACGTGTATGACAAGAGGGTGTTACCATCTATGCGTAGTTTACAGTTTGCAGGTAAGCCAATTGAAATATCGCCAAACAGGTTATATAATTGTAGCTACCTACCTATAGATCATGTCGACAGTTTTAGTGAAACGATGTTTCTGCTACTGTCTGGGTGTGGAGTAGGTTACTCAGTACAACAGCATCACGTTAAGAAATTACCATTCATAACCAAGCCGTTTGATAAGCGACATAGAAGGTTCGTTATTGGTGATAGTATAGAGGGATGGGCCGATGCAGTTAAAGTGTTGATTGAATCTTACCTTGGCGGTCGAAGATGTTCAAGTGTTAAGTTTGACTACTCTGATATTAGAGTTAAAGGTGCTAGACTAGTAACATCTGGTGGTAAAGCTCCTGGGCCTCAACCTCTTAAGGAATGCTTAATGAAAGTTAAAGGCATACTAAATACTAAGGAGGATGCTTCGCAGCTTACAGCACTTGAAGTTCATGATATAGTTTGCCACATCGCTGATGCCGTTTTAGCTGGTGGTATTAGAAGAGCAGCTTTAATATCATTATTTAGTGCGTCTGATGAGCAAATGATTTCTTGCAAAGCTGGTGACTGGTGGGAATTAAACCCACAGCGTGGTAGAGCTAATAATTCAGCTGTATTAATGAGGCATAAGATAACGAAGAAGTTCTTTATGGGACTTTGGAAACGTATAGAAGCTTCAGGAGCTGGTGAACCAGGTATTTACCTTAATAATGACAAAGATTGGGGTACTAATCCTTGTTGCGAGATTGCTCTACGTCCGTATCAGTTCTGCAACCTATGTGAAATTAACGTTTCTGATATAGTTGACCAAGCTGATTTTAATGAGAGAGTAAAAGCAGCAACGTTTATAGGTACGTTACAAGCTGGTTATACTGACTTTCACTACCTACGAGAGGTTTGGAAAGATACAACTGAGAAAGATGCACTTCTAGGTATATCAATGACAGGTATAAGTTCTAATAAAGTCATGAACTTAGACATGTCCGAAGCAGCTAAGCTTGTTAAGGTTGAAAATGCTAGAGTAGCTGATATTATAGGTATAAATAAAGCAGCTAGAACAACCTGTGTTAAACCCGCAGGGACGACATCTCTGGTCTTAGGAACATCATCTGGTATTCATGCATGGCATAACGATTTCTATGTCCGTAGACTACGCGTAGGGAAGAACGAGGCTATCTATTCGTATCTTAAAATCAATCATCCAGAACTTGTGGAAGACGAGTTTTTTAGAGCTCATGATACAGCTGTTATAAGTGTACCACAGAGAGCACCAAAAGGTTCTACAGTGAGAACTGAATCAGCGTTTGAATTGTTGGAAAGAATAAAGAGAGTTTCGACTGAATGGGTTTCCCCAGGTCATAGAGATGGTTCCAATACGCATAACGTATCTGCTACCGTAAGTCTTAAAAATGACGAATGGGATGAAGCTGGAGAGTGGATGTGGGATAACAGAGAATGTTATAACGGATTGTCTGTGTTACCATATAATGGCGGTACCTATGTACAAGCACCATTTGAGGATATAACTGAAGAGAAGTTCAATAAGATGTTGGAAACATTAAGTAACATTGACTTATCTAAAGTTGTAGAGTTAGATGATAATACAGATCTTAAGGATCAACTAGCTTGTGCTGGTGGTTCTTGCGATATTGTGTAAATAAAAAAAGGGGTGGACTAAATTAGTCTACCCCTATTGCTACTGCATAAGCGATTATCATCACTATAACATATAACGCTTTGCTTAATTCTATCCTTTGTTTCATAACTTTATAATCACCTCAAGTTACAAAGGGTTAATGGTTAGTATATTAAGAAAACGTTAAGAAAAAGTTAAGGGATAGCCTCACGGTTATCCCTTTTCTATTTTAAATAATATTAAGCTTGCGTACCGAACACGGCATAATCTATAATGGCATCAGCAGTACTCGCATAAGCAAACAGATCGTGCTGTGGGTCAACTGGTATATATGCAAATTGACCACCTCTAATTTCCATAAACGTAGTACCATCTAAGTCATTAAAGTACAAGTATATTATTTTAAGTGTAGCAGAATCGTTGGCATTGTTAGATATATACAAAACGGCCGGGGCAGTATACTCACCTTTCTTTATAACACGTACATGATCAGCTTGACTATTGGTCATTACGTTTTGTAGTATGCTAAACGTAGAGTTTACATTATCAACATTTGGTGGTGCTAGTGAATCTCTGCTCGTTAGTAACGTAACTTGAATACCAGTAGCTTCAGAAGGAACAGCAGTAGCTGATATAGATCCATTATGACCTTCGGCTGCATTAATAACTACTCTAAGTTTTTCTAATATATCTCTTTGCTGATCACCATCTGCTATTCTAATAGCAACGCCACCAACTAGGTTTAACTTCTTCAAAGTAGTGGGTGTTACAGAATCCCCTATGTTAGAAGCAGCAGCTACGGTGGCTTTGTCAGCTAGTAGCGAGCCCCCAGACCCATTACCATTGACGAAAACATACCTAACCATAACACCATAGTTATCTGTTATATCTATGAACTGACCAGCATGAACCTGAGCGTCTGGCACATCTTGATCGCCATTAGTTATAGCTATTTGACATAGCTTACCAGATGATAAGCCTGGGTTTCCACTCGCGGCAGCTACAGTGAAGGCGCTTAAGCCATCTCTCGACATACCTGAAGTATTAGTATGGGTAAAATCTCCTTGTTTAGATAGAGATAGTGCAGAGCCATACTCTAATGCTGAACCTGCTAACGTTAATGTTGCTTTTAATGCCATGTTTATTTATTTAATATTTTATTACTTAATTATCTCTGTTCATTAGACCGAATCACTAGTTGTCTACATATAGTATCATTACAGATTTTATACCTAATCTAACTAATGTAGTACTCGCTAAATGCTGGCATACCTATACTTAGTGTCTCCATCCTCATCCTTAAATGCCTCTAATACTTGGTTTCTATTACCGTGCTCTCTGAGTGACAAGTGTATCCACTCAAAATCAAACTCGTTTATCATTTGATCAAACTCAACATTGCTACTGAGTATCCAATCATAAATCTCTTTGTTATATATTTTACCATCTCTCCAAAACTGAACATCAAGTGCTTCACCTTTACAATGCTGGCTCTTGTGACTGCCATTAACAGCTCTATTAAGCTCGGGGTTGCGATAACCACTACTGATCCTAATAGGACCAATAGCATCACGCATAGGCTGTATAAGACCTCTAACAAGGTTTTCAAGATTATGTAAGTGCTCTTCATTTGGGGTGTTGTTTATATTTAATCTTTTTGCCGTGCTACTTCTAGTAACCTCTGATAACATAAAATTTTTACTTAGTCTCATACTAGTCTATTCTCACTGTTAAGCTAGGCAAAGCACCTATACTTGTTATTTTTAACTTATATTTTAATATATTAAAATCGAAAGGATCATCTAAAACTAAAACAACACCAGCAGGTATAACTATATTACCAGTTATATAATGATCTAATGGCCCTATTTTAAATACTTCATTATTAGTTATAGCTACACTAGCACTAATTGTTATTTCTTTCGTGTTATTAGTGTCTGGGTTTAAAGCTGTAATAGTACCGTGTACAAAGCCATCACTGTCAAACACAGAATCACCTACGTCTATACGGTTAGTTATACTTACGTAATTTTCTTCGTCAAATATAATCTTATTTGTGGTACTATTACTTTGATTAACAGTCCTATTATTCGAGCCAGTTATAAATACTTTAACAGTAGCATTTTGTGTACTGTTGTTTGTTATAGATACTTTAGACAACCTAACTACATTAGATGTCCTCCTACTCGTTGCATTGTTAGTGTTCCCACTATTAGCTTGTAATAACGTAGTAGTAGTTTGGCTGTTTATAGACGTATAATTACTCATGTTATGCTATTTTTACTGTTCCTCTATTATTCCATAATGCCCCTGTAGCTAAACCCCTAGGGGTTGTAGGTAAACTACCTCCAGACGTTGTGACTAACAATTCCGCACTAATTATATATCTCCTAAGCTCATCTATATCCTCTTGCATCTGTTGCATTTGATATATCATAGCTGCCTCAGGTGGATACGCTTCTAGTTCTGTATGTTTGTCGTTGTCAAAACTTGATTTTAATGCTGCCTTAGCACTACCTGTTCTGCGATGTACTACTTCTGATTTCTTTGCTGCTAGTGCCATATCTTATACTGGTGCTATTGTCATTATTCCTCCGTTAACTTGTTCTCCTGATGTTTGTGCTAACTGTATTAGTATGTAATTAGTAGAATTGGCTGTAGTGTTTGTGATAGCTAGATTAGTCCCTATGTTCCCTGTGCCTAAGCCAACTATGGCTCTACCATCTATATCGGCTCTATAAACTGTCATAGCCGAAGTCCCATCTCCGTATATGTGAATGTGAGTTGCCTTGAATCCTAAAGGTATTTCTACAGAAGCAAACATAGTATGAGTACCATGACTTTCTAACCACCTATTACTACTTGAGTCATCTATAGCAAGAGGTCTACCTCCATTATCTGCAATAAAATTACTTGGTAATATTTTTATAAATAACTCTTGAGTTTTTATCCTAGCTCCTTCTATTGTAACTATACCTGCTGCAGACCTAGCTATTGTGGTATCACTTGCGTGACCTAACTCTACTGTACCACTAACTGCTATATTACCAACAACGTCTAACTTTTCAGATGGCGTTATTGTTCCTATACCAACGTTACCGTTTGGGAATATAGATTTACCGCTAGTCTTAGTATTAAACGTAAGTGTATTTGTAGTGCCTGCATTAGCAAACGTAGTTTCTGTATTGCTTGCATTTAAAACTTGTGTTGTTATAAATCCGTTACCGTTAGTGTCTCTAAATACGTTAGTATATATTCTATCTGCCTTTATGTTTCCTGCAACGTCTAACTTTTCTGATGGTGTTGTTGTTCCAATACCCACGTTACTAAATTTATCTATACGCATAGCCTCATTCATAACTTGAGGCTGACCTGTCACAGCTACTTTACCTGTATTGAATATCATGTCAGCGCCTTCACCTACGGTTGCTTGTGCAGGGCCAGTTGATACCTGGTCATTGAATATCATTTGAATATTACCTGTAATTGTAGTACCACCTGAATTGGCATCATTCATTTTCCACTCAAGTTTTCCAAACTCATCGCCGTCATATATGGATGAGTCCGTTGTACTTATAATAACTTCTGGCGTAAGACCACTTATTATAATAGAATCTGCAAAACCACCTTGAACATCTAAAGTACCTGTGATGATACCATTACCATTTACATGTAATTTCTCAGTAGGGGCATCAATTCCTATACCCAACTTACCATCACCCTTTAGGGCCATTTTTGTTGTAGGAGTCGTTCCCGTTATAAACACTATATCCCTGGACGCTGCTTGCCTAGATTGAAGTACTAAATTACCGACTGATGTGAAGGGATATGCAGCACCGTCATCGTCTGTTTGATATATAAAACTAGAAGCGGTAATTGTACTTTCTGCAGCGCTAGATTGCCCCGTAAGTACTAGTTTCTTTTCTGCGCCATTTATATTAAGGTTACCAGTAGATGTTATATCTCCACTAGCCTTTATGTTACCAACAACATCTAGTTTTTCAGATGGACTACCAGTTCCAATACCTACACCTGTCGTAGTAATACGCATTTGTTCTACTTCGTTAGAATAGAATTGTATATTGTCTGTGTTACTACCGCCTTCTAATTTTATCTGAGTGTCGGTGTTTGTTGTTCCTATTAATAGTGAATGATCTGCTACTATACTTGGAGTTAAACCATTTGTTACTAAAGAGAAACCTCTACCAAAACTTCTATTAGTGTCAAATCTAATTTCAGAAGGTTGGCTATCTGTTCGTGTTATATGTAGGTCTCCTCGTAAAAGAGTTCCGCCATTACCTGATGTCGTTATACTATCTGCTGTTATCTCTCCGCTAGCCTTTATGTTACCAACAACGTCTAGTTTTTCTGCTGGAGTGGTTGTACCTATGCCAAGCCCAGTACTAGTCACTCTCATTATCTCGTCAAGGTAAGAGCTGAATGATATTTTACCACCAGAAGAACCTCCACCACGTATACTCAACGTGTTACTACCACCTGAAAGTATACCAGCACTTGTCGTACCATATCCTACGGCGATTTTACCTACAGGAAAACCGTCTGAGTTACCATTAAGTAATTTGACAACATCTGTACCTAAGGTTGTTTGCAGAGCTATACCATCGTTAGAGTTAGGTGTTGCAACTACTAGTTTATGATTAGGGGAAGTATCTCCAATACCGACTTTACCAGAAGAGTTGACTAGAAGTGAAGGTGAAGTTTTAGACGTACCTATAAAATATTCATTACCAGTTGAACCTGTAAAATCACCTGAGTCAGATAAACCTGCAACCCACTTCTCTGAATTGCCAGTATGGTATTTTAAAAGCGCACTATAGGCTACATTATCGTTCCTTCGTATAGTTATACTAGCATTACTAGGACTTTCAGATACAACTCCTGTAGTTGCTAATACATGTAATGCAGATACAGGCGTATCCGTACCGATACCAACTTTACCTGTATTAGAAACATAAAAATCACTTCCAGCTGATGTTGAGCCATCAATAAGTACTCCTCCATCATTATCAGTATTATATATTTCTAAGTCCCCATTTCTATTATATTCAATCACACCTTGTTCGGCAGCAGACTTTTCAAATATAAGTTTGATAGGTGTTGCACCTCCACCAGCAGAAGTAAGTTTTAAGAAGTCCGTTTCGCTTGTAGAAGATATTTCAAGAAGTGATGTTGGAGTGGTTGTTCCTATACCAATGTTACCGTCTATAAACTTATCCCCAGAAGTTAGTGCTGTTGCAGTAGCTGCGTTACCTGTTATAGTAGTTTGTACAACGTTTGTTTCTTTAAGTGTGTTTGCCGAAATGGCTGAAGTTTGACCAGAAGTTATTGTAGTTGTATCACCCGCCAGAGCAGTAGTGTCACTTGTACCTAATACTAATAACCCAGAAGTGTTTTTACCTACCTTGCCACTAGCATCAACCACTAAGACATTACTGTCTGTAGTTGTAGCTAAAGATTCTAGGTACACATCAGATCTAAACCTAGATATTAAGCTCCATATATGTTGACCTATCCACTTCATATTGTACCTCTATTTATAGCAGCTATAAGCACTTTAATCAAGCCTATAATAATAAATGAGCTAACGAAAACAATTCCACATGTATACAATATACTCTCTAGTTTACTGCTCATATAGTTTTTGTTTTATATCTTTTAAATTATCCTTAATATCTAGTATATCCTCTTGTGTGGATAGTATAGTTTGCTTCATTAGTTTATCGTTCATATCAAACTCTATCCTAGTAATCGCTGGTGGTGGTAGTAGTCTAGCTTCGGCTATATCTACCTGCAGGGTAAACCACATACCAACTAAGGTTATAATCAATGTTACAATACCGCTTAAAGTTTTGAGGCTAACCTGTATTTCCTTATCAATCATTTTTAAACTCATTTCCCTTCGTTAAATAGTTATTCGGTTTCAATGCTATATTAGCATTTCCATCTTTTTCTAGCAGCTATACCTCTTTCCCCAGTCCAACTCTTGGATCTAGCACAGAAAGACTTTCGGCGACCAGCATCTTTACTACCTGGTTTTACAGTACCAGTTACAGCTGTTTTTAATTTACTTCCAGGGTTTTCTTTTTTGTAATCACTAACACCTTTCTTTGTCATGCCAGCACCTTCCTTAGCAGTGCGGAATGTTCTACCCTTACCAACAGTGGTCTTTCTCATTTTGTAACCCATTATTTCTTCTTTTTAGGTACACAGTTAGGCACTTTCTTTCCACCCTTAGTTTTAGTACCTACCATCATATGAGTCTTCCAGCAGGGATCTTTCTTCATTTTATAACCCATTACTTTTTCTTTTTAGGTTTAACATGTGTAAATCCCTTGGCTTTTAAAGCTAAGTGCTTCTTGTTGGATGATACCACCTCGGTTTTATTACCTTTATACATTGAGTGTTTCTTGTAAGCCATTTTACTGTAAGCTTTAAGTTGTTAATAACTATTATTCATTGTCGGTATTTGCCGCGATTAATGCCATCGCTTCTTCGTTTGTCATAAGACAATTACTAGGGTACTCTAAAGAATTACCTAGAGCTAGCAAAGCCGAAACCTCACCACCTAACCAAGAGCAATCTAGTTCTAAGACAAAGTATCTTTTATTTTTTATCTTAAACTCGATGACAGATCCAAACTTAACTCTGTTATCAACACCTACATCTTCAAATGTTGTTGGTATTACTTCAACTAAGTCATCGTCTAAATCGTAAACTTTTTGTGCATAATTGCCTTCTAGTTCTTTAGGTATTAACCCTTTGTACGTTGCCTCGTTAAGGCATATAAATATATTTCCTTTCATAATTATGAATGTTTAGATAAGCCGATTTTGTAGTTGTTTAATATTTCTGTTGCTGTTAGAGGCGTATCGTAGATAAGAATTTCATCTATAATACCGTCATACCTTTCACCTAAATTCTCATTACAGCCAATAAATAAATTATGACCACTAGAGTTTACTGTAGCTGTCTTAGCTATAGGACTCCCATTGACAACTCCATTTAAATAGAAGTTTATATTTGAACCATCGTAAGTTATAGATACATAATTCCAAGAACCTATAGTTAAAGTCATATCGGAAGTATTGTGAGTACCATCTAAGTATAATCTTATTTTAGTATTACTTACACGGTAAACACCATAACCATTAACCCAAGAGTCTTTGTATAGCAAATTCATAGAATCATTTGAATTACTAGTAGGTTTAACCCAAAACCCAAGACTTAAAGTGTTACCAACCTGAATCGTAGAATTATCAGCAACCTCAGCATAACCACTCCCATCTAAATTAAATCCACCCTCTCTTAATCTTAAAGAGTTGCCTAGAACGTCTTTACCTTTGTCGTTAGGGTTTTGGATTAGTGTAGCGTTTATTGCTCTACCACCTGACGTCCCTATGTATGAGCCTGATGTTGAGGATTGTTCTAGTTGAGAACCCCAAATAAGTACAGTACCTGTGCTTGCAGA
>Ga0209384_1000471_pt1 | contig 25416 bp, 32 predicted proteins | sample CoawatmetaG05DNA_FD_187511 | JGI IMG/M metagenome (GOLD analysis project Ga0209384, IMG submission 187511) | Marine microbial communities from the West Antarctic Peninsula - Coastal water metaG058-DNA (SPAdes) (version 2) | ecosystem: Environmental > Aquatic > Marine > Coastal ... | reverse complement strand
ATTGCGCTACACGAGCACCCTTCTGTATTCTAGCATTACCACAACCAATATGCATCACAGCTCCAACATAATTCTGGAAGCCACTATCATATAGTCCTGATGTAATTGAAATACCATTACGGTTTAATGTTGATCTAGGTATTAGCCATCCAGCAAAGCCTTCAGGTATAGCAACCCAATGACTTGTATCAAACTGATACTTCTTACCTGCTTCTAATAACCACTCACCAGTACTATCTGGAAAGATTTCTTTTGTATCTTTTCTATGTTGCTTTTTATCTATACCAATATAAAATTCATCAGTACCTATCTCCCACACCCTATCTATATTAAGGTCGACAGCATTAGGTTGTATGTTCTCCTTAGGTAAGACACTTATATTAGTCGTTAAACCTATATTCTTTAGCATTCACTTCTCCACATAATTTATCAATATAAGCTAAGTTATATTCTACACTTTTAATATCACCTTCTTTACAATTGAAGTCAACTTCTTTTTCAAATTTACCATTAACTGCACCAGTTGGGCTAGTATCAAACCTGATACCGTTAAGACCATACCAAACAGCAGCACTACTATCCCAAGTGTCAATACACTCACTGTAGCCATTGTATTCCATAAGCTCGATTTCATTAGGACCATCTACCATTCCTAGAAAATGTATCTTCTTACCATTCTCTACTATCATATCCAGGACACCAATCTTATCTAGCTCTTTGACGAACTTCAATCTCGAAAGGTATCTCTGTAATTTATTATTTTTTTCCACGCCATAAGCATTAGGTATATTCAATATACTAAAACCAATATAGTCTACTAAAGAACTTGTAGCCGCCCAAGCAAAAGACGATACAAGACCATCAAGGTCTCCAACTTTAGATTGAGGACAGAAGAACGTACCAAAGCCAGCGTCCTTAAACTTAGGAGCTAACTCCTCAGCAGCTCTAATAGTTACTGAAGGATCCTGGTCAGGATAATCAGACATTACAATATAGTCTGCATCAACCTTCTTACCCATCTCAATTAATTTATCAGACTCATACATAGGCTGTCCAGTTTTAAACATTTCAAAAGCTGAGTTATCTAATATCTTTGTATTGTTATATTTCCAAAAGAACTCTTTATACTCTTCATCCTGTTCAACTAAATGAGCTAATACTAATTGTGTATTGTATTTCCTACCCCATGTATCTAAATATGCTGTTGGCATTATATGACAGAAGTCTATTCCATCAGGTATGTATTTTCCTTTACGCATTAATGTACTCCAATCTGTTCTATCGTAGCAGGGTAAGTACAGATCGCTCCGTTCTCCCCATCTTCACTAACTGTAATTATAAAGGCACGACCAGAATACTTTTTGTATATGTATTCAGATAGTTCATCAGCCATCATCTCACATGACTTATGATCTAATTCTAACGCACCTCTAAAATATAAATCTTCTAACTCTCTTTTAAAAAGTATGAACTCTATCTCTCTATCATCATGGAAGACATCTATCTCAACTTTAAAATGAAACATGTGTCTATGAGGATAGGCTAAGAACTCTACACCTTTAGGAGCATCAGGATACTGATGTATGCCTTCCTTCTGCCAAGTTACAAATATTCTTTTGAAAGGCAAAGACATTACTGACCTCTAGCTAAGTTTAAGAACTCTCTTCTAACATCAGATGTATCACCAGCAAAGATACCACCGACAGCTAATGTAACAGTAGAACAATCTACGTCTTGTATGCCTCTAGTCTTTACACAAAAATGTTCTGCATCTATATAGACAGCTACATCAGACGTCTCAGTCACATACATTATAGCAGCTTTAATCTGCTCAGTCATTCTTTCTTGAACCTGAGGTCTTCTAGCAAAATATTCTACAATTCTATTTAATTTAGATAGGCCTAGCATTTTTTCTCTAGGTAGATAAGCAACAGTAGCTTTACCTTGAATAGGAACAAAGTGATGCTCACAAGTAGAGTTAATTCTAATACCTCTTTCTAATACAAAAGATTGATTAGTATTAATATCTTTCAATGAATTATTAATAGCTGTACACTTAGGAAAGTTCTTATAGTCTAAACCCCAGAACAATTCATTGACATACATTTTAGCTAAACGTCTAGGTGAGTCTTGCATAGAATCATTCTGCATATCTAAACCTATTAGTTCCATAATCTTTTCAAAGTGATCTTCTAATAATGATAGCTTCTGCTTATCTAACATATCAGTTACGTTAGGGTTCATAGGTGTTTCAATACCTAATGATCTCAAATGATCATGTACTTCCCAACCAAGTACACTATCTGTCTTATCTTTATTTAATGCCATCTACATTATCCTTTTCATTATAAACTCTTTCCCAAGGAAAGACTATCCAATTATCGTTATCCAATGTTCTTGCACTAAAGTCAACAGCATACTTAGAATTATATCTTGAGAACAATACTGCTGTTTTAATCCTAGACTTCATTGGAGCTACACCTATGTTATTACATTCCCACGTATCAATTATTCGTGTAAATGTTTTACCAGAATCGTTTATGTCATCCACTAATAAAATATTTTTATTTGTATCAAAGCCTTCTGGCTTATGGAATAACATTTTATTATCCCCATCTCTTGTCTGGTAGTGTAACGGATAATGAGGTAGGTTCAATGCATGTGATAGATACACACCAGCAATTAGACCACCTCTATTAATTGATACAATAAGATCAGGTTCCCATGGTTCTACTTCGTAAGGAGTATAACCTACACGCAGAGGCTTAAGCCAGTCTGCAATTTTTATTATGTCAGTAGTAAATTTCTTATACGTATAGTTGTGCTCAGCTGAATTCCCCATCTTCTCTGTGTCCCACTTTCATTGCCATATTAGAATCTGTCTCTCTTACTTCTACTTTACAACACCAGATACGATTAGCTTCTTCTTTACCATAGTCTGGTAAGAAGATAGTATTAATATATTCATATAACCAATTAGCTATACCTTCACATCCAGTCTTTTCTACTTGTGTTATTTTAGCAATGCCAGCTTTACCTAAAGCTAACAACTGATCTCTTTGAGGATCATCATCTGCTACTAACAATGTATGATCAAACCAATCTTCTAAGTTATCTTTCAAAGGCCTTAGACCTCCAAAGTCCATCACCCAATTACGAGCATCTAAAGTATCTGCTTCAAATTCAAAATGAAATGATAGAGCATAACCATGTACCATATTACAATGAGAGTCAGCTCTCCACTGTCTATATGCTACAGGTCCTAATTGTTTATAAGTTTTAGTTGAAATATATTTTGCCATTTTAAAATCCAGTTAGTTTTTTAATTCCAGAGTTGGGATCGTTTGCGATATCATTATACCTATGTTCATTTTCTCGTCGTACTCTATAGTTACCAGATATCGACACACGTGTTTCTGGTGACGCATTTCTTGTTGTAAAGTGTGGTAGCCATCCTGGAAACACTATAAGGTCTCCAACTTTAGGATTAAAATCTTTATTGATAGTTTTAGTACCACCTATTTGAGTTTGGAATACAATCTTACCACCACTATTTTCAGTGCGAGGATTATGTACATAGTAAACCCACGACACTCCTAAGAAGCCCCAGTCACTTTTATTTCTGTGACTGTGTATCATAGTTGTCTCACCAGACTTTAAAACGTGTGCCCATATTTCTCCTTCTTCTAATCTTGGATCTATATGTTTTTGTATGGTGCGTTTTACAGTATCCCGTAATAATTTTATATGTGTATTGTTACTATCTAGATATGAGTCTTCGTACCCAGTTGACGAAGCATTTTTATCTATCTTTGAGACAGAAGCTGATTGTGTTGATAATTCAGCTAGCGCGCCATTATTGAGACCTTCTATTCTAGAATAGAAGATATTTAAACTATATAAATTTCTAAACACCTATTACATTCCCCCAAATATAAGTATGCACTCTAGCAGATATATGATAACCTCTAGCTACTGCTTCAGTATATACTTCACTAGCAACTTTATTCTGTCCTTCTACAGTAGCTCCTACAGCCATAATAGATATAGGAAACTGGACACCAAAGTCTCTAAGTACATTTACTTTTTCATCAATCTCTTTCCATGTTTCATCTGTACCATTACAAACAAACTTTAACATTCCGTGTGGGGATATATCCTGGTACTCTTTTATAATATTAGGATGGAAAGCCTTAGCTTCTGTCTCACCAGCAGTGTTCCATAACTTAGGACTTATAGACCAATGTACAGGGCACCCATAATTACTTATCTGTTCAATGAATGGTTCTGTTAATTTTTGTGTACCATTAGTTTCAAAAGTTATGCTAGCTGGTACATTAGCATCATTCATCATGCATTGTATAACCTGTATAGTACATTCCTGAGCATGAGGCATTAAAGGTTCACCACCAGTTATATGTAAGTGCTGCCAGTATGAGCCTTTACCAGGATGTATAAATTTACCATCAGGATTATGTTCGTTCTTCATACTATCAATTATTCTATCTGTAATCTGTCTGGGTGTACCTTTATGCTGTAACTTTTTATACTTAGCTGACCAAGAGTAACTACTATCACATCCATATTCAAACACAGGTAAATCTTCCATCTTATCATACTTACTTGTATCTAAATCCTTATAAGGTAATATGTATGTGCTCTCATCAGTAGGATCCTTCTGACCAAATCCATTACATTGTAGGTTACACATAAAGTATCTTAGCCAAGGTCCAGGAGTTCCAGTATACATTCCTTCACCTTGAGCTGAATGAAATATCTCACTATACAAATATTGTTTATCGCTCAAGTAACTCTCCCACTATTTTTTGCATGTCACTAACTTTTTCTATCTTATCTAAAGCATCATCAGGGATTGTAATATCAAACTCTTCTTCAAGTTCCATTATTACTTCTAATGACTGTAAGCTATCACCACCAAGGTCATTCATAATATGACTCTCAGGTTCTATCTTTTTGATATCCACATCAAGTTGTTCGACCAAAACATTTTTAATCCTATCATATATGTCATTATTTTTCAAGAGCTTTCCTTTTCTTTGCTTTCTTCTGAGCCATCTTTAGTTTCATTGTACTCACTTTGTCAGTGAAGTCAACACCTAATAAGTGATCATTCTCATGAAGGAATACCCTAGCTGACATACCTGCAAATTGTCTAGTTATCCAATTACCATATGGGTCTTGGAACCTAACACGAATAGATGACGGGCGTGACACCTTTAATAATAAATTTGGATACGATAGACAACCTTCATCTAACATTACACTATTAGGACTTTCAAATGTAATGGTAGGATTGAATACAGCAAAGGCAGGCTCGCCTTCTGTAACAAACATCTTAAAATTATATCCTACTTGATTGGCAGCTAAACCTATGCCACCTTGCTCTCTCATGTATACAACCATTGCTATAGATAGCTCTACTGGATCAATAGGAGGGTTTGCAAAATCAAACTTTGGTAACACATCCCATAAGTAATCATCTTTTAATTGTATATTAAGATCAGTATCTTTTATCTCTATGCCATCTTCAACCAGACCTACGTTGTCTGCTCTACCATCTAATGTTTCTTTTATTTTTAAACCCATGTCTGTATAGTCTATAGGTTTTTTAATTAACTCTGGTATTACTTTCTTCATGCTGCTACCCTACTAAAGTTCTGATGCTTCTCAAAACGTATTACATTATTAAATTTATCTACTAACTGATCTGTCTTATGACTTATTATAAAGATGTTTGTATCTAAAGTCAAGTCATTTATTATTTTTATGAACTCATCTGTACCTTGTGTATCTAAACTACTATCAAATACCTCATCAAGGATTAGCAAATTAGTGGCTGCACTATTCTTCATCTTTGCAATAGCTCTCCAGGTAAACAATAATGATAAATCTATTCTCATCTTTTCACCTTCACTGAATGATGCATAAGTAAACTCATCTCTAAATCTAGATTTAATTACCTCATTAAAGTTCTCATCTATTTCAAACTGTACAAAGAAATCCATAGCTGCTAGGTACTTGTTAACAAGTTTATTAATAACTGGAATGTATTGTTTAATAATTCTAGATTTTATTCCTGTATCTCTCAACAGTGTGGTAGCTATAGATATTATTTCTTGGTCATCAGTCTGGGATTGTTTATTGTTTGTTAGTTCAAGCATCTCATGATTCAATTCTTTTATCTTTGCTTGCTCTATGTTAACATCTTCTTTATCTGTCTTGTTAATATCATTTTGCATAGAATCTATAACAGATCGATTAGCGTTTATCTCAGACTTATAATTATTAATGAGTTGGTTTACACCATCTATTTGTTTCCATACTTCCATCATATGATTGACACGAGCTTGCTCTGAGTTTATTTCTTCTTCTAACTTCTGAAAGCCTTCTTCACATTCGCTAATACTATCTTTATTATTTTCAATAGAATGAGATTTAGTTTCTATATCTATTGGTCTGTAGCATGTAGGACAATCATCATGTGTCTCAAAGAATGCTATCTCTTTTTTAAGACGTTTAACTTTATCACCTATCTTACTATCTAAGTTGTTTAGTTTGTTTAACTTCTTTCTTACAGCCTCTTCTTCTTCAACTTCTTTACGCAGAGCAGTTACTTTAGATTCATCATCAGTTAAATTTAACTCCAATATACCATTAGTGTTACTTAGCTTTTCAATAGACATTTTCTTTTCTTGAATAGCTTCATCCTTCTGCTGCATAATTCTTTTAACATATTCACGTTGCATGTTAACTCGTTCTTGAAGTAGAGCTATCTCATTATTTGTATTAGATAAAACTTTTCTATTCTCACTTGCTCTATCTTTTAATAAAGAACCCATGATAGAAAAAATACCTATGTCTAATAAATCTTCTATGACTTCTTTTCTATGATTGGTAGGTAACTGCATGAAAGGAATAAAGCTGGAGCTACCTAACACAACCACTTGACAGAAACTTTTATGGTTAAGTTTCAGTATTTGTTTCTCTAATATTTCTTGGTAATCTTTTGCATGTGCTTCTTGGTTTAATAATATCTCATCTTGATACACTTCAAATATTCTAGGCTTCTGACCTCTACATACTTTATAATTATTTTTACCAATAGTAAAATCAACTTCCACTTCCATATGATTAGTGTTAATAGAGTTGACTAATTGCTGTACTGTTATCTTTCTAAATGGTTTATTATATAACACATATGTTAATGCATCAAGTACTGTTGACTTGCCAGCACCATTCTCTCCAATAATCAAAGACGATTTATTCTCATCTAAATTTAACTCTGTCCAATGATTACCATAAGATAGAAAATTCTTCCATCTAATTTTTTTAAAATATATCATGTTATAGAAAGAGCCTCATCATATAAATTTCTCAATAGGTTTTTTACTTTCTGTTTATCTGAACTAATCTCTAAACCATCTACATACTTGTCTAGGATTGTAACAGTATCTTCTGCTTCATCAACAATTTGTTCGTCGTCTTCTAAGTCTAAGTTTAAATGGTCTTCAACGATCTGCAAGTTTGCTAGATCATTCTTATCTAATCGTTCAATGTAACTATCAAACAAATAAGGATTAGTTTTATTAGTTATAATAACTTTAACAAAACAATTTTTATATTGCTCGAAGTTTAATTTTTCTATATCCTCAAACGTCATATCAGTATCATCATACCATAACTTATAAAACATATTAAGAGGACTTACAATTCTAGTTAACTCTCTTGTTTCAGTATCAAATATATGGAAACCTTTTTCATCATGATAGTCTTGCCAAGTCATCTCATAAGGTGTACCTAAGTAAGTAATATTTCCTTCTGTTGATTTATGATGATAGTGTCCAGAGTATACAGCATCAAACTTATCAAATATTTTATGGTCCATACCCTCATGCATGATATGTCCTCTCATAAACTCAAAGCCTTTTAACTCTAAGTGGGACATAACAATTTGAGCTTTAGTCATCTTTATCATATCCATAGTCTCTTGATGGTTACCCACATTGATCCATGGCAACATAAGGATATCGCAGCCGTCTATTTTTATCTGTGTAGGAGTATCGTATTCTATTATGTTGTTATACTCTTGCAGTAGTAGCTTTACAGAGTTTAACTCATTAGTGTTCTTATATACAGTGTCATGATTGCCAACAATCATGTGCGTAGTTATATTGTTTTCCTTTAAAGGATTAAAAAACATGTCCCTTGCACTCTTTAAAGATGTAAAAGAGATATACTTTCGACGATCAAATGTATCGCCTAGGTCTACTACTGTATCAATGTTATGTTCTTTTATGTACGGAAAGAATACTTCATCATAAAACTTCTTCTGATGTAGTGCCACTTTCTTACTATCATTTCGAGCTCCAAAATGGAGGTCTGTCACAAGTGCTATTTTCATTATCTACTTCTCTTTATAAAATGCTTCCACCCCACGTGCTGGTACTGGTTTCTTTTTTAGTTTTGCTTCTCGTTCTTTAGCCTCATAATTAACTACAAAGTCTTTCATATATTCAGTGGGCTCATAGTTATGTGGGTCTGCTATTAAACGTGCTCCATCAATAGGATCTATCCACTCATCAAACGCCATATGATTTTCTATTGCTTTATGTTTAATATATAATTGTTTCTTTTCTTTCTGTATTCTTCTCAAGAAAGCATAGTATATTATTTGAGTGAAGTATGCAAAAGGATTTTTAGATTTCTTTGGATCAAAGTTATTAATATAATTAATACAGTTCTCTATTCCATCACTAACCATCTCTTCTCTAAATGTATAATTTATAAAGTTAGGTTTAGTTGATAATCTATTTGCTATTTTAAGTAAGGCTGCTCCAACCAAATCAGGAATAGGAGGACCTTCTTCACCAGACTCTTCTGCTTCATTAACAGCATCTTTAAATGTAACCATAGTTGCATATAGGAGCTTGTTATCTACATAGTGTACTGGTTGTTTTCTATACACTGCCATCTTAATGTATCGTTGTATTGGCTGGTGATAAAATTAAGTCTCTTAATGTTGAACCGTCTTCACCCTCTTCGTCTAATTTTGTTCTTATACGATCTGTCATCTCTTCTTTAAACTCCTGTTCAGCTTTTTCAGTAAAATCATCAGTATCTACTACATCATACTCTGCATGCTTTTTAAAATACTCATAATGTTTAACTACGTTTTTATTAATGTCACCAGAATATACTAGGACATTTTTCTTATCTATTAATACCTCAGGCTTTTGACTAAACAATAACCAATACGAACAACGTACCATCTCTTGATGTACAGGTGTCATATGTCTATGTATTTGTACTGGTTGTGATACTTTGTATGTGTGCTCATTGTCTTCTATAATTTCAGCAATGATCTCATCACCATTCATTAATTTTAGTACTGCATATTCCATCTCTACTCCTTTAGATCAATTTTATATAACTTATACGGAAACTGTTCTTCATTATATACTTTTAATCTTTCTCCAAAATGTTCTATGGAATAATTTTTCCATCCTTTGTATCTTAAATCATCTACTAGATCAAATAGTCTAGCTTCTTTTTTACCACTAGCTGTTCTAAGTCCTCTTCCTATTGATTGAAGATTACGTACTCGCGACTTACTAGGACTACAGAATACTATGTTATGTAAATTTTTAATGTTGACGCCTGTACTAAATGTTCCATAAGATGCAACTATGATTGCGTCACTTTCTTTCTCAACAATTTGTCTTATGTTATCTCTCTCATCACCCTTGACACCTCCATGTACAAAGAACACAGAACGCTTCTGATCTTTTAACATATTGTACAACACTTTGCCGTGCTTGTCAACAAAATTAAATAATGCTAATGTGTTACCATCTAAACTTGTACATAGATTTTTAATGAATCTATTACGTGCTTCGTTTCTAACTATAAAATCTATCTCGTCTTGATACTTAGCTCGTCTTAATAATATTTTAGTCTGATCAGAATACTTTAGTGTAATAATATTTATCTTAAACTTGGATAGGTGTTTGCTTTCAATTAACTCTGCAGTGGTAGTTACTTTTTCAACAGGACCAAACAGTCCTTCAAGTACTAGCTTATGTGTTACTGTACCATCTAATGTTCCTGTGAAACCATATCTCCATGGACACTGTTCTAGCTTTCCCATTATAGTTGATAGAGACTTAGCTTTAAATAAATGAGCTTCATCTCCTATTACTACTTTGAATCTACTAAACCATTTCTTTGGCATCTTATAAATTGATTGCCACGTTGTAATAGTTATCTCACTTCTAGTTTCTTTATCTTCTCCAGCAGTTATTTTATGTACATTATCTTCATAACCATAATCTTTAAAGTCTGAAGTCATCTGATGTACCAAAGCTGTAGTGGGTACTATAATAAGTTTGTTAGCTGGATAGTATCTACTTAACATATAAATAATTAATGATTTACCAGAAGCTGTTGGTGATAGAAGTAAGCATCTTTTGTTTCTTACTGCATGAGCAATAGCTCTTTTCTGATAATCTCTTACTGTAAACTTCTTAGGTAGCCTGACAGACTTAGCAAGATCATCTACTTCTTTCAATGAAAATTCTGCTTGAAGGAATGATGTGTCTTCTTTAATATCTAACGTATAGTTTCTTTGTTTACAGAACTCTTCTATCTTAGGATACAAACCAAAGTATATTTGCTTTGTCATCTGATTAAACAAACGTATCTTACCATCCCAAAATCTATTTTGAACCTGAGGCATAAACCTAGCACCAGGTACAGTGAATGTAAAGTAGTCACTAAGCTCCTGACTTGTACCAGGATCACAATCTATTTTTAAGTATACATCATTTACTTTACTTACAGTCAGCATCTATTACTTTTTCTTTTTTTTGGTCCATTTTATATCACCTATATCATAGTAATACCAGAATGTTTTTATTCCACCTGTATAAACTATCACTCCAAAACAAATTACTATTATTATTAAACCTAGTACTTCAAACATTTTAATCCCTCCCAAAGATTAAATTACTACATGTCCTTTTGTGGTCCACCCTTCCATGGTGTCCATGATGCGTCTGGAGTTTCAGATGGAGGTTCTGTTGTTACTCCATATGGATATGATTTCTCTCCAAAGTTATCTCTAAGAGCTGCTAAGTTTTCTTCTGCAGCTGCTAGCTCTGATACTAGCTTAGCCATATCATCTACCAGTTGTGGATGCTCTCCTATTGCTACAGGATAATTAAATGATAACTCTAATGTTGCTATTGCTTTAGACTTATCAGCTTCAAATCTATCCTCTAGTGCTTTGTAAAATATTTCTCTTACCGACATATTATTCCTCTTTCATTATTGGTTTTTTTTTAATTGCAATTAAATTTGATGCATGCATGCTACCCATGAAAACTTCAGGGTCAAAATGAGTTTTTAAATCATCAGGATAATGGAACCAACCTATCTCATGCCCCTGCTCACCTAGCATATCTATGTATTCTAATAACTTTCTTGATGGCTCATGCTTCTCTGTAATGTCCTCTATGAAATACCAACCACCAGGCTTTAAATATTGCCATAAGTTTATTAGTGTTGCCATCTGACCACTAGCAAAATGATTACCATCATCAAATATAACATCAAAGTATGTGTCATATTTCTTTTGAGGAAAATGTAATCTTAGTACCTCTTCATTAGTAGTGTCACACCAATTTAGATTTATTCTATATGAACCATCCAATGTAAATAATCTTTTTACTTTAGACTCCCATTGAAATAATTTATCTACTCCCTCAACCATACTATTAGGAAAGTAATTTGCCCAAGTAAGTAACCCCATACCTGTCCATATACCTACCTCAAGTACATTCTGTATCTTATATCTATCTGGTCCTAATAGCTTACCATATACTCTATGGTAGTTATGCATGTAAGTACCTCTGTCAACTTTATCATGCCTACCAAAATTTAACTTTAACATTAGTTCATGTAGTTCTTCTACATGCTGATCTGTATAGTCTACATCACAAATCTTAGATGCCGACTTTAAACTTTTCCCAGTCAATCGCATTTTTAATATGAAACCCTCTATTATTAATTGTTCTTATTACACTTTCCAAAAAGTCTATCTTTTCTTTTTGGTATTCTATTTTAAACATATGCTTGATTACATCTTTGTCACTATCAAGATACATATTTAAATCAGACTTCAATACTTTCAATTGAAAAGGTTCCCAATTAAATTCTTTTAGACTCTCGTCTGTTAGATTACCTTGGTAGTAATCCCATTTGTTTCTATGTAATGTTTTATACTCAGCTTCTAACTTCTTTAAAGTTAATCTTTCTTGAGCATAATGCTTATAGTATTTGTAATGTAATTTTGGTATGATGGCAGACGCTTCACCTAGTTCTGTTCTATCAATCTGACTATCATCTTTCCATAAATCAAATAAATCATCAAGCTGCATTTGTAAACCACTCCGGTATCATTCCATGTTTCCAAGTACAGAAATGAGCTTTCTCTACTCTATAATACTCTCTGTAACCTTCTACTGGATCGTCTCTACGTAACTCTGTATTAGTTATGGCTTGTACAAATTCTGTCTGTTCATTAAAAAGAAACGAACAATATTGTAACTGTGCCTCATACATCATAGGTAGCCCATCCATACTATGAAACTTATTGTACCTCTTAGTGTACTCAGTACATAGTGCTCTCATGTGTCTTATTAACCACATACTATTTTGTTTTGATTCTCTAGCCCACAATGTGCAAGGATGTTTTGCATGAGCTTTAGGATAGCCTGGTAGGCCAAATGTTTTTATCACAGGATCATTACTTTCACCTCTATGCTTATCATCATATTGACAATCTAGTACAGCAGATAACATCTGTGCTGATTCTAGTATCATCTTAACTACATGCTTGTCGCACATCATAAATGCTGCAACCTTAGGGTCTCTATCTAATACAAATATATTCATACATACCTCCAGTTATTAATATACTAGATAGTACGTTCTAGGTCAACCGTTTATTCCTACTGATGTGTTAGCTTTACCAGTACTTCCTAAACTATAGATATGATAGAGTTTAAATCTAAAAGAAACTTGAGCTTCTATATAATCTATGTCTGCTACTTTAGTATCAAAATTAATATCTGAAAGTGATGTTGGGAAACAATCTTCAAATGTTACAGTCATGTTTGGTTGAGAAGCTGAATTTAAAATAGTTAATGATGCATCACTTACACCACCTTGTCCTAAAGACCTTCCTGTTCTTTGAACAGTTCTTGGTCCAGTCAAACCTTTCATTCCATCTTTATTATATACTTGCTTGGCTTGATTAAACCCTTCTGGAAATCCTAGGTACTGAAGCCAATTATATAACTCAATAAAGTTCTTCATATCTTCATCTACTTTAAATGATATAGCAAGTTCACCATAAGTGATATGATCACCCGGTGTTGGTATAATATGGAAAGGAGTATTCAAAGGGGTCTCACCTAATTGTACACCAGGCATGTTTACTGACTGCACAAAGTAATTAACAGTAGGTAATTTCTGAATGCTGAAGTTAAATCCTACAGGTGATAGAAAGTTAGTATTGATTGGTTGATTTGATAGTGCTGCCATGATGTCTCCTTACTACTATTTATACACAAAAAAAGGGGGCCGAAGCCCCCCTTGAATAGTATTACTAACTACTTAACTATTACATTAAGTTGCTAACAACCACTTTTCTATAGTACTCATTAGAGTCTGCTGCAAGTGCACCAGTAGCTGCTAGAGCTGCTGTTCCTCTTGCGAAAGGATTTTCTACTACGCCGTAACGAGTTTTGAATCCAATCTTTGGTTGGAAAGTATCTTCTCCAACTGCTCTTACCATTTGTAATGGAACATATGGACAATAGAATAAGCCAGCATCAAAAGCACTTGAGCCTTTGTAACCAACAATCATATAATTGTCTCCAGCATATGGATCTACATACACTCTAGTTCTACCATTAATAACACCTGCGAAAGTGCTACCTGTATCATCTACAGCTAGGTTATTTGAGTTTAGTGCTGGTGTGTAATCAAGAACACCTGCCATTTGTAATGCTGATGCAACATCAGATCTACAAATAACTATGTTACCTTTTCCACGTCTGGTTCCTCTAGCTACAGCATTTGATTCTCTTTCGATAGCAAACATTAAGCCTTTGAATTTCTCAACCATCCAACGACCATTTGAGTCGGTGTCTAGATCGAATTTACCAGCAGTAGTTGTTCCTTCTTGTGCTCCAACTTTAGCAATAGTACCAACAGTTCTAATTAACTCTCGGTTTATTTCAGCTAAAATTTCAGTTGAAAGGATGTTAGCCAATTCAGTTTCAGCATCTAAGCCATGAATTGCTTTTAAGTCTTGTGCTAATTCCATTGTGTATTCAGCTTTTAAAGCACGTGACATTGCTGTTACGGCTATTTTCTCAATGCTGAATGCCATTTCTGGAATTGCGTTAGCAGCACCATCGCCCAAGCGTTCAGCTTGAGTTGTGGTCATACCGGACATAAAATTGTACAATTCTAGATTAGATTTTGATGTATTAAGGTAACCATCTGCAGGTGAATCACCTAAGTTGACTGCCGCATCACCAATTGTTGTATTAGCATGATCGTCTTTGTCTACAGAGAATGCTGTGTTAGATTCATTGTAGAATGTTTCTGTACCTGTTTGTGTTGCATAACGTGAACGCATAGCAAAGATAAGTCCTGTTGGACCTGTCATTGGTTGTACGCCCATGATGTCATAAGCAACTAGGTTAGGCATTGCACGACGTACTAAACTTATTAGTACTGGATCGTATATATCGACTGCGCCTGCAGAAGCTGTACTAGAAGATGCACCCATAGCATTGGCTGGGGATGCCTCAAGTAGGCTCTGTGGAGCAAAAGATGCTTGCTCTTTTAAAGCAATTTCAGTATTTTCAAGAACAGCTGCTGTTACTGAGCGCTTTAAAGGATCTGTTATCGCTGGTAGATCACCGTGCTCTAATATTGGCTGCCACTTCCTGACTAGCTCTTCATTTAATCTCATTTGTTGTCCCTCCTGGGTCTTTTATTAATGTTAATTATTTACGAACACTTCTAGAAATAGCACTTGTATAAGCAGCCATAGAACCAGTAATTTGTGGCTCATCTGAATCTAACTCAACAGGCTCACTGTTAAGGTCGCCTTCAGTTATTGCTGATTTATTAGTAAAGTAATGTTCTTTTAATAAGTCTATCTTAGACTTATATTCGTCATTGCTTTCATATTCAATACCTTCTGAAAGTTTAGATAACTTGTCAACTTGTGTCATAGTTAGACCAGCACATGCTTCAGAAAAAGTTTTATATCTTTCTAATTCATCATTGGCATTTTTACTATCTATGCTTTTGTTAACTTGCTCTTCTAGCTTTCCTTCAAGCTCTTCTTTTTGCTTTTCTAATTCAGCAACAAGATCAACTTTTTCTTCTGGAACAGAAATATAATTTTCTGTGAATAAATCTTTAATCTTGGTCATGAATGTTTCAGCAACTTCGACTTTAAGTGCATTCTCAATTGCAACTTCGTTCTCTTTCATCCACTCTTCAGTGACGTAATCAAGATACTCGTCAACACGATCAGTTAACTCTTTGCGGAATGTTACTTTATCCTCTTCAAGTTTTTCACTGAATTCTTCTTGCATATGGACGTGAAGCTCAACTAATTTAGTATTAACTGTTGCTTCAAATACGGTAGTAGCTTTACTTCTGAAGTCTTCTGATAGGTCATCCCCATCAAAAATTTCACCAACAGCTTCTGCTGCACCAGTTGGGCTCAGCTTTGGCATTGGATCTCTACCAGTTGATTGTGACTTACTTGCTGGTAATTTATTTTTACCATAGCCATTTACTTCACCTGATAGTTTCATTAAAGTGTCTTTACTCATATTGTTCATTTTGCCCATAACTTGTGAAATTAAGCTAGCTTTAGATACAGATGCTTTTTGAGCATCAGCAGGTATACCTGTACCTGTAGATTTGTCAGCAGTTCTTGAAGCGCTTCCAGTACTGTGAGGTTCTGGAACTTCGCTTCCTGGTATTACTGAAGCTAATGCTCCTGTGCCACCATCTGCATCAGCTTTAAACTCTTGCAGTGACTGATCTCTATCTTCGCTGGCTTCTAGCAAATCGCTATCTTGATCATCTGATACGACTTGTTCGATTTTTTCCTTAGCCATCTCTTTGGACTCCTTGTTAAATTTAACGGATGTTATCCTATTATACTATATTTATAATTACAAACTACGCAAAAATTTATTGAACAGTTTAAACTTCTGTTCGTTCAATTTTTTTGCACTTTTTGTTCCAACGGATTTTATTTCGTCTACCACTTGCATACTTCGAAAGCTATTAGATGCTGCGTCGTATACCCATTCCATTCCTTCCATTACACCATTAACAAAAGCGTCAGGTGCTGAAGGATCTGCTACTATGTCTGCAGCAGTTGATAACATAAAATCTGATTGTACTTCTTGAGCTCCATTACGCTCACGTATAGTTCCCATACCTCTGGAACTAACACCAAGCTGTGCTCCTTCATCAATTAGATTCTTCACTATGTTACCATATGGTGTATCTAAAACCTTCGCACGGCCTATGAAATTTGATCCGTCAGGTTTTAATTCTTTTATCATATGTGATACTCTTTCTAAATTAATAGTAGGACCTTGTGGATGTCCAAGTTCACCATATGCTTTATTCTTTTCTATATATTCTTTATTGTAACGGGCTGATTCTTTAGCAAGTATCTCATTTGGATACACTCTACCATTACGATTTTTAAGACCACCTTGCATAAAGACGCCTTCAATAAAATAATTTTTCTTACCACTCTTCTTATCTTCTTCGAAGATGTACTCAACTGTTTCATTTATCTCTGTAATAAGTTTCATTAATTTTTCCTAAGCGTTAGCTGCACCATGATTAGATGTCTTCTGTAATTCTATTATTGCAGTACTGTTTGCATCTGAGAATATAACATTAATTGATTTGTCATTGTTTGCACTAAGTGCAATACCAGATTCTTTCAAATTCCATTCTAAGGATGCTTCTGAATCAGTTACAAACACAATAGTACTATTGCGTCTAATATGCATTGTACCAGCTCCCGTATACCATATACGAGTAATGTCTGCAGCAGTAACTGTTTCACCACCTGTTGCTAAATTAGCAAGGGTCTTATCCACAGTTGCGGTTCCGCCAGGTTTATAAAGTATTACTATTTTACCACCACCTACTGATAGATGATTTGATAATATTACAGCCGCCATTTCTTATACTCCTACTAAGTTAGTAGCAAATTCAATCATTTTCTTTAGACCTTCTGGTGTCTCAAGTCTCTGTTCAAATTCTTTTTTGTTTGAGTCACTTAATGTCTCATGAATTTGTTTAAGAGATTTGATTTCTTCTACAGAAGCCTCAAGGTCCCATACCATATCTATCTGCACTGCTTCTGTTTGAGCTAGCTTCTTGATAAAGTCTGCTGAGTTTGCTTTCATACCTTTAACTATGTCTTCTTTTTTCTTACTTTCATAGACTTTTTTGTCATCACCATCTTCTGGATCAGCAATACGTTTTTTCTTTTTTTGTTTCTTACCACTGAATACTTCATCATTGGATCCACCTTTAGGTGTATGAGGGTAATCAGTTTTTTGAATCACATGTTTATCTACAAAATCTTTATCAGCTTGTGCCTTTGGATTTGTGTAATCTGATTCGGACATAATTTGTTTAAGAGTCTTCATTTAATTTATCTCCAATTAATTTACTCAGTGTCTAATGCTTCTTCTTCTTCAGGTGTTAGATCCATACTATCATCTGTGCTGGTACTATTGCCACCTTCTTCAGCACCTGTGCCATGTTCTCCTGTTGGATCACTACCACCAAGCTTAGCTGCAACCTTTGCTCTGATTTCATCAACACCTTTGTTGACTCTATCTCTCATTATATCTCCAAATGCGTCGCCAAATTTAGCAGGTTTACCCACACCGGCGAACTTTATCATACTATTAGTGTCATGTTCAGCCACTTTATTTCTCCGTTATTTATATTTATAAGTTATTATTCCTCGGGCGGACCATCTTCTGTACCTCCGTTAGGAGGACCACCACCTTCCGGCTCATCAGGCATAGCTTCTTTTCCAGACGGTTCAAGGTCTTGATGTATGTCACCAGCTTCTTGTTCTTCAGCTATTTCTGCATCCATCTTTTCTATATCTTCATCTGTCATACGAAGTACGTTTTTCTTAGCCCATCTTTGTGAGAAGTATCTTCCCATATAAGGATCTACATTGTTAAGCATGTTAACACGCTCTTGCATTATTTCATTTTCTTTTAGTTCAGTGAAATGATTATCTTCCATGAAGTCATATCTAACATGGTCTCTTATTTCGCCCCACTCTTCTAAAGTCATAATACCTTTAAGTACTAATTGCTTCTCCATTATTTTATCAAACAATAATGAGAAACGCATACGAGATCTACCAATGAACTTTTGGAACTTTAATTCATCTCTACTAATCTCAGCACTTCTACCAAGAGAGAAACCTGTGTCAGCTTCTAATCTTGATACAGGAACATTCAATGCTCTGTATAATTTCTTTTGGAAGTATTGTACATCATCCATCTCACCAAGATTTTGTCCACCTTGTAAAGTTGTTATCTCTGTACCTCTACCGCCTTCTCTTCTAGGTAACCAATAATCCTCGAGCATAGTCATAAACTTACGATCGTCTCTTACCTCACCAGTCGAAGCATTGTATACTAATCTGTTCTTATGCTTAGCCATCATATCTCTTAGATACTGTTCAGCTTTCATCTTAGGTAGATTACCCACATCAATATAGAACACTCTTCTTTCAGGTGCTCTTGCTATTCTGTAGATCACTGTAGCATCTTCTAGGATACGTAATTGGTTTAATGGTTTGATTGCTTTGTGTAGATGTGACAATACAATTCTATTATCTTCTGACATCATACCAGATGTTATATTAACAATAGCATCCTTAGCTATCTTAACACCTTGCTCACCAGCAGCTGCTGTTGGAGATCCACCAGGGTATCCTGTGAATCCTTTTTCATTAAAAACAAAGTACTCGTTTTTAGTATGTTGTATAGTTACAGCACCTGGTCCAGCTACCGCAGAAGCATTGCCAATTCTTTTCTTATTGACTGTTCTAATCTTTTTAATTTTTCTTGGATCAATATATCGTAGCTCTTGTATGCCTGCTTCCATGTCTTTAGGATCGACAACTGCATGATAGTATAACCTACCATCAATATACCAATGTCTGTAAACTTCATAACCTTTGTTACCAAAGTCTAAAAGTTTTAATGTCTCGTCAAACTGATCACGAAGTACATCTTTTATCTTAGGAGATGTATTCACACTATCTAAATTAAGTGCAACGATCTTATGCTCTTCACCATAAACAATAGTCTCATTGACTATATCATCTATAGCAAGTTCACACTCAGGCTGTAAAGCCATACGTCTGTATCTTGTGATAAGTTCTGATTCTGTTCTGGTTGAGCCTTCAAGATCAACGTAGGTTCCATAAGCACCGCCTTCCGCAACTGCTATGGAACCTTCGTCATCAATGACTGGTGCAAAAGAACCTAAGTCCTCTTCTTTTTTTACACCTTTTCTTTTAAACTCAAATCCAAATAATTCTGCCATTTTATATTCACTTTCTAATTATATAATTAATACTAGTTACCACCAGCGTTACCTGTAAGTCCAGCTACCTCCCAATGATCATATTGGAACGTCACTGTAAACTCTTCTAGAGTATCCGTTGTATTCCAGTCTAGGTCAATAGGGCTCACTTCAGTTGGAAATAAACCATTGAATGTATATGTTCTTAGTGGAAGACCAGTCTTACCAAAATGTGTTACACTAGCGTTTGCTTTGTAAAGAGCAGGTGATGCGCTACCAAAACTTCTCAAGTTTCCTAGATGAGAATTGATATTGTTTGACCACTCTTCCATTGCATTACGAATGATCATATCTTCATCATTAATTAATGTAACTGTCCATTCAGCAAAAGTTCTGTCTCCAGCAATCTTTATCTTACGACCAAAGTACGGGACTTCAATCATTCCAAGTGTTGAGGCTGGCATTTGCGCAGCCCTACACATAAATGGAAATTTTAAATCCGCAGCAGCATTTACAGGGTTAGTCAATGTCACTTGAAAGAGTGACGGACGTGCGCCTCCTAAAGCTAGTTGGGATTTGATTTCGTTAATATTAAAAGCCATTATGCTTTCTCCTTTTACCTAACTATTTATATTAGAATTTGCCAACTACTTCAGAGAATTCTACTCCTGTACGAACCGCTACAAAGTTTAACTGTATGAAATTAATTGCTCTGGCAGGCTTAATGTAGATGTCTCCTACAAACCTGTTACTATCAATTACTTGTCCAGTGTTATTTGTTTCGTCACATACAACTCTAAAGTCGAATATACCTCTTCTGCCTTGTACATCTCGTAAGAATGGTTCTACCATATTACGGAACTGTGCTCTAGTGAACTCATCATTAAATTCAAACAGAGTATACTTGGCTGCTGTTGCTATTGCTTTTTCTAGAACAATGAATAATCTTCTTACATTGATTCTATCAAAGGCACTTGGTTTTGCCAATAATGTTTTGTCTCCAAACAATATTGTTCCTTGACCTGGTTGAGTTATTACAGGATTAACTTTATTCTTATAAAGTATATCTCTGTCTGCTCTATCTGGATTGTATGGAAGTTTGATTACATTCTTCATCACACCTCTATTATATCCTGCAGGACTGAACCATGGGTCTCTTAAATCATCTGTTCTTACACAGAGACCAGCAGTGTCTCCATTCAATGGAATGTATCTGTAAACATCATTATACTTATCGTACTGATATTTCCATCCACTATCCATAACCGCATATGAACTTGGGGATACTGAATCTGCAAATGTTTTAACATCATTAGCTTCACCACCTTGATTGTTTACTACATCAGCCTTTGCAGGTGATAAGAAAACTACACAGTCTTTTCTTGAGTCACTAATATTATCTATAAGATAATTTGGCCATTGCTCTCCATTAGTACCACCTCTGGATAAACCAGCTAGTATTAATGATACATCAACATCCTCTGGACTCTTAAATAGGTCAACAGCTTTTGCTAATTGTCCTATTGCAATTGAAGTTTCATTAGGATTGGATCCATCTGAACCAACTTGGAATGAAGATGTAAATGGTATTACAGCTTTAACATGATTGTTCAATAATGAAGCTGTATTAGAATATGTTTGTGCAGCAGTGTTAACATTAGAGGTTGCTCTAATATCAGTACCACCTACCCATACCCATTTAGATTGGTTATCAATAACATCTTTATAGAATATTGATTCGCCACTTTCATTCTTAGCATCAGAAGCTCTTGAAAGACCTTCATACACTTCTAGGATTTCTCCTTTGATGCCTGTGATGTCTCCATCTTCATCTGATATAACTATATGTAATTCATCATTAGCAGTATTGTTTGCTACGTTATTAGAATATTCAGATTGACCTGGTGCTTTATCTACGTTATCTTTAAACTCCCAGAAACGTGTAACACCACCTGAGTTAATACTATCACCAACACTATTGTTAGAACTATAGTCTGATGCTAGTCTATATTTTTGATCTATAGTGAATGATACATTAGCAGTAAATGTTGTATCTGAATCAGCGAATGATGCTCCAGATTGTACAGCACTCTTTGCTGTAATCTTAACTGTTTGATAACCAATAGATGAGTTACCTAAACGTACTGAGTCTCCTACTGTGAATACTGTTTGTGCAGTAGTCATAGATAAGTTAGCACCAACTCTAATAACATGAGTTGCTTGAGCAGAACTATTAGTGTCTTCTTCAACACCTGATTGACTGAATAGTAATGTTGTACTACCTACAGCAATAGATGCTACGAAACCAGTATTGGATGCATTAACATTCATTGAACTGTTTGTTACACCAGTAAATGTATCTTCAAATGCTAGTGCACTATCACATACACTAATTTTTAAACTATTACCTAATGCACCTGGATACTTTGCTATGAAAGATGACAGTGCAGCAGTAGTTGATAATGTTAAACCATCGTGATGCTCGTCGTTTTTAATTAAATCTGTTTGTGCAGCTACTTGATTATTAGCTACAGTTGCTTGTGTTTGTAGCACTGTTGCATTAATTGCATCAGCTGGTATTGCTCTTGCTACATATAACTTATTGCCGTAGCCTAAGAAATTTGCAGCTGTAAAAAATGTAGTAAAGTTAGTTGAATCGGGCTCACCGAAAGTCGCAGCTAACTCTTCTTCAGAAGATATTAAGTTACGCTCTTCAGCAGGTCCCCATCTGAACCAACCGGCCATAGCACCTTCTGTGGTAGACACTGCAGGTATAATACCTGTTAGGTCTATCTCTGAGACGTTTACGCCTGGACTGACTTGAAATCCCATGTTTCTCTCTCCTTATGGATGTTTAGATCATCAAATTTTATTTGAACTTCTTGTATTTATTTATAAGATTGATGGGCTCGAGAATAAAGTTTACCATAGTCCATGTGTGTCATTATCATCCCATTCAGAGTGAGTCAGCAATGTATCTCCATGCATGAACTCATCTTTATCTTTTTCTTGAATGGATCCATCATTCATAAAACCAAATGGTAGCACATCTTCTTCTAATGCTTTCTCATTATCAGTATGTAATTGCTTACGAATGTCTATGTTAGTTAGTTCTTTAAAGTATTCTTGATTAGATAACCATGCAAATAGTACTAAACACATTACTAAGTCATCATTATAACCTTCTTCAGCTTGGAAGCTAGTACCTTTTACAGAGAAAGCTGTCAGTTCTTGTAGGATATCAAAGTCATTTATCTCCATCTTATCGTTTTCAATGATAGTTTTTAATGATGAACACCCAACTCTTTTCAATTGCTTAGTAGTTCTTACACCCATTTGTTGTGTGCCTCCACCAAAACCAGCATTAACTATCTGTCCTGATCTACCTCTCCACTGTGCTGTCATTATATTTTCGTACTCTAAATCGTGATGTAATATGTCAGCTACTTGTTGACCTATGTCGTTTATCTCTATTAAACAATATGCATCATTGTATCTACGTGCAGCTTGAATAATAATATTAGGATATAACATAGGACTTATTACATTATTTCTATATGTTGCTACTACTTGATACGGTACAACGCTACAATCCATAACAACAAAAGCTGAATAATCATTACCTACACCTCTTGATACATCTACACATATAGTATAGACATGGTTTGGCTCAGGCTCTTTAAATATTTTTGTACTCTCAGCTCTATATAATGGTTCATGAAATACCATTGCCCCTAACTTAGTAGGTGATATAAGTGTGTTAGATGAACCCATGAACTCACATTCAAACTCTTGTCGGAACTGATCAACACTGGTGTTCTCTATTGTTTGTTTCTTCCACTCTTCATCTCTACCTGGTACATCAGACCAATGAACTTCAATAGCTTCATACTCATTCCTGTGTTCAATAGCATCTGTCCATATTTTATAGAATAGATTCATACCTTTAGGAGTAGATGTTATCATAACTCTCGTAGTATTACCAGATGATATTGTAGGATAAGTTGATGCAAAGAAGTCTTCTTGTTGATGTGCAGGTACGAATGCAAACTCATCTAAGTATATTAAATTAAATGAACCACCACGAACAGAACCAGATGATGTGGAACCAGCTAATATCTTAGAACCATTCTCAAGTTCTATGTTACCTTTGTTCCACTCTACTATACCTTGCTGCATCCAAAAAGGTAAATGTTCAAAACCTAATTGTATTCTATGTAAGATCTCTCTAGCAGTTGCAGCCTTATTAGCTAGCACAGCTACATTAAATGATTCATTGAATAAAGCAAAATGCAATATAAGAGCAGTCATAACAGTAGTCTTACCAGACTGTCTAGGCATCTTACATATAGTAAAACGATTACCTTGTACACTGTTAAGTATTTTTTCTTGGAAATCAAATGTAGTGAAGTTGACTAAACCTTCATCTACATTAACAATTTTCATATATTGATTACAAAAGTAATGTATATCATTAGCACACTTAGCTAACTCTTCCACTTGTTCAGCAGTATAGTCTACCTTTACATTAGCTTTTTTTAGTCTTGGATTACCAAGATAGATATCATTCTTTGTTAACAAGTCCGCTTGCCTTTAATTTTAATCTATTAGCTAGATGCTCTTCTGCTATGTCATCTTTACTTTGACCATGGTATGCGACACCGTGACCTTCACTAATCATTATTTCTGAAGAACCAGCCCAGCGATCTTCTGCAGCAAAGTAACAAATGACCTCACCAAGTATTCTACCATACTTACCACGCTCGTCGTTATATGTTTTTAATACTTTAGCATCTGCAAGTAGAGTAGTAAGTCTTTGTTTAGCTAGAAGACCATAAACTTTTTCTTCATCATCTGATGTCCTAGACTCTGGAGTGTCAATACCCATCATTCTAATACGTTGCTTCTTTAACCATACACCAAAACCTAGATCAATGTCAACATCTATTGTGTCCCCATCTACGATTTTTCTTAATTTAAAATTGTACTCAAACATTATTTCTTTAACCTTTCTATTGCTTTGGCATTCTCATTTATTTTATCATTCTGACCTACGTCTATTAGGTCCTGTAACTTGCGAGCTTTTTCTTGAGGTGAATCAAGATGTAGTTCTCTATTAATTATTTTTTCTAATTTTAAATTTTCTATTTTAGTATTAGGAACATACCTCCATGTGTACCCAGCATCTGAGTATACACCAAAAACTGTTTCTGTTATTCCTACTTTAACTATAACAGCTGGCTTACCGTCTAATATTACATGGTCACTTTCATTGAATGCTTTGTTCATTCTAAACTTCATACCTTTAACTAAAGACGTCACCCATTCTTTTATCCACAGGGTAGCTATTAAAGATATCAATAAAGCTATCCACGGTACTAAGAACAGTGTGAAGTCCATTGATGCTTCATCTATCATAGCTTTTTGTTTCCCTTGCTTTTTAAAACATTTCTAGCACTACCACCTATTAATTTTGTTAGCTCAGATGTATTACCTACAAATAAATTATTAGTTACATTGCCAGTTTTTAAAGCATCCTCTGCAAATAAATCCTTTGCTTTCCTCTGTAGGTCTACTAAGTCTCTATTGGTATCTGATACTACTTTAATTATCTGACCAGCTACTTCATATGCTCTAGGTGATTGACTTTGGCTAGCTAGATCAAGTATACCATCTAAGGCATCTCTACCTCTTTCAATA
>Ga0209384_1000459_pt1 | contig 25733 bp, 29 predicted proteins | sample CoawatmetaG05DNA_FD_187511 | JGI IMG/M metagenome (GOLD analysis project Ga0209384, IMG submission 187511) | Marine microbial communities from the West Antarctic Peninsula - Coastal water metaG058-DNA (SPAdes) (version 2) | ecosystem: Environmental > Aquatic > Marine > Coastal ... | reverse complement strand
GAAGCATTAACTCCTGCTGAGACATTACCTGCTGGGTTACCCACAGCAGTTATTGAAGCAATACTTAAAAAGAACACAGCTCCAGTAGCTGTACCTGCATTAGCACCTGTAATGGATTCTGTTTGAGAGTCTCCATTAATATCAGTACCTACAACAGTGAATGATTTAGCTGCATCATTACCAGCAGAAAGAATCGTTACAATCCTTCCATGACTGAGTGCAACTGCACCACCTGAAGCTAACGCACCACCTATAGTAAGTGCTGCGTTATTTCCAACTGATGCTGCTACTGATATTCCATCTGCATCTAAGGCTACTGTATCTGCAGTTATAGTAACTGCCTTTACATCTGAATATCCTGACATAATTTACTCCCTATTAAGTTACTGTAGCGATTGGTGTTGATAGAGCAGTAGTCATCCACTTGGAGTTAGTTCCATCATCTGATACACAAGTCATAGAAACTCTAGCGTTTAGAACGGTTGAGTTTACTAGCGTCAAGGTATCTCCTGCTACATCACTTACTGCGTTAGCTGCTGTTCCAGCAACCAAAGAAAGCATTGCTTGGAAAGCTGATACAGCAGAACCCGGAAGCACGATAGTAGTAGTTTTATCACTAGCTACAGCTACAGTTAGTTGAAATTCATAATGAACTCCTACATTTGCTGTAGATACAGTAGGTAAGGTGATTACATTATTATTTGTGCCGTCAATTAAAAACAAAGTTCCTGATTGAGCTGCTGTTATAGCTTCTGATTTAGCAGCACTAGCATTAAAAGTTGTATTAATTACTTTCTTACCTAATACGGTACTTGTAGTAGAAATAGCACCATCAGATGCGATTGAACCTACGTCAGTAATGTTTCCACTTGCATCTATATCAAAATTAGTTGTAATTGCACCTGATGATGCGTCTACTGTAATTTGTTCAAAACCGTTTTCGGACCTGACTGGACCGCTGAATGTTGAATTTGCCATAATTTCCTCCTAAGGAAATAAGTCTTATCATCTTGGCTTGTCTGCTAGGTCAGTTGATAAAACAAGTTAATTAATCCTAGTCATATAATTGTATATTACTTTTAGGCAAAAAAAAAGGGAGCCGAAGCTCCCTTAGTTGGTTTGAAGAACCGTTAAGCTCCTTGGGAACCAAACACTCCACGCCAGTTAGAGACACCAAATGAGTATCTTTCTCTAGCTCTATACCTAATGTTACCTGTTGAAAATTCAGGTTCCATTGTAGTTTCCATTCCTGTTCTATTGAACATTTTTAGTCCTTCACCATCTGAATTAACCGATGTCATAATGAAATATGCATCCGGGTCATTTAGATAATGATTTACTGAGAAACCGTTAGGCATTGAAGATTGATTCTTAATCGAGTTAATATCATTATCTGATGTGCCAACTCTACCTGTTGTGTTTAAAAGTCTATCAGCCACAAAAGTTAATTGTGGTGGAACGATTAATTTATCAGGTCTAACTGCAATAGTTAGATTTCTGTCGTCAACAAATGTTGATATATCGATTATATTATCTTCAAGAGAAGTTTCATTCAAGTCAGCCATTGTTGCAGCTCTGTTACGCGCTGTTCCACCACCCGCTAAAGGGTGAGCTGTGGAAATCAATTGCTGTCCGTCTCCAATAGCAAAACTAGAGTTAAATGCATTATTTAATACATTGGCTCCTTTTACTTCTTTGGTATGTTGCATTGAACGAGCCAATGCTTTTGTATATCTTCTACCTAATTGGTCATACAGGTTATCTTCAATTGCTTCTTCAGTTAGTGAGAAAGCAAGAGCCACAGTTTCGTGTGTATATCTTGCAGTATAACCTTCTGAAGCGTTATCAAAGCTAACGCCTGCACCTTCTTCTTTGACAGGAGCTGCACCAAATCCGACTACTAATACTTCTTCTTCAAAAGCTCTTTCAGAGTCTTCTATAGAGTAAAGTTCTTTGTATTCTTCTTTGTTCTCATCATATTCAAGTCCAAAAAGTGCATTTAGACCGGGTTCTAATTCTTTCGCTAATTGCGACCTACTTATAGCCATCTAATTACTCCTTATGCTAAACCTGCGCCTTTTTGACCGCAGATGTGATTTTGAATTACGCATAAAACATTAGTGTTTGCTGAAGCGACATCTGAATTATCAGGGTCTTGACTTATGTCAATAGCTTTTAGCGGCAAACCTGCTGTAGTTGCACCTGTTGTGACATCTAACTCTGCTCCTGAAATACCTGTAAAGGTGCTTCCTGCATTTGTATAGACTATGTCAAAGTTACCAAGTAAATCAGCTACTGGGAAAGTAGCGTCAGCTTGAATTTCGAAGACCGTATTAGGGTCATCGTGTATAAAAGCAATTAAGTCTGAAGCGTTCGTGCTTGCAGGGTAATAATTACTAAATTTTTGCTCTTTTGTTGTTGGGTCCGTGAACATACAACCGTTGAATACACCAACTATTGGAACAGTTCCACCGTCAGCGTGTATTTCTACACCACCGCCAGTTACCTGCATAACCAAGTCTCCTTGAAAAATGCTAGTTCCGTAGTTAGCAGCAATTCTATAACGGCTTTGTCCGCCTGAATAGGGTGAGCCACCCATCATTCTTACAGGCTTTAGACCAAATGAAGCGTCTTTATTCGCCATAATTTATCTACCTTTTTTTACCAAATGATACTTTAGATTGTCTATCAGAATTATACTTAACATATCTATTGTTGCCATCCAATTCATTAAACATTGTATTGTCTAGTGCATCGTTCTGTTGCACATTTCGATTTTTATAATGTTCATTTCTTTCGGCTACAGTTTCTAAGGGTATTTTTGCTAATATCAATCCACCTACTGATATGACTCCTGCGTGTCTTCCATGCTCAATAGTAGGTAAAGGGAAATCAGGTATCTCGTCCTCACGGACAAATTCCCATCCTTCTCTCATTCTAGCAGAAACATTGTTTCTGTCTTCGATTCCTACATACTCTGACCTTATCCATCGGTATTGATAACCTTCGGGTGGGGTTGGAGTTTCAAGCATCCTTGCAGGCTGCCATGGTTTTCTTCTAGCTTTTTTATCGTGTTGCTCTTCGTCACGAGATTCGCGTGTTACATTTTCAATTGCATCTAAATCCATTATTTTGCTCCTTCAATTTTCACTATTTCTTTACCTACTCGTTTCAGCCACTCTTGTTGCGTCATCCCGTACGGCTTCAGGTTACTTTTCACTGAAGCATGGTTAGAATTAATCTTAATACCGCTTCTCTTAACTTGTGTTCCTTGACGGCTTCCAGTGGAAGCAGATGCAACTCTTTGCACAGATGAGTTAGCATCTTTTGAAACGCCTTCAGGTTGTTTCCTTAAGTCAGGATAAACCTTTGTCATTCTTTTGTCCAATTCTTCGTAATACTCATTATCAGCACCATCAAAACCTTCGTTTATTAGGTCCTCGTGAATACCCATTGCAGTATATGTTTTGACTCTATCCTTCTGGAACCAGTCATTACCTTGTTGCCATTCAACTGCTTTAGTATCAGGCTTAGGTGCAGTGTTTACTTGCTGTTGTGTATTTTGCACTCTTTGTTGAGGTTGGCTTTGGAAAGTTTGTTCTTGTTGCTGTTGCAACTGAACTTTAGCCAATCTTACTCTTTCCTCTTCTAAAGATACTTTATTCAACAACTCAACGCTTTTTACTTCTAAGTCAGGGTCATTGGTCTCCCTTGCTTTTCTATATAAGTCTTCTGCTTGTTGTCTTTGAGATTTTACTCTGTTTTCATATTCTTCAGTATAACTTTTGTCTAGGACACTAGCTCTGTTTTTTACTGCTGAATACTCAGTAGATAAATGATTGTACTTATGTTCAGCTTCGCTTGCTCTAATCTCAGCTTCCCTTATTTTGTCATTTAACTTGTTTATTCTTTTTGATACACCTTTAGTGTATTTATCTAGTTCATCATCACCACCTGAGTTGGTTACGACTGTTTCGGAGTTACCATCTTCCATAGGTGTATCTACTACATCTATAATAAGTTCCTCTTCTACTTGAACCTGATTTTCTTTATTAATTTCTTCCATATAAATACTCCTTATACTGAAACAATATCGTCAGGGTTTAAAATAGTAGCTATGACTTCGTCATCATTTATAATTCTAACTTCGCTTTCATCAGCTAACCTAAACCTAGAACCTGCATATCTACCGATTAATATCCATCTTCCTTTTTCACACCACGGAGACTCAAATCTTTTTTTGTCTTTATAGCAGTCAGGACCCATGGCTACAACATAGGCAACAACAGTTGCTAGGGTTTCTCTATCAATGGTTTCCTTTACTAATTGGATTCCACCTTCTGATACTCCCTTACCTTTGTAAGGCAATACCAATAAACGCCAACCTGTTGGTTGAGGCATCCTTTCAAGAATGTTTTTGTCTAAAAGGCTAGGGTCTAAAACTCTAGTGTCTTCTTCAACAAAAGCTTTATCTAAATTAATAGTATCTTCTTGCTCTATCTCAATATCTTTCTTCTTTTCACTTTTCATCAATCTCTCCTTTTTCATGTAAGTGTTCTTTTATCTTATCATGAATATAGGATAATGCAGAAATTTCTCCCATTAAAAATTGATATTTTTCCATATCTGCAATGCCATTAGACATTAAGATATCTCTTATTTGTTCTAACCTTTCATCTAAATCTCTACGGACCACATGAATAAAATCATATTTATCCATAATTTAGAATATGCCGTTAAATTTATTTCCTCGAAGAGCAGCTCCTTTGCCTCTGCTCACTCCTTTGCCATAACCCGGTTTATGTGGTGCATCCACTGTAACTTTCTTTGGTTGTGATAAAGGTATGCTTCCTTGTCCTTTTATCTTTATGGAAGTTTTTGCTTTCATTGTTTTCTCCTATTTAGTTTTTTTTGTTTTAGTTTTTTTACTTGTAGCTTTTTCAGGTGTAACCTTCTTATCTACGGTCTTTTTTTTGACCACTTTTTCTTTCTCTTTTTTTACCTTAACTACTTCTTCCATTTCTTCAGGTGATATTTCTAGTATTTTTTCTAGCATGGTTTCAGCATTTTGGATTCTTAGTTCAGCTATCTTTTCTTCAGATTTCTGTATTTTTATATTTTCTATTCTTTTTTCGTTTATTGAACTTGTCATTTGTTCATCCTCGCTTGTAGGTCTATTAATTTTAACTCAGCTTGTTGTGCCAGTCTTTGTTTAGCAATGTCATTTTTCTCATTGCCAATCATGGCTTGTTGGTCAGCTTTTTGTTGCTGTAGTTGAAGCTCAGTTCCTCTTTCCATGGCATCTTGTTCTTCTTTAGCCATAAATTGTTTATCCTTCATATCAATCTCTTTATCACGCAAGCCTAGTTCCTGTTCTCTTATAGCTACTAGAGGGTCTTGTTGTTGTGGAGGTTGAACCGAAGATAAAAATTCTTGTGATAATTCAGCCAGTATTGGAGAGCTGAAAGTTTCTATAATGCTCTGTATCTGCTGTTGTAATGCTTGTTGTTCTTGTGGAGGCAACTGTTGCAACTGTTGATTAGATTCTTGTATCTGTTGTTGCACTTCAGGTGGTATTTCTTGTTCTGCCCTTTTACTAGCAATAAATTGTAAATGCTGCATACAGTGTGCAATTATTATAGATTGCAGTTGTGGATTCATTTGTACAGCCTGTGTTAAAAACAATGTTTTATGTGCCTCTACATGTGCTTCATGGTTCTGTTCAGCAAAAGCTTGTGCAGGAAGACCTTGTAATAATCCACTGTTTTCCGTACCTACATCTATTGGTTTTGGAGTATTGTCAGCTGGTGGCATTAGTAATGTTTCAATGTTATCTACACCTAAAGCTGCATACATTCTTCTGTATGCTTCATAAATACCTTGTGGTCCATGTAGTTCAGGATTAGATTGCACCATTGTTAATAGCTCTTGAGCCATAATAACTCTTTGGCTCATAGAGAAGATGTTTGGGTCAGATACAGGTATTACATCAACCTTTCTGTCAAAATCTTCAATCTTTACTTCTTTAGCACCAGAACCTGTCTCGTATGGATATACAGGAGGTAGGAACTCTTGGAATACTCTTGCTAATATTTTAAATTCATTTTTTTGTGCATAGTGCAATCTTTTATGAATAGCACTCATTACCTTTGTGCCTTTTTCTAATAAGGCTACTGTTGTTCCTACTGGCATAGCTGCATTGCTGTCGCCAATATTCATATCAGCTATAGATGCAAATCTTTTGCCTGATTCAACTAATAATCCAAGCAAGCTGAATAAAACACTACTTGGCTCTTTATACGGTAATGGCATTAAAGAATCTTTTAATGCACCACCGGGAGCATCAACATCTCTAAATTCACCCGGCTGTAGTGGTGAGGCTTCATCTCTAATTCTTATGCCTCTAGCTTTAAAACCTGCTGGTAAGTTGCTTAAAGTACCTGCATCGATTAATTGTCTTAATATAGATGTAGATGCCTTGGATAAGCCACCAATCATGTGTGATAAACCTAATCCATAGAAGCCTAATCCCGGTAAAAACTTATATTGTACAAAGTAATTTATCTTGTTTCTTAATGGGTCTTCAGGCTCATAGTTTCTTCTAATAGAGAGTATTTTCTGTGAAGAATCGTCTATTGTGATGATATAAGGTATTTTTAAACCTGTTGGTTCGCCCTCATCATCTAAATCTTCAAAGCCTTCTATTTCTGCAACTGTATGTATTTCATACAATTTTCTCTGCTCGTCACCTGTGTAATCAGGCTCTACACCCTGTATTTTGTCTATTTCTTTAGATATATTGTCACGAACAATAGTTTCGTTGTCTTGTAACTCTACATCAGCATAGAAACCAGTAAGCTGTAATTTCCTAACCTCATTACTGCTCATTGACACTATATGCGTCACTCTCTCTGCTCCTAATAGGTCAGTTGCCTCGTAAGGAACCAATATATCTTCAGCAGGTATAAATTTTGATACAGGTCTGTTTTTTGCTGCATCGTAATAAACTTTCTTAAATGCACTACCTGACAATGGTAGATAGAACAATAATTGGTCTAAATCGGGGTCATATTCAGGCATTTCGTTCATGATGTAGTAGTTCATAAACTCACAAACTCTTTGAGCTTGCATTTCTGTGTTCATGTCTCTCTGACCAATAATCTGTGTTTTTACAGGTCCTTGTGACGGTAAAAGTTCTTTATAGGCTTGTGCTTGGAACTGAGTAACTGCTTCTGCGAGTATAGGATGTATGACACCACTAGAGCCTTCAAAAGGTGTACTTCTCTGCTCGTCAAACCTCATTCCTAAGTATTTCAGACCGTCAGTGTATGTTTTTTCCCATTCTTTTCTTGATTCTTTATCGTTTTCTACAGCATTAATAAGCTGTGATGAGATGCTACCTAAAACTGATTCGTCTATGTAATCAACCAAATTGGCATCAAATGGTATCTCTTCTTGTGGTTCTTCCATTGGCTCATCAAAACTAATAACATCATCTCCAATGTTAATTTCCATAGAATCAATCATTGATTCATCAAAGGTTTGCTCCGGAGCTTCTATATTAAATTCATCCACGCCAACATCAACAGACTTAGTTTGGTCTATTATGTCAGGATTGTTTTCAGTACCTAGTTGTCTATCTATTGCCATAGTTTTCTATTATATCCATAAAATTAATAATATGTTAATGCCTTTCTGTCAAATGACACTTCATCCTCGTAATCATTCTTCAATTCAATCAACCCACCTTGTCTAATTCGCATCAAAGCCATAGTAGATGAATCACAAAAGTCATCGTGTTCACCAAATGGAAAAGCTGCTAATTCTTCTATAACCTCTTCTGCAAAAGCGTCTTCTGTTGCATATACCATACCACTTTCAAACATAGGTGCAATAGAGTTCATTCTTGCCACCTTGTCCTGTCCTCTACTTGGAGAGTAAGACTGTACGGGTATACCTATCTTTCTTAACTCTTGCGTTAGTGGTGTTCCACTTGCTTTTGCTTCAATCAAGACAATATCAGGCTCCCAGTATTTATACTCTTCTAAGGCTAATTTTTTTAGCTCAGGAAAATCAACTCTATGTCTACTTGCATCTAATAAAATGACAGCATTTTCACCACCATCTTCAGGGTCAAAGATTCCCCATGTAGTTATTGCAGAATAGTCGGCAGTTTCTTTTGCGCTAAAAGCTGTATCGTAACTTTGGATAATACACTCACACTTTGGTATTCCTTCTTTTTCCCATATCTGCCACCAGTCTCTTTTGACAATAGAGCCACTTTCCGCTGTAGGATTTTGCAACCACTGTGCGTTCCATTTTGATATTGGTAATGATGCTTTTACTGATAATAGTTCTTCTTTCTTCCAGAACTCACCCCATAAAGGCTCATCAGTGTCAGGCATAATTGCAGGAAATTCTACGACTTCCCACTGGTCAGCATGTGTTTCTGATTGTCTTTTTAATAGCCTACCTGCTAAGTCTTTTGTACTCCAACGAGTCATAACAAGAACTATAGTTCCACCGGGCTGTAAACGCTGCCTAGGTCCTGATGTATACCATTCCCAAGCTGCATCCATAGCAGTAGGTGACATAGCATCTTGTTCTGAATGTGGGTCATCAATGATAAGTAAATCAGCACCACGACCTGTAATAGCACCACCTACTCCTGAATAGAAAGCTTCACCACCATCGTCAGTGGTCCAACGACCTGCTGATTTGTTATCTCCCGATAGGCTTATATCAGGAAAAACCGTTTGGTATTCTTCGCTATCAATAATGTTACGAACTCTACGACCAAATCTTACTGCTAATTCTGCCGTGTGGGTTGCTTGTATAATTTTTAAACTTGGATTTAGTCCCATCATCCATGCAGGAAAATAGGTTGATGCAAATTCTGATTTAGAGTGTCTAGGTGGCAACATAACCATAAGTCTTTTACATTTGCCTTGTGCTATACGGTTTAGTTTTTCAGCTAATATCTTATGGTGTCTACCCATAATAAAACCTTCCCAATGAAACTTAACAAATTCTAAAAAGTCATCTCTACATCTTTCTCTAGCATTAAGATTCTTCCATCTCTGCATAAGTTTAAGTGCTTCTATCTGCTCATCCTTAGATAAGACATCAAAAGACTTTATTTGTTCTAAATCAAGCATTAGGTGGAGAGCCAACTGCTATGCACATAAAAGGCTGTTGACCCTCCATGACATGTGTTTGAAGAGAGAGAGGAGATATTTCGTGAATATCCACAAACTAGCATGTCTTTCAAACTTTACCCCATTCTTTGCCTTCAAACAACAAGGCTTCGCTATTTCTTCTTTTAATTAACCCATCAAGAACCTTTCCACCTGCTTTATTCCAACGCTTTATTTGTTCAGGAACAGCATCAAATTCTTTGTTATTTATTTTTTTCAAAAGAGTGCTGGAGGATAGGTTCGAGGAGCCTAAATTAAAAACCCATGAAACAAGAGCATCGAACTGATTTTGTTCTAAATCAACAGTAACCATATTATTAATGTAGCCTTCGTATTCATCCATCTCGTGTAGCAATAAAGCATCAGCTTCTTGTTGAGTTATTAGGTCTCCTTCTTTAACACCTTTGGTATGTCCGTAACCTATTGTTAAAACACCAGCTGCACATTTGTATGCGTTGTATTCGCAACCTTCGTAAAACTTAATTAAATCTAAACCTTTTTCTGATATTTTCATTATTTTATTCCTCTTTTTTGGTAGTAACATTTCTATAATAGACAACAACTTCTTTAAGCTCATTTATATACCTCTTTAATTCCTGCATGTTGTAAGCCATAAGTTCATAGTCAGGAACAGACATAGCTAAAAAAACAATGTCTCCATGTTCTTTTTCTATCTTTACTAAAAACTCATCTATGTTTTTTTCAGAAACTACATACCAATAAGGGTCCTTTAAATCTATCTCCCTTGGCAATATTGGTTGCACTATAGTCCTTACTATAGGCTTCGTAATTATTTCTACCTCTCTACTAGGTATTAGGCTGCAACTGCAAGCCATTATCAAGACTGTCGATGTTACGACTATCTTCTTCAATGCTATCAAATACATCTTTGGTTCCTTTATTTACTCTTGGTTCTATAAGTCCGGGCTTTGCTATGGCTAATTTAGTTAAGTTATGCCTTTTGAATATGTCAAGGTACCTTGACATTTCTTGCTCTATTTCTTGATTTCTCGATTGTATAGCCAATAAACCTTGTGTTTGTATTGTGAAATCATTTTGTAATGACTCTATAGCTAACTTCTGTTCTTGATTTCTAAGTTCAAACGCTTGGTTTAATGCTTGTAGACTTGAGTTTTGATACCAAAGTCCAATACAGGCTAGAAAAAGAACTCCAACAACACCCAGTAAAACTTTACTCACTAGACAAACCTAGATAGCACTAAAGAAACAAGTATGAATGGATATACTGCCCAAATCATATTCTCTAGCTTGTCAAAACGCCTTGAGCCATCTTCTAATCTTTTTTCTATATTAGCGTACCTGATAGAACATTCTTTTTCGTGCGTTTCAATTTTTGTAATAGCTTCTTTGGTTGTTGCCATAAATCTCACTTTCTTGAACGATTTGCAGACTTGCTCTGCATTTTTAAATTAGATTTTTTATTATTTTTTGGGTTATCGTCTTTGTGTGCAACATCTTTGTTATCACCAGTAAATGCTTTGCCAAGTTTTTTCATGATTGCTCTAGCTGCATTTCTCATAGCTCTATTCTTTTTTTCTTCAGGCTTGCTGTGAAAATTCTTGTATTCTTTTTTATAATCTCTTTTCATATTATTCTATTGTATATATCTTTAAAGGTTTTGCCTTACCTTTAACTTTCATTGCCTTTAAAGATTTTAACTTATAATTAACACTTTGGGCAGTATTTTCGCCAATTAATATATCCACTCCTGCTTCTTTGGTTGCAGACTCTAACCTAGCTGCTGTATTAACTGCATCTCCTATAGCAGAATAATCAAATCTAGTGCTTGAACCCATATTGCCGATAACTGCTTCGCCAGTATTTACCCCTACTCCAATTGCTATTTCATGGGATAGTTCTTTGTTAAGTTCTTTTATTGCTTCTTGCATTTCAATAGCAGTCTTTACTGCTTTGTTTTCATGGTCTTCTAAATCCATGGGAGCATTAAAAATTGCCATACAAGCATCTCCTATAAATTTATCTACCATGCCTCCATTTCTTTGCACACATTCTACTTGTACTGTTAATGCCTTATTCATAATCTCAGTAACTTCTTCTGGTTGTAGTTTTTCTGAAAGACTAGTGAAGCCTCTGACATCTGTAAATAAAAATGTAGCTACTTTTTTTTCACCACCTAGTTTTAGTAAGTCGGGATTTTCCTGCAATCGTTTAACTTGTCTTGGGTCCAAGTAATGTTCAAACTGTTTTTTAATTTGTAAACGCAATTTAAACTGTTCTCTAAAGCGTAAATAGAAGGCTATAGCTCCTGTAATGAACATTGATATCAAAGTCCACGTTACATCAAGCAATATTCCTGCTTGTATCAACCAATAACCACCTAAAGCTGTACACAACATAGTAAAAACAGCTAATACAATGCCTAGGGTCATGCCAAGATAATTGATTAGAAGCCATGTCAGGGACACAAATATTCCAAAAATTAAGATTTCTGCTGATAAACTCCAATCAGGTATTATTGGGGAATCTTTTAGTAAAATTGACTCAACTAAGGCTGCTTGTATTTTATGTGGCTCGAGCAAACCGACAGGGCTTGCCAAAGTTGGCACAATTCCATTAGCAGTAACTCCAATAATTACAAACTTTCCATTCACATCCATTTCTTGCAAAGTAGTCTGTGGAGTATCTACCCAACTAATCCACTTACGACCAAAACTATCTGTCTTAATTGGTGGCAAATGTCTTACAGCTATTTCCTGAATACCATTATCATTTGTAGTGATAATGTACGACTTAGTTCCTGTGAGTGCTTTTAGTATTTCTATGCCAAAACTTGGAGACCAACCTTGTGGTGTTTTCATTAACAAGGGTATTCTTCTGACAAGGTTATCAACATCCACTGGAGCTGTTGCTATTCCTTGATAAGCATTATCTTTTAGTATGTCTATATTTTCTACAATGCCTTGCGTTGGTATACCACCAACTTGATTGCCTTTGATTATTGTTCCTACTGTTTTTGGGTATTGCCCGTTTGGTGTTTCAAACATGGCTAGTACGCTTGGTATATATCCTAGTGTTTGTGCAAAGATGCTATCTCCTCCAAACCTGTCCTTCTCTGAGAAAGAGATTGACCATCCCACTCCAATTGCTCCTTTGTTAATTAGGTCCATTTGGATATCAGCTAAATCTCTTCTTGGGAAAGGAAAGCCTCCTCGTTCCTGCACATCTTTTTCTGTAATGTTAAGTATTACAAAGTTACCACTTGGCTCTTGTTTCTTAACCAATGCATCAAAAGTTTTTAGCTTGACTATTTCTGTTGGCGTAAATTGAAACACTAACGGTAAAGCTAGTATTATTAATATTGGTAGTAGTAGTTTTTTCATAGGTAAGGTGGGTAGTTTTACTATTACAGTGGTACCCACACTGTGGAGTTCTTTTAGAAATTAGCCTCGTCAAAATGCTTGTCTATAGCAAGATGCTGTCCACCAAACTGTTTAATAGAAACTCTATCTTCTAGTTTTTGTGCAGCTTCAATAATAGGCTGTATTACCTCAAACAAATCCCAATCGGGGTCTAGTTTGTTTATCCTGCTTTGGTCAAGCATTATTGCTACTGGTGTTATGCTCTCACCATCCTTTAGCCCTAATGCAATTGCAGGTTCCCCCTCATCTAAAACAGCCAGTAAGCAAAGCTTACCAGTGTTTTGTTGTATCATCGTCATCTTTTCATATACCTTCTGTAATGTAGGTTTACTCATATTAATTAACTCCTTTTTATTTAATATACCTTTATTATATATATAAATCAACAGAAGTCAACACTTAATTGCACTTAATTATTCTGATTGAGTTATTGTTATGTTTGAATCACCACCACCATTGACTATTATTTGTGTGCTTTTTCCGTTTTGTATCATGACAACAGTATAGGCATTAGACTTCTGTAAGTTCAATTCTATGCTGTCTTCCAGAGCTTTGTAGAATGTTATAACGCTGTCCGTCATGAAGGTATTGATTTGGGTGCTACTATCATAGCCCAGCTGTGTTCCTTTTAAATCCACATCAGTCTTGAGTAAAGTTTGCGTTTGGTCTAATTCATTTACATCTTCAATAAAGTCTAATAAGTCTTCTAAAAAATTCACATCTAAATAATTTATATCGAGTTCTGTAAATTCTAATTCATCTTCTGCTAAATAATCTATTTCTAAATCATCAAACTCAAGCAAGTCAGCATCAAGGATATTGGTATTAGTTCCACTATTTTCACTCTGTTTAGTCTTGTCTTCTTTTGGCTCTTGTACAATTAACATGTTGTCAATTAACTCTAAGGTCAAGTCCAGGATTACTGGATTAGTAGGTTCAGTTTCAAACATAGACACAGTGGTAGCCTGATAGGGCTTGTTAAGAACCACTTGTCCCATAGCAGTAGAAACAACAATTTCGCCACTAGGTAGACCGTCATTGTCTGGTAATAAGATAATCAAACTTCGTCCTAGCTCATCTACAGTCACAGTAAAATCCGTGCCTCTAATTCCAATTATTGCACTTGGCGTATTTATAATAAGATTTTCTTTATCTATTGTGCCTAGCCTGCCTGTGATAAATCTTGCGGTACCACTGGCAAATGTTAAAGCCATTTTGGATTTACTTGGGTCAGGGTCATAGATATATTCATCTATAACTAATTCAGAGTGTTCAGTCAATCTAACTTGGCTGTCATCCAAAAAGGTAATACCCAGTCTCCCGTTAGAAGTCTGGACGTTGTCGTAGCTGTTAATGTCTAGGGTTAAAGAAGCTTTGTAGATGTCATCTCGTACAACTCTACCTTCTCCATTCAGTTCAGTTATGCTGCCTATATTAGCAACCGACTGCACTTCCCCCGTCATTTTGAATGACACAAATAGTACCATTACTGCCAGTAGATGTGATGCGTAACCAGTCATTGTCGGTACTGCTTAATTGATTGATATTAAAGGTTCTTGAATTTCCTGTTTGGTTTAATTTAAAGTACCCACCTGCGTAACCCTGCCCTGTAAAGTTTACAACATTGTCATTACCATCAACGGTAACATTATTTGTTGCATCAGCATTGTTGATATTAAAATCAAAAGTATTGCCATCACCGGTAATAACCCAATCAATATCTGCATTACTAGCCAAGGATGTAGTAGCTAAATCTAGCGTAAAGGTGTTTGTACCACCTGTTACATCTACATTAACATTTGAATTGTCAGCTCCATAAGTATTATTCGGGTCTATCTGTACGTTAAACACGTTAGTAGAGCCATCAAACTCCCAGAAGCCTATAAAGTTATCAGCTGTTATGTCGCCCAAAAATTTGTTACTACTCCCAATTTGATTTATATCAATGGTCTGAGTATTTCCGTCTAAATCTAGTGGAGTCATCGACCCAGCTGCTGCTGTAGCGCCGCCTATCAAGTTTCCAGAACCAAGCTGTTCTGCATCCAAATTAAAGGTAGCTCCAGTCTGGTCTATATATATTTCATTGTCGACTGCGTGTATTCCTAAAGACACGACAGCCATAAAACTCATAATTAATTTATTCATATTTCCAATAACCTCTTTCTATTCCTATGTTTATAATATTTAAAACTCCTGTTTCTATTGCCTTTTGCAAAGCTATAGATACGCTTTCATTCTCTGATATACCACCTTCTATCTCTACTAGCTCAGTACCAGTAGCTATAAAGCGAAATATATCTTGGGAAATACTAGTGGATAATAGACTCTTAGATACTAATGTTTCCATGAGAACTTCCCCTGTAGATACAGAAACTAATCTTAATGAAATAGTAACTGTGTCTTCCCTAAACTGTTTTGATGTGCCGATACCTAAATATCTTGCTCCACTGCCTCCGGATTTTAGATTAGACTCATAACTAATCACTCCACCTTGTACTAGTAAACCTGCAAACAACAAAGGCTTTACCTTGTCTCCTTCTTTAAACTCTTTACGCGTACTACGAATCAATTGTCTTTCCTTGACAAGGTCATCGAGACCAACCCTTTCTACCACTCTAAAGAACTGTCCGTTTGAAGTGTGTTTAAATGCTCTTATCAATAATGCTTCAGGAGCTTGTGTTACTGCTGTGCTAAACAAAGCAAATGTACTGTTACTCTTACGCTGACCTGTTAAATCCCTGAAACTGTTGGGGTATATAGCTATCGTAGGTCTATTCTTGGCTGGTGATAAATTCTTTAATTCTTCTGATTGTAAGCTTAATGTAGAGGTTGATTGCATTTTTTTAGTTAGCACCAAGTCTCCACTTTCTTCTATTACTGCACAGCTAGAAATTAAAATTGCCGACAGGCAAACTAATCGTTGTTGAATTTCCATCACTATCCGTTATGGTTAAAGTTATTATGCCGTCTTCTACTTTGTAAACTATTGTGTTGCCTTCTAGTGTCAGTGTTCCTGATTCAGAAGGTATCTCACCAAACAAGTTTTCTACTAACTGTCTTGATAACTGTGAGTAGATTCTGGATTCGAGATTTCTGATAAACCTAGCCAGAGTTGTGTTCTCTTTGTCTCTTTCTATTTGGTCTTGTAAAGATTTTATCTCTGCTTTAAGAGCTGCTTTACGATTAAATTCTTGTGAGTTTATTGTAAGATAATGTGAGCTTGTATTATTGCCGTTAAAACTAGGGCTTTTAAACTTAAAAACTATTTCGTCTGCTTGTACATTTAGAGCTAGTATAAAAGAAAACATAACGCCAAAAGCAAAAACTAGAAAAGCAAATATTCTTACCTTTGTCGCTTCTTCCTTATCCTTGTCAGTCTTTCCTTTGGTCATCTCTGTCTGCCTTAGCTATTTTATCAATATTGATTAATTGCGGAACGCCCAGAATTGTCTTAATCATAGTGTCTTGTCTTATGATTTCGTTATCCAATGAACGCACCCTATCTATCAATGCTACTAAAATACCATGCTGACTGTCAAGTTTGCCACCTAGTCTGCCTTCCATAGAATTAATAATTGTCCCTAGCTTTTCGTCTAAGACATCTACTTTCACTTCCATGCCATCAATAATTCTATTAATAAGCTTCCAGACAAAAGCACCCAATCCTAGAGCAGCAGCAATAGGAAAACCTAGTTCAGTAATAAGCTGTACTGCTGCATCCATGATTTTATTTGGGTTAATTTACAAATTCTATTTACTTATCTTTTGCCTTCATGACATTTAAAGCAAGAATATCTATAAATTTATATAGTTTGCCAATCCAAACATCGTCTTTTGGTGTTGGTGTACTAGCTGCTATTAAGCTGCTTATTGTTACTATAGTGGTTATCCACATTACTATATCTGCAATCATTTTTTACCCCCTTTGGTATTATCAGATTTATCATCCATAACTTCTTCTGCTAATCCTTTAGCGGACTCAACAAAAGAATTTTCATAAAAACGCAAACTAGGTAATAGTTCGTTTATTTCATACTCTAGTTTTGCGACCTTATCTCTCAAACTTTTTATATGCCTAATAGAATTAATCTGTTCTTGAGTCATTGCTGATTCAAGTACCTCTGTTCCATCAGGCAATGTTGCCGTATTCTCTTCTTTTTTTTCCATATTCTCTCCTTATGGGTTTATAAACTTAGTTAGCTGCGATGTAATTTGTTCCAGTAGTAACGGCTGCAACGTGTGTAGTTTTTTTACTACCTGCTGCTCCTTTTACATTTGGAGTATCGTCACTAGCATCTGAAGCGTCTGGTTCGTATAAAAGTATTGCAGATAAATGGTCTACATTTCTTTGTACCACTTCATTTATTTCAACTTGTGTCATACCTTCAACTGCTTTTTCTGCTGAAGCGTCTGTATTAATACTATTGATAAGCGTTACGCTATCTGTTCCTGCTGTTAAACATTCTGTTACTGTTTGTGCCATTCTATTCTCCTGTTACCCTTCAAGGGTTGTTATACGAGCCGTTAATGACTCAATTAAAGCGGTTTGTTCTTGTATAGCCTTTACTAAGATTGGTACAAGTGCTGATTCAGCAAGTTCTTGTTGACCTGATTTTCTCACAGACCACATTTTAAAACCATCTGCTATTTCAGAATGGTTATCTATAACTGTTTTAACTTCTTGTGCTATAAATCCATGTTCAGTTGTAGAAAATTTAAAAGCTTCTGTTGAATCTTTTTCATAACCTTTAAATCCTTCAGGTATATCACCTTTATTTTTATATTTAAAAGTTCTTGGTTTTAAATCATTTATAAAAGACAATCCTGCTGTTGCATCTGTAATATCTTTTTTTACTCTTTCATCAGAAACAGTTGCCCAATTTACACTACCATGATTTGTTCTAATATCGCTACTACCACTACCAAGAGTTGTAGTACTAGCAGTACCACTAACATCATATCCAATAATAATAGCTTGGTCAGTATCAGCAGCATCTGTATCAGAGTAAGGACCTAAAATTACACATTGATTACCTGTTTGGTGTGATACACCATGACTTCCAGCTTGAAAACCAATATAGACATTTTCACTACCTGTAGTAGTAGCACCTCCAGCACTCTGACCCACTGCAACATTTTTTACACCAGTAGTAGAATTTGTTGAGGCATTTTGCCCAATTGCTGTATTGTCTGCTCCAGTGGTATTAGCATCTAATGTTCTATAACCCATGGCTACGTTTGCTGAACCTGTTGTATTAGCATCCATACATTCAGTACCGACTGCCGTATTATTACTTCCACCTGCGTTAGTATCTAAGGCGTTGAATCCAATAGCTACGTTATCTGAAGCTGTGTTGAGTTTCCCTGCATCTTTACCAACGGCTGTATTTCTTGTACCTGAAACTGTTGATGATAAAGAATCATCACCAACAGCTGTATTATTTGCACCTGTTGTACAGTCACCTAAAGAATTACTACCAACTGCTGTATTTTGGTCAGCTGTTGTATTTGAGCTTAGTGCATGTCTACCGACTGCTGTATTTTGGTCACCTGTAGTATTAGCATCTAAAGCTAAAGCTCCGACTGCAACATTTAAAGTACCTGTAGTGTTATCTAATAAAGCATTATGTCCAACAGCTGTATTAGAAGCAGCTGTTGTATTAGCATTAAGAGCATTTTGACCAATAGCAGTATTAGTAGCACCTGTAGTGTTGAGACGTAAAGAACCAAATCCTACAGCAGTATTTCCTTCGGCTGTAGTATTAGTAGTTAAAGCTTCAAAACCAACAGCAGTGTTGGCATCGGCAGTAGTGTTAGCGTCTAATGCTAAAGCACCAACTGCTACGTTTCTATCACCTGTAGTATTTGCTGTTAAAGCAGCTTTACCAACTGCTGTATTATTATCGGCTGTAGTATTGCTTCCTAATGAGTGCATCCCTACAGCAGTATTAAAATCACCTGTTGTTAAAGCATCTAGTGCGTAAGCACCTAGCCCTACGTTTTGAACGCCTGTAGTAGCAGCAGCCATACTGTTAGAACCTATTGCTGTGTTATATGCACCTGTTGTATGGGCTACTAAAGAGCTTATACCTACTGCTGTATTTTCAAAACCTGTAGTGTTTGCGTTTAAAGAGTCTTTACCGACAGCTGTATTATTTGCTGCTGTAGTATTATTTGCAAGAGAACTTTGTCCAATTGCTGTGTTACCTGCACCTGTAGTGTTATCTTCTAAAGCACTAACGCCAACTCCTGTATTTCCTGCTGCTGTAGTATTAGAAGTTAAAGCATTACTACCAATAGCAACATTATCAGCACCAGTTGTATTAGCATCTAAAGAAAAAGCACCTACTGCTGTATTACTACTTGCTGTAGTATTAGCAATCATAGCTTGATAACCAAGAGCTGTATTCGCTGCTCCTGTAGTGTTAGCTTTCGAAGAATCCTTACCAACTGCTACATTTCTATCACCTGTAGTGTTTACTTCTAAAGATGAACCACCAACAGCCGTATTATTATCTGCTGTAGTATTGCTAGTCAATGAAGACCTGCCTATTGCAACATTGTCATCACCTGTTGTATTTGCATCTAAAGCAAAAACACCAATTGCTGTATTTAAAGTACCTGTAGTGTTTACTAATAAAGCACTTTGACCAACAGCTGTATTTAAATCAGCAGTAGTGTTTGCTTTTAAAGCACTATCTCCTAAAGCTGTGTTTGAATCACCAGTTGTAGTAGCACTTAAAGAATCAAAACCAATAGAAGTATTATTATTTCCTGTCGTAATCGCATCACCTGATACAGCACCTACTGCTGTATTTGCTCCACCTGTGGTATTAGCTCTAAGAGAGCCATCACCAACTGCTGTATTAGAAGCACCTGTTGTATTAGCAGTCATTGATGCGTTACCGATAGCTGTGTTGGCATCTGCTGTTGTAAGTGCGTCTAAAGACAATCTTCCAAACGATGTATTCTGTGAACCTGTTGTATTTACAGCTTGAGAATTATAACCAACTGCTGTGTTATTAGAGCCTGTCGTTAGTTTTTCTAAACTAGCAGCACCAACACCTGTATTAGCATCACCAGTTGTAAGATCATCAAAAACATTAGAACCTAACCCTGTGTTATTAGAAGCAGCATTTAAAGTACCTGTACTTCCATCTTGACTAATAAGAATACCATTAGAGAAGTTAGTGATATTAGAAATAATACCTACGCCATTAATAGTGCTTGAACCTGTAATAGCTCCGTCAACTTGTAGTGTAGAAGCCATATCAACAGCTCCGTCTATATCTACTACGTCAAGGTTAGTTGTTCCGTCTACGTCTATGGCTCCAGAAATATCTAAAGAAGTTGCTGTTAAAACGCCTGTAACACCTAATGTGCCACCAACAGTCATATCATCGGTTACTGTTAAATCATCTTGTACTTTTAAATCTACTACGCTAAGACTAGCAAAAGCGTCAACTACTGCTGCACCACTTCCTGCTCCATCTAAATAAACTGCTTTTGTATCTCCCGGGGGAATAGTGATGTTAGCTCCACTGCCTTGGGAAATAATTATGTTTTGAGAACCACTTGTACCATTTTCGATAAAGTGAACCCTCTTCATTGTGTTAGGTCCAATAGTAATAGTACAAGCTGAATCTAAAGTACCTGTATATTTAATATACATGGCTCTTGCTGCATCAGCAGAACCATCTGCTACTGTAGAGGCGTGGGTATCCGCATTGGTAGTTATGGCTTCTGTGCCAAATCCTAATGCGTTACCAATTAACTCAAGGTTGGTATTTGTACTTGTTCCCCAAGTACCTGCCTCATCACCTGTTGCTATTTCTTTTAATCTTAAATCATTTACATAAGTTGCCATTTATTTACTCCATTTAAGCTACTTCTTCCCAATTAGGGCTTTGTGTATCTGTAATGATACTATAATTTGGCGCTTGCGATGTGTCAATGAGACTATAGACCTGCACTAATCCTAATGTGGAATTTAATCCTGTTATTGTTTCTAAAGTTACAACTGCCTCAGCGTCAGTAATTACCGAGCCAACTGCTGTTTGTGCTTGGAATCCTACTAGTGATAAGTTGTTGTTTGTTACTAATGATATAGCACCAAGAGCAGATGTTGCTGCTACGCCTGTTGGGTTTATATTAGCTTCACCGTCTACTAAGACGGATATACCGCTTCCTAGTGTTGCAACAACGCTTGGTACTACTGCTACTGCTTGAGCATTAACGCCTACGCTACTAAATCCTGATGTTGCTGCACCGGGTGCTGTTAAATTGACTGGTAAATCACCTTCACCGAAAGCCAAGTCACCCCATGTACTTCGACCCCAACCGTTTAACCTTTGTGCCATTACCTAATTTTGTTTCTTAACTCTGCCAAGGCTGCATTAATAGAGCCACCATTTGCTCTTCTAAGAGGTGGACCATCGTCTATAAATAATTGGTCTCGAGGTGGTATTACGGGACCGCCAACTTTAGGACGACCGGGTATTGGGTATTGCTTAAACATATCAGTTCCGGGAACGCCAACTGAGATAGGAAATCTCTCAACAGGACCGCCACCAACTGCAGGACCAACAGGAGTTTTAGGAACTCCTATATCTCTAAGTGGAACTCCTATATCTTTAGGTGGAAGTTCAGCTATGAAAGGAGGTCTTTTTGGTATTTCTCTTGGGTCACCAATTCTTTTGAAATCATCTCTGTTCTTTGGACCATCGTCTATAAATAATTGGTCTCTTTTAGGTGGCATTGGAGCCTTGTCAAGCATGTCTTGCACGCCTTGATTAGTTATAGCGGGAACTCCTGTTGCTAGACTATTTTGTACAGCATCTATTGCTTCTTGAGATGGGTTTTGTAAGCCGTCCATTTGATAACTTAAATTATCAGAAGAAAATAAAAATTTATTAAGGTATTTCTGGTAATCTTCTGCAGACCCACCCTGCGCTAAAAAGTCTTCATAGTTTATCATTCCGGGAGGTGGTCCGGGTGGGGTCTCTCCGGGAGGAGCTTGTCCGGGTGGTAATTGTCCTGTTGGTGGTTGTGATATTTGAGCTTGTAAATCTGCTATTTGTTGCTCTAAAGTAGTTCTTTCACCAGTAAATTGCTCTGCTTGTTGTGCCAATGCCTCTTGTTGTGCTTGGGCTGATTCTGCTCTAATAGTGTCTTGTTGAGCCAATGCATCTTGTTTTTCAAGCTCTAATGACTGCATTTGACCGGATAAATTGTCTATTTCACCCTGTAAACTACCTCTTACAGACTCTAATTCACCTACTTTACCCTCTAAATCGCCTACTAAGGACTCTAATTCAGACCTTTGCACGCCAAAGTCTTGCTCTAAGGTGGTTACGATGCCTTCTCGTTCTGCTAATAGGCTGTTTCTTTGTTCTTCTAGCTGTATTGCTTCATTTTCAGAGGCTTGTTGTCTAATAACATCTTGTTGAGCTAGTGCATCTTGATAATCTTGCACTGCTGTATCTCTTGCTTGTGTTATTTCTTGTAAATTTGCTTGTACGCCTTGTAGTTGACTTGCTAAATCTTCTGCAGTAGTTCTTGATGTATCTCTTTCTTGAGAAAAGTTTTGCATCTGCCTTTCTAGTTCTCTTTTAGCATCATTTTCTCTTTGCATGGTTTCTTGCATCTGTCTTTCTAATGCAGCTCTTTTTTCCACCTCGGCTTCTGAAGTCTGAGCCATTTCTGCTTTCAATGCTTGTAACTCGTTGGATAATCCTTCTGCTCTGCCTCTTGCTTCTTGTTCTCTGCCGTAAACTCTATTCATCAAAGGAGCTGTTGCATTTGCAAAGTCTCCCTCACTCATAATCGATGCTCTTGGCATTGACGCTGTTTGTGGAATAATAGATTGGTTGGCTGCTAGTGGCGATATTCCTGCTATACCTTGTTCCATAGCAGAATAGTCGTTGGGGTCAACGCCAAGATAATCTTTTAAATAATCTACTGCCATTACATTTCTCGCCTGTTGCCAACAATGGGTCTATCCATTGAATTGCTTTTTGATACTTTACCACCCATGTACATAGATGCAAAGCCTTCAGTAATTATTTTCTTTTTCATTTCATCGGTTAAATCTATGCCGATTGATGGGTGCAAGTATAAATCATAATTATCACCCAAAAGTGTAGCAGTGTCGCTATCACCTGATTCTTTCAAGTATTTGATTAAGTCTTGTAATTCGTCTGATTTGTAGGTTTCAAACAATTCTTCTCTTCTTCTTTCACCGTTGCCATACAAAATATTACTAATGTCTGGTTTCGCATCTTTTACTTTTAAGTCTTTTAATACTTTATTGATACCTCTTGGTATTTCGTTTTTGTATATTTCTAAAAACTTTTTACCACTGCCGTCTATATCATCAATGTTTAAGGTTATTTCTTGCTTGCCTGAGGCTAAATCTTTCATAACTTGCTCTTTGTACTTTTCAGGTATTTCTGCAAGTAACTCTTCATCGCTTTGGAGCATGCGATTATTCATTCTTTGTTCAACGTAATCATCGCCTTCCATTTGTGTTCTTGATGGGTTTAATATTTCATCTCCTTCAAGTCTATAGCCAACATCTTCAACTCCGTATCTGTATTGTCCTACCCCTTCAACACGAGCTATCTGCTTGTAAGTTATTTCTTTAATGGTATCAAGATTTGTTTCTGAGTTACCACCCATGGAAGGGCGAGCAAGATATTCATCCATGGTTGGAATAGGAAGATTTGTGTTATGTGTATTTATGGGAAAGCCATACTCTGAATTCAAATAATCGTCATAATACATTTTTTTGTCCTGAGCAAAAACTCTAGCAAAATACGGACTAGCAAGTATTTCTTGTCGTGTAGGTGTTCTTGTAATTATGGTGTCTTGCACATAATTTAAATTTTTATTGTTTCTTTGTATTTGTGTGATGGCGTTGGTAAAGGAAACTCGGTCAACTCCAAGTTCTGCACCAAGCTTAATAGCATCTTTCACAGCAGCATCCACCCAGTCTTTTTTGTATGGAAAGTCGGGGAGTTTGCCTGAACTACTAATAGGCTCTATTGCGTCAACAAGTGCAAGTATTTTTTCTTTTCCGTATTCGTCTACAAGAAATCTTGCTATTACTTCTTGTGGACCAACACCATCCAACTTGAGTCCATTTTTTTCTCTAATAACGTCACCCGTATTTTTAATTTGTCTGGGATTTAAATAATTTGGGTTCTTGCTAGGTGAGATGTTGTTGAATTGTGGCATGTCTTTGTCAAACTTGATTACCATTCTGCCAGATAATTGGACAAAACGAGAAGGTTCAATAGAGTTTACTTTGTTTCTTGTTTGGTCTATTACTTTTTCCGACAACTCATAAGTAGCATCTGTTTTATTACTACGAGCAGTAGAGTGTAAGTCTGATTGTATTTCTTCTACAAACAATACCTTTTTGCCATTTTCATCGGTTCTGATGGTAGTTCGATAATGAAGCAACTCGTCACCGCCACCGAAATGTTTTGTTCCGTCATTACCCGTGTATCTTGTTGGTGTTTTCGGATTTGCAAGATGGAGAGTATGTTCTTCGTAATCAACAGCTCCGCCCATAGGTAGTTTGTAACCATCGTAACCTTCATATTTGGTAGGTATCGTTGCATTGCCCGAAATTACATCATCAGGTACCAAATCTATTAAATAGTCTTCTGAGCTTGGGTCATCAAATTTAGTTACATTTGTTCCCTCGTACTGACCAATTTGTAGCCTTGCTTCGTCAAAGCTCAGATATCTGCCAAAATTATCATCGTCAATTCCACCATTTACTCTTACGTTAAACCCACTACTTGCATTGCCCGTGACATCAAATTGATTGTTGTCGCTGACATACCTATAGGCTTCTACGCCATCACCTAAATCATATTCCTGCTTTATTACACTATCTGCAGCAGATTCGAAAAATTCATCTCCTAAATCTTCAGTTAAAATTTTAGGCTTAAACGTAAAGCCGGCATCTAAAAGGTCTGCAAAATCAGCAGCATCATCAGGTATGGTGCTTCTTTCAGTTACTAAGGTCCCAGCTGGTGTGTATACATCGTACTGAGGTTTTCCGAGTGCTGCAAAAGGGTTGATTTTAAAGTCGTTGTTTACAAGAAATTCATCTACCAAATATGATGCACCTCTATTAAAAGACGCTGTTTCATTAAGCTTGTCTTGCCTTTGTGCAAAATCTTTAAAATTTTGTGCATTAATTCCATCAGGAAAATTACTAGTAATAAATTCTTTTTGTTCTCTAAAGAAAGAACCAAAATCACCCGTGAGTTCACTTATCTGTTCGGCTCTTATTTCAGAGGTCATAGGTTCATCAAGATAAAGTTCTATGTCTTCTCCTTTAGTGTCTTTGTAAGTAGGGTTATCTTCTCTTCTTGATACACGATAAAGTTGTACCCTGTTGTCGTCTATGTATTTAAGTATGTCTTCGTTGGTGTAATCCTTGTTAGGGTATTGTGCTTCAAAAGTTTCAAAATCTATTTCGTTTATTTCTGTTTGTTTTAATGCTGTGCCTGTTTTGTTACTAGATGGATTGGTTCTTTTGTTGCTTTTTATGTATGCTAATAAAGCTTTTGGCGACATTTCTGCAGATACAGATTTAGCTTCTTCTAGTGTATTAGATTTATAACCTGCTAAATCTCTAGTCGGTTCTTGATTGGGAATAGTTAATCCACCTATTCCACCACCGCCACCGCCACCAGTAGTATTTGCTGCTTGTATAATTGGTGCGTTCATTTCACCACCTAATGTTCCTGTTATATCTCGTCTTGGTGAATTAGTTATGCTCAAGCCTAATTTTATAGGTTCAGGCAATGCACCCAATCTTCTTCCCATTAGAATTGCTGCTTTAGGTATATTGGCTAATTCACCAATACCACCTGCCATACCCAATGCTGATAGCGGAGCTAGCACTGCACTCACAGGGTCTTCGGCTTTAAATGGCAGTTTTTGTGCTATGTTTTTGAATGGATTTAAAACATCCAGTGCAAACTCTGGTAGGTTTTTCATTTCGAATCCGGCTTTGTCAGTAAAGTAACCCGTCTCGTAAGCTTCAATCGGCACGCCTGTTGGTGGGAAAACATAAGCAGCCATTTGCTCTGCCAACGGAAGTTGAGTAAAA
>Ga0209384_1000455_pt1 | contig 26074 bp, 24 predicted proteins | sample CoawatmetaG05DNA_FD_187511 | JGI IMG/M metagenome (GOLD analysis project Ga0209384, IMG submission 187511) | Marine microbial communities from the West Antarctic Peninsula - Coastal water metaG058-DNA (SPAdes) (version 2) | ecosystem: Environmental > Aquatic > Marine > Coastal ... | reverse complement strand
AACTGGACCTACGCAAGGCCGTTGAGAAAGCAGAAGAGGCTTATGGTAAAGCAATCTTGATTGACCTCTCTAAGGTAATTGATCTCATTCGCGAGCGTGAAGGCCTACTTGAGCGATGTATGATAGCAATGGATGTCTCGCTGCCAAGGGCACTTATTTTGCAGAGTATCAGCAAATTACGGGCCGTTATAGGTAGTTAGTTTGTGTGGTTGGTTAACGATAGGAGCCCTTATCGGTTGTTAGTAAGACCTTGGTGAATGCGGTGCCTTTGGTACTTTTTCGGAGTATTTTGGACAAAAGAAAAACTGCGTCGTTATGAGTAAGTTAGCAGGTCGATCAGATTTATTGTTTAGTTAAGCATAATGATACAAAAAGTAAGAAAAGCAGTTATTCCTGTCGCAGGATTGGGCACACGAATGCTGCCAGCAACAAAGGCAATACCAAAAGAATTACTTCCTGTTTATGACCGGCCGATTATTGAGCACGTCGTTAAAGAGGCTATTTCAGGAGGTATTACTGAAATTATCTTTGTTACCCGCAGTGGTAAAGAAGCGATTGAAAATCACTTTGACGCTCATTACGAGCTTGAGCATAGGTTGGAGAAAAAGGGTAAGGAGATAATCCTTGGAACAGTAAAAAACATTATTCCTGAAGGAGTAAAAGTTACATCGATTCGACAAAATGACGCCTTAGGTCTTGGGCATGCGGTTCTTTGTGCCAAACACCTGCTCAATAATGAGCCTTTTGCGGTTCTACTTCCGGATGTTCTAGTGCTCGATCATATTTCCCATGGTATGAACTACAGTTTTTCATCGCTACTAAAGGCGTGGAATACGACAGGGATAGGGCAGATAATGGTCGAGCGCGTAGCTGAAGCCGCTGTTGAAAATTACGGCGTTGTTGATATAGGTGGACATATAGCTGCGCCTTTTTCGAGTATGAAAATTAATAAGTTAGTTGAAAAGCCATCATGCAAAGATGCTCCCTCAGATTTAGCTGTTCTTGGGCGATATATACTACCACCGGCTATTTTAGACTTTCTAGAAAGTACACAGGTGGGGGTTGGTGGCGAAATTCAGTTAACAGATGCATTGGACGCCTTGTTGGAAATAGATAATTTGAATGCATTTGTAACAGATGCTTCAACTTTCGACTGTGGCAGTAAGCAAGGCTTTCTGGGTGCTAACCTTGCTTTGGGTATGCGTGATACACAAACGAAAAAGTATTTAATGGAATTGAGTCAAAAAAATGGTTGGTTTTTATCTCTTTAAATAGTGTTTTTCTGGGCCTTTTTAGAGTGTTTTCGACAAAAGGGAGTCAGGACGATTAAGTATAGCTTTATAGTGCTTCTTGGGTTGTGGGGCAGAGGCTTAAATGCTGGGATCGCCAACCTTTAATAGCATTATAGAAAGCGCCTCACGATTCACATGCTAAGGCTAAAAAGTGCCAAAAATAAAAATCATTCAAGAGATCGTGCAATTTAAATACGATACTTAAAAAAATCCAACCTGTCTTTCCGACTTAATAAAGTTGATTGGCAATCTAAAGCTAGAATTGTAAAATGAAAAAATACCAAATATACGGCATAGGTGCCGCTCTTGTAGATACCGAAGTTGTGGTGACTGATGCGTTTTTGAGCACCCATAAAATCGACAAAGGTTTGATGACCCTAGTCGATGAAGAAAGGCAATTTGAGTTATTAGGTGCTTTAAGCTCACGCTCTTATCATGTTAAACGTAGTTGTGGTGGCTCGGCGTGCAACAGCATTGTCGCGGCAAGCTGCTTTGGGTCCAAAACATTCTATTCTGGTAAAGTCGCAGATGATGATGATGGAAAATTTTTTGTTGAGGATTTACAGGCAACAGGTGTCGATTTTCACAAAGCGGAAACGAGCGCTGGTACCACCGGTAAGTGCTTAGTTATGGTCACAGATGACGCCGAGCGTACGATGAATACCTTCTTAGGTGCGAATCTAGATTTAACGTCCAATGAAGTAGATGAGCCTACCCTAATTAATTCAGATTGGTTGTACCTAGAAGGCTATCTAGTCACCGATGACACTAGAACTGATGTTGCCGTAAAGGCTATGGAATGCGCTAAAGCAAACCAAGTGAAGACGTCGCTTAGCCTCTCTGATCCATTTGTTGTTCAGGTATTCGAAGATAACTTGTACAAGGTTATTGGTGGTGGCGTAGATTTACTGTTCTGCAACTCAGACGAGGCAAGAAGTTTTACTAACACCCACAGTACAGAAGCTGCAGCGGAACAATTGAAAAAGTACGCCAAGACCTTCGTAATTACCCGCGGTGCTGGCGGCTCGCTATCCTATGATGGCACAGTCTTAGTGCAAACCCCCGGCGTTACTGCGAATGCGGTGGATACCAATGGAGCAGGCGACATGTTTGCCGGTGCTTTTCTGTACGCCATCAATGCAGGCCACAGCTATGCATGGGCAGCTAAATTTGCCAACGAAGCCTCAGCCAGAGTGGTAAGTCAGTTTGGCCCACGAATAGATTCACTCGAATATAAGCAAATTAAACACCTATTTAATATCTAATTAACCACGTCATAACGATGTAGCATAATAGACCTAGTCCTGCAGCAACGCAGTGTTTTGGTACGCCAGGAAAAACAAATGTCCAACTATTCAGTATTTACCTCAGAGTCAGTATCCGAAGGCCACCCCGATAAACTAGCAGATCAAATTTCTGATGCAGTTGTCGATGCAATGCTTAGAGATGACCCAGAATCACGTATTGCCGTCGAAACCATGGTCAAAACCGGAATGGCAATCGTGGCAGGTGAAGTGAGAACATCTACTTATGTCGATTTGGAAGAAATAATTAGAGAAGTAATCCTAGATATTGGCTACAACAGTAGCGATGTAGGCTTCGATGGTGCATCTTGTGCCATTATCAATGCCATAGGCAAGCAGTCAACAGACATTGCTATGGGTGTTGATGAATCAGGTGATAAAGAATTAGGTGCTGGTGACCAAGGGTTAATGTTTGGTTACGCTAGCAACGAAACCGATGTGCTTATGCCTGCGCCCATCTACTATTCTCACAGATTAGTAGAGCAGCAATCTAAGGTACGAAAAAATGGACAGTTGCCTTGGCTACGTCCAGATGCCAAAAGCCAACTTACCTTGCGCTATGTAGATGATAAGCCAGTTGGTATAGATGCAGTGGTCTTATCTACCCAGCATGATCCGTCCATCAGTTTAGATGACCTACGCGAAGCGGTACTGGAAGAGATTATTAAGCCCGTACTTCCAAGTGAATGGTTAACCAGCAATACGCAATTCCATATTAATCCAACAGGAAACTTTGTTATTGGTGGCCCCGTAGGAGATTGCGGTCTTACAGGCCGAAAGATTATTGTGGACACTTATGGCGGTATGGCACGCCATGGTGGTGGTGCATTCTCTGGTAAAGATCCTTCCAAAGTAGACCGCTCAGCTGCCTATGCAGGCCGTTATGTAGCAAAAAATATCGTCGCTGCAGGCTTAGCCGAGCGTTGTGAAATTCAAATCTCTTATGCCATTGGCGTAAGTGAGCCTACCTCAATTTCAATCAATACCTTTGGTACAGGCAAGTTAACAGATAACGAAATTGTTCTGTTAGTACGAGAGCATTTTAACTTAACACCAGGTGGTTTAATCAAAATGTTAGACCTTAAGCGTCCAATCTACCAACAAACGGCTGCATACGGACACTTTGGCCGTGAACTACCTGATTTCACGTGGGAAAAAACAGACAAAACCGAGTTGCTCCGCAAAGCCCTATAACTGAGACACACTAACATGACCACATTTACCGATTACAAAGTTGCCGATATCTCTTTAGCCCCATGGGGCCGTATGGAAATTGACATCGCCGAAACCGAAATGCCTGCCCTAATGGCATTACGTACTAAATACGCTTCACAAAAGCCCCTAGCCAGTGCCAAAATAATGGGCTGTATCCATATGACCATTCAAACAGCTGTGCTGATTGAAACATTGGTCGATCTAGGTGCTGAGGTACGCTGGTCTTCTTGCAACATCTTCTCCACTCAAGACCACGCCGCTGCCGCCATTGCCGCCGCTGGCATTCCTGTATTTGCATGGAAAGGCGAAACAGAAGACGAAGCAGAATGGTGCATCGAGCAAACCATCGTTAAAGATGGCAAAGACTGGGGCGCTAACATGATCCTAGACGACGGTGGCGATTTAACCGTAATGCTGCATACCCAATTCCCAGAAATTTTGGCCAACTGCCACGGTATCTCTGAAGAAACCACCACTGGCGTACATCGTTTACAAGAAATGTTAGAAGCGGGTACTTTAAAAGTTCCTGCTATTAACGTTAACGATGCTGTAACTAAGAGCAAGAACGACAACAAATACGGCTGTCGTCACTCTTTAAATGATGCCATCAAACGCGCAACAGACCACCTTCTAGCCGGTAAGAAAGCCCTAGTAATCGGTTACGGCGACGTAGGCAAAGGTTCTGCAGCATCTCTTCGTCAAGAAGGCATGATTGTTAGAATCACCGAGATCGATCCAATTTGTGCCATGCAAGCGTGTATGGACGGTTTTGAAGTAGTGTCACCTTACATCGACGGCATCAACACTGGCGACATTAGCTGTATCAATACCACCTTGATGGGCACTACAGACATCATCGTTACCACCACCGGCAACACCAACGTGTGTGATGCCAACATGCTAAAGACCATCAAAAAAGGCGCAGTAGTATGTAACATCGGCCACTTTGATAATGAAATCGATACCGCATTCATGCGCGAAACGTGGAAGTTTGAAGAAATCAAACCTCAAGTTCATAAGGTACACCGGTCTGCAGATGACTTTGTTATCCTGTTGTCTGAAGGCCGCCTAGTTAACCTAGGTAACGCCACAGGCCACCCATCACGTATTATGGACGGCTCTTTCGCCAACCAAGTACTAGCACAAATGCACCTATGGGAAGCCAAGTTCGCCAACCTTAACGAAGCTGACAAAAAAGCCAACTTGTGGCTAAAAATCTTGCCTAAAAAGCTAGACGAAGAAGTAGCCGCAGACATGGTGGCAGGTTTTGGTGGTGTAATCACCAAATTAACCAGCACCCAAGCCAAGTATATTAGCGTGTCTTCTGAAGGCCCGTTCAAGCCAGAAAGCTACAAGTATTAGTTGATAGGCTGCTTTTCTTAGTATGTGGATAATTCAAAACTTACTCTGTTTGCATGTATCCTTAATCTAATGATAATAAAACCTTAGAATTAGGTTTTCACTATAAATAGGTATTGATTTAGCCATGATATTTTTTAATCAATGTGAACGTCAATGAATCAAAAAGCTCTTTTCTTAGATCGTGATGGAGTAATTAATGTCGATCATGGCTATGTATATAAGTTGGAAGACTTTCAGTTTGTTGATGGCATCTTTGAGCTATGCCGCCAAGCGATTGCTAGCGGGTACTTAATCTTTGTAATAACAAATCAAGCTGGTATAGGCAGAGGGTACTATAGCATAGCTGATTTTGATTGCCTGACTAAATGGATGTGTGAGGAGTTCGTTGCTCAAGGCACATTGATTAGCAAGGTATATTATTCCCCTTTTCATTCTACTCATGGTCTTGGAAAATATAAAAAAGATGATGAGTCGAGAAAACCAAGGCCTGGTATGATTAATCAGGCTGTTCAAGAGTTTGGTATAGATTTAAGTGAATCGGTGCTTGTTGGAGACAAATACACTGATATTCAAGCAGGGCAAAATGCGGGCGTTCGAACTAATATATTGTATTTAGGAAATAGTGATCTAACGCCTGACTCAAAACATGGCTGCCACTATGTATTTACTTTGGATGAAGTTAATTTTTTTTTATAAGGGCAACAACAGTGAAACCTATTTTGGTGTTAGCGGGTGGTTTTGGTTCTCGACTTAAGTCAGTGGTTTCTGATGTGCCAAAACCTCTTGCGCCGGTTTGTGGTAAGCCGTTTTTAATGCATCTAATTGAGAATTTAGTTTCTCAAGGAGCTAAAGATTTTGTGCTTTTATTACATTATGAGGCAGGCCTAATAATGTCAGTGATTGCCGAATTTTTGAAACGTGAGAATGTGTATGGCATCACAATTACAAGTATTGTTGAAGACAGGCCTCTCGGTACCGGAGGGTCAATTATGAATGCGGTTAATACTTTAAATATTAATGAATCATTCTTGGTCGTAAATGCTGACACATGGCTGGGTGATGGGCTTAAGCAGCTTAGTATTTCTTCTCCTAATACTATCGCAGCAGTAAAAGTGAAAGATTGCTCAAGGTACGGTGCTCTAGTGCTTGAAAATACCCGAATCGAAAAGTTTTTAGAGAAAAATTTGTCGCATAGTGGTGGGTTTATAAATGCTGGTTTATATCATCTAAGTCCAAATATTTTCAAAGATTTTTTGGGAAGCTCCAGTTTTTCTTTGGAGAATGATGTATTACCTACCATCGTCGAAAATGGCACATTGTCTGCAATTAAAATGGGTACTCACTTTATCGATATTGGAGTGCCGGAAGATTACTTTAGGTTTTGTAAATGGATAAAATCAGGAAAGAAAATTGAACTTTGAAGTCCAAAAATATGTAATTAATGAAGGTTCTTCAATAAAAAGCGCTCTTCAGAAGATAAGCCAGAATCAGTATGGCATGATTTTAATAGAGTCGGCTGCTGGTGAAATTATTGGTATTGCCACAGATGGTGATATTAGAAAAGCACTTCTGAAGGGGGTTGTGATAGAAGATGATATTTCTAATTGTACGAACTATGAATTTGTCTCAGCCGCTATAGGTACTCCTAGAGAACAGCTTATTAAGCGTCTCGATAGTCGAATAAGGGTTATCCCTATTATTGATAAGTCTGGAAGATTACAATCAATAATTTCAAAAGATTATTTTCCGCTAGAAGATGAAAAATCAATTTATATTCGTTCCAGAGCGCCTGTTCGAATTAGCTTTGGGGGAGGAGGGTCTGATTTAACTCATTATTTTCAGAGCAGTTCTGGTGCAGTTATTAATACTGCAATTTCAATTTATAGCCATAGCGCAATGAGAGTGCGAAACGATTCTAGAATTATAGTTAGCTCACTTGATTTGGGTGATGAATTAATTGCTGATGATTTAGTGGATGCTCTGTCGCAAAAAGGTCCTTTCGGCTTAATTCAGTCGCTGTTAAATGTGGTGCAGCCTAAATTTGGATTTGAGCTATGTCTTAACTCTGATTTCCCTGTTGGTTCAGGTTTGGGTGGATCTGCGACGATTTGCGCGGTTGTTTTAGGCTGTTTCAATGCGCTACGCAAAGACCAATGGAGCCAACATGAAATTGCCGAAATTGCTTTTCAGGCTGAACGCCTGCATTTGGGCATTGCGGGGGGGTGGCAAGATCAGTATGCTGCAGTTTTTGGGGGCTTTAATTTTATCGAATTTAATGCTGCCGAAAACATTGTCAACCCCATACGTGTCCAATCTAATATTGCTAGAGAACTAGAGGAAAGTCTGGTTCTCTGTGACACCGGAATCAAACACCACTCGGGCAATATCCATGATAATCAAAAAGAGACTATGGCTTCAGAGTCTGTACGTAAGATGGTAAAAGCTAATGTGGACTTGAGCTACGAAACCCGAAATTTTTTGCTTAGAGGTGACCTTCAAAAATTCGGAGAGTGCTTGGATAAAGCATGGAAGCTAAAGCGTAATTTCAGCAGTATGATATCAAATGTCCATCTTGATGAAATTTATGATGGGGCTATTAAGAATGGCGCAACAGGTGGAAAACTTCTTGGCGCAGGTGGAGGAGGCTTCTTTATTTTCTATGTTACCCCGTTTAAAAAACATGCTTTAATGAATTACTTAGAGTCAAAAAAATTAACTTTACAGCCGTTCCGTTTTGAGCCAGATGGTCTTAAAACATGGACATCTCGAGATGACACTGATCACGCAAGCGGAGAACAATAAGTATTGTGAAAATTTCAAATTTTAATATAGGTGGGGAACAGGTATTTGTCATCGCTGAAATTGGCAATAACCACAATGGTAGTGTCGAGTTAGCGTTGCAAATGGTAGATGCTGCCCACGAGGCTGGGGCCAATTGCGTCAAATTTCAGATGCGAAATATGTCTTCTGTTTATAGGAAAAAAAGTCTCGCTAAACAGGGTGAAGATCTTGGGACAGAATACGTTTTAGATCTTTTGGAGCGGTTTCAGTTGTCCGAAGATGAGCACAAGAAAGTTGCTCACTACTGTAGTGACAAGGGGATTTTGTACATGTGTACTCCCTGGGACTCGGATAGTATTGTCGCTTTGGAAGCGCTTGATGTTCAGGCCTATAAAGTAGCCTCTGCAGATCTAACAAACTTGCCGTTGATTGAAACTCTTATTGCGACTAAAAAACCCCTTATTTTATCGACAGGCATGAGTTCAGTCGAGGAAATTCAAATTACCACCAATTTTCTTAACTCTAGAAACGCTGAATTTGTTCTATTGCACTGTAATAGTACTTATCCTGCACCATTTCATGATATTAATCTTAACTGGATTAAAAAGTTAGAAGCTATCCACCCTTTGATTGGCTACTCTGGGCACGAAAGAGGGATTTCTGTGACACTCGCAGCAGTTGGCCTTGGAGCTAAGGTTGTTGAACGACATTTTACGTTTGATAGAAATATGGAAGGCCCCGATCATGCTGCTAGTTTGGGACGGGGAGAATTTAAAGCTCTTGTCGCAGGGATTCGGGAGATTGAAAAGGCGTTGGGTGAAGGTCTTGAGAGGACTATTTCGCAGGGCGAAATGATAAACCGAGAAAACTTGGCTAAAAGTTTGGTCGCATCTGCAGACCTAGTTAAAGGAACAATTATTGAGCCTCATCATGTAAAAGTGCTTAGTCCTGGACAGGGTTTATCAGCTCAAAACTATGAGCAGCTTTTGGGTCGAATCGTTCAGCGCGACATGTTAGAAGAAGAATACTTTTACCCTTCAGATCTGCAAGATACAAGAGTAGAGCCCCGGATCTATAACTTCAATCGTCCATGGGGCATCCCAGTACGTTATCATGATTTTGCCGAATATAATGCCAAGATCAGTCCTAATGTTTTTGAGTTCCATCTCTCTTATTCAGATCTAGACCTAAATATCGATGATTTTTTGAATGGGGAGTATGAGTGTGACTTTGTTGTCCATGCCCCCGAGCTTTTCTCCGGTAGTCGGCTTATGGATTTGGCATCCCCTGATGAAGAGTACCGTCAATATTCCGTAGAGGAGACGCAGCGAGTTATTGACATTACTCGCTCCTTAAAAAAATATTTCCCGGCTACAGAACGACCAATGATTGTTGCGAATGTTGGTGGCTTCACAATGGATTCATTACTGCCAACTGAGCAATTGAGTAGCTACTACGAGCGCTTCTCAGAAAGCTTGTCTTTGTTGAATATGGATGGTGTTGAATTGATTCCTCAAACGATGGCACCGTTCCCTTGGCATTTTGGTGGTCAGCGTTATCAGAACTTATTCGTCCACGCAGATGAATGTATACACTGGTGTAAGAGACTTAATTTACGTATGTGTTTTGACATTTCACACTCTAAATTGATGAGCAATCACTTTGGTGTCGATTTTTATAATTTTGCTGAAAAAATAGCTCCAATCACTGCTCACTTGCATCTTGGTGATGCATCAGGTGTCAATGGTGAAGGTTTACAGATAGGGGATGGCGATATTGACTTTGAACGATTGTCTTTTATTCTGGCCAAAGAGTGCCCGCAGGCATCTTTTATCCCAGAAATTTGGCAGGGGCATAAAAATGGTGGAGAAGGATTTTGGATCGCACTTGAGCGGTTAGAAAATCTAATTTAAGGAGTTATCAATGACCATTGCAATTGTCAAAGAATCAATAAATGCTTCAATTATAGTAAAAAATCAGCTGCTTGAAGATGACCGGCTAATGGCGCAGGTCGTTGAATTGGCATCCAGATGCACCAAATCGTTAAAGATGGGTGGAAAAATTATCTTTTGTGGTAATGGCGGGAGCTTTGCTGATGCTCAGCACTTGTCGGCAGAGTTTACTTCAAGATTCCTATTCGACCGTCCTGGATTAGCGTCCATGGCTCTGGGTACAAATAGTTCTGCGATGACAGCTATCGGGAACGATTACGGATATGATTATGTTTTTTCGAGAGAAATTGAGGCGATAGCAAATCCAGTAGATATTATTATTGCTATTACGACTAGTGGGAATAGTTCCAATATTTTAAAAGCATTAGACGCAGCGAAGCTCAAGAAAGTTTTTGCCGTTGTTTTGACAGGTTCTGGAAGAGGAAAGTTGACTGAAAATACGGTTACTCTGAATATTCCTTCGAATGATACTGCTAGAATTCAAGAGTGCCATATTTTGATTGGACATGTTATTTGTTCTCTTGTGGAAGAAGCTATTTTTGGAAATGAACGTTTGTAGTTTGTCGAAATCTGCTATATGTATATGATCGAGAATGAGCTTCAACAGCATGTGGGGCAGTATTAAAGGCTGTATGTTACTACCAGATTGGTGCCGGCGAATAGATAGATAAAACAGACGTATTACTACAAAAAATTTACCCCTAAGGGTAATCGAGAAAAACTAATAGTTTTTAAGTGCGAGCGTGAAAAAGATATAGCACCAATTGATAGCTCAAGCCAATTTCTCGCCGGTATAATTCTAGGTACAGTAAATAGGGTAATAGTGTTGTTGTATCTAAAATTGGTCGAGTTTGCAATGGTTGGCTAGACTAGATGACAGGGGGTTATAATATTTTGTTGAGCATTAAATCTATAGTGTTAAAAAATGATGTAGATATCGAATTATTGCCGGTGTGTAAACACGAGCAATATCTGCGGGATATGCATGAATACTCTAAATTGGACGAATTTTATCAATACCTGGAATTTGATTCTTTTCAGTCTTTGGAAGAAACGGGTGCATATCTACATTCTCTTATTGATAGGTCCATGTTGGGTACTGGGCAATATTGGTTTATTTATCTTCCGTTAGAGGATGTAGTGGTCGGCACCATCGGCCTCCACAGTTTAGATACTAATAGGCTGTCTTCTGAAGTTGGTTTTGGATTATCTCCTCATTATCAAGGGAGAGGTATTTTTTCTAAAGCTCTTAAATTAGTTTTAAATCATGGCTTTTTGGATCTAGGCCTAATTCGTATTGCTGCTAGAACCGATGTCAATAACACTGGATCAATCAAGGGGCTGGTTCGAAATGGCTTTACACAGGAAGGGGTTATGCGAAAGTATTATAGGTACGTTAGTGAACAACGGTACAGTGATTGTGTGCTTCTTTCTAAGCTATCTTCGGATTATGGAACAGAAAAATTATGAAAATTTCAGCTTTTATTACAGTTAGGTCCAAGTCCTCCCGCCTTCCTAGGAAATGTTTTCTCCCATTTGGAGAAGGAACGATTTTGGACCATGTAATTAAGCGTTGTCTCTATTTCGGACTAAGGCCTATTGTTTGTACCACTGACCTTTCTTCTGATGCCGGCATAGTTGATATAGCAAATGCTCATGGAGTAGAAGTTTTTCGCGGGGAGTCAATCAATAAACTAATGAGGTGGCGAGATTGTGCAAGAAAGTTTGGAATAACTTACTTTCATACCGTGGATGCTGACGACCCATTTTTTTGTGGTGATGAGGTTAAGCGAAGTGTGCAATGTATGATAGGCGGCGGGTATGAAATGGTTTCGCCTTCTGAATCATCCTCAAAAGGAGGGGCTACCGTTGGTTATAGCCTGCAAACTAGTGTGGTTGAAAGGGCCTGTCTCAATACTGATAGTAATACTGACACAGAAATGATGTGGTCCTATATTTCACAAATAGATGGGGTAAAGAGCGTTATTTTGGATGAGCCGGCATCTGATATGTTAGAAACTCGTCTCACTCTTGATTATCACGAGGACTATATACTCTTAGAGGCTATCAGGATTTTGCTTGGGGCCTTTGCGTCTAGGTCGCAAGTATTTCAGCTTCTGCAAAAAAACCCATCACTGGCGATGATTAATGCCTTTAGAAGTGATGAGTGGACGGCGATCCAAAAGAAAAAGGCTTTTAAAAACTAGACGTAGATGTTTTTTTCGCGAACAAGCTTAATTGGTGATGACTTTTATTACCAAGCATTCCAGAGAACAAATCAAAACCAGTTAGAACTGTTCTCAGTAAAATCTAAAACGTATAAGAAAAATCAATTACTTAAAAATATAGAGTGGTAAAATAGGCCGCTCAAAAAATTAAGCTATTAGGAGTAATCAGAAAGTGAAGAATAAACTACTTAATGACTATCTAACAAACAATATTCCGAATGATAGTAAGTTTTCTTACCCAGAAGTGGCAAATGCCCTTGAGGCACTTCTAAATCATGAATCTGGCTATCCATGGGTAAATGAGTTTGAAAAAAAATTCGCAGCGAAGATGGGTGTGAAGTACGCAATAGCATGCAATAGCGGAACTTCAGGGTTGCATGCTGCGCTCTATGCGTTGGGTATTGGTGAGGGGGATGAGGTGATCATCCCAGCGTTGACTGTAATCATGGATGCGTATGCTGTTCTGCATCATGGGGGTGTTCCAGTCTTTGCTGATGTTGATGAATCTACGCACCTTATCACCGTAGAAGAGATTGAGAAGAAGATCACGTCAAAAACTAAAGCTATCATTACAGTAGCATGGGATGGCATATCTTGTGATATGGATTTGATCATGTCCTTAGCCAAAAAATATAATCTTAAAGTTGTGGATGATTGTGCTAGAACTGTATTATCCACTTACAAGGGTAGGTTGGCTGGAACCATAGCCGATATAAGCGTCTTTTCTTTCGAGTCTAAGAAACATCTTAGCGCTGGTGGTGAGGGCGGAATGATAGTCTCTAATGATGAAATGTTGGCTATCAATGCGAGAAAATTTGCGGGAATAGGGTATAAACATATGACTGCAGATGCTGGCCGAACTCATTTGGCTATTGGTACCGTTCAAGATCCTGCTTATAAAAGATTCGACACGATTGGTGTGAACTATAGAATGAATGACATCACTGCTGCCATCGGTACCGGGCAGTTAGAAAGGATCGAAGAAATTGTCACCAGAAGGCAACAAGTTGGAAAAATGTTCCTGCACGCAACTAGTGGGTACGATTGGTTTATACCTCAAGCCACCCCGGAGCATTGCACACATTCATACTATACGTTTAGTGTTGATTATCGAGGATTTGAGCTCTTTGGGGTAAGTTGGAAGCAATTTTATGATCGATATAAAGAAATGGGAGGGGATGGGTTTTATGGGATCGTGGCTATACCCTACACTGAGCCAGCTCTAGCTGGGAAAATTTTTGGATCAACTAAATGTATTCCTGGACTATGTCCCGTTTCAGAGGGGTTGCAAGAACGCGTGATGTGTTTCAAAACAAATTATCGTGACCTTAGTGTTGCTCAAGAAAAAATTGATATTTTGGTTAGATTACTAAGGTCACTCTGATGAAAGAAAATGTTGTAAATATGAGGGTGCCAACCAAATTTGGTATCTCGCAAGGTCGCTTAACTTCATCTAGTCAATTGCAGAGATTTCCATCAGAAGCTTGGCAGATGGAGTTTAGCAATGCTGAAAAGCTCGGCATAACGTTCATTGAGTTACTTACTGAAAGACAATTTAATAAAGACAACCCGGTTTGGTCTGAGTCTGGGCGAAGAGAAATAGCAGATGTATGTGCTGCCACCAATCGTGAAATATATTCAATATGTATCGATTATATAATTGATCACTCAATGCTAAATGATGTCTCTAGAGCTACATTAAACCATGTAGAACAGGTTCTTCTAGCAGCGGGCGATCTGGGGTGTGAAGTTGTTATATTTCCACTTCTCGAAAAAAGCAATTTGGACCTAAATAGCGTAGATCAGTTTGTTGATATATTTGTCGAGCTTTCAGCTAAAGCTTCGAAATACGGTTTGACGATTTGTGTTGAATCTCTAATGAAAGCTAATGACTTAGTCGCTTTCTTAGAGAAAGTTAACAAAGACAATGTAAAGGCGGTATTTGATACCGGTAATCGAGTTATTGAGCGTGATGGACATGATTTACATGGAGAAATCTTACGTTTAAATAAGTTTATAAAGCATATTCACATTAAAGACAAAAATAACGAAGGTGAAAATGTAATCCTTGGGACGGGGCTTGTTGATTTCAGGAGTGTATTTTCTGCATTAAGAGATATAGATTATCGCGGCCCTCTCAATTTTGAAACGACTAGAGGCCGAGATCCACTAGAAACAGCAGCTTTCCATATCTCGTTATGTGAATTTTTAAGAAATGATGTTAGTGAACTTTAAACATTCGACAGCTTCAATGGCAGAGGTGTAACTTGAATAGATTAATGAGTGGTAAAAAATGCTTGGTTACTGGTGCTTCCAGAGGAATTGGTAAATCTATAGTGAAGCGTCTTTTAGAAGCTGGTTCAGTAGTAGTAGCCACAGCATCAACCGATAAAGGTTTGACAGCATTAAAAATTGAATTCTCTGAATTTGGCGAGAATCTTTTGACAATTAGAGCTGATCTTAGCCTAAAGGCCGAAGTAGAATTGCTCTGCCAAACGGTAACTAGTAATGTGGGCGATATTGATGTACTTATAAATAATGCAGGTATTTTGTGTCTTGAAACTCTGCAGCACTCTAGTGAAGAGATGCTTAGAAAGAGCTTTGAAGTTAATTTTTTCTCGGCCTTTTCACTTTCAAAATATTTCTCACGCGCTATGATAAGTAATAAAAGTGGAGCTATTATCAATATGTGTTCCTCTAGCGCTTATACTGGCGGAGGGGCTCCAGGGCATAGTATTTATGCCTCTACAAAACATGCTCTGTTGGGCTTGACTAGAGCTCTGGACGAGGAGCTTCGGGAGTATAATATAAGAGTTGGGTGCGTTTCACCTGCTGGCGTTGCTACAGAAATGATGGTTGGCAGAGTTGACTTGGATCACTCTACATTTATGTCCGCGGATGAAGTTTCTGATGCTGTGATGTTTATGCTTAATAGTAATGGGCAAGGTATTGTCTATGAAATGAGGATGTGGAGAAAAGATCGATAAGTTAACTAAGTCGAAGCTTTACACATTATTCTAACAAATCATGCTAATTTATCGGGTCAAAAATGCTAGATAAAAAAAATGTACTAAGGGACCTATTTAGTCTTAAAGGTAAGGTCATTGTGATTACTGGTGCAACTGGGTTTCTTGGTCAAAAACATGCTGAGGCAGTGGCCGCTTACGGAGGAATACCCGTGCTTTTAGATCTTTCCGAAGAGGCTGTAATTGCTCTAGCGGATCGCATTAACAATGACTTTGGCGCGGAAGCGGTTGGATTTTCTGTAAATATCACCAACGAAGCAATGATTGAAGAAAATGCTAATATATTAATAGAGCGTTACGGGAAAATTGATGGGTTGGTGAATAATGCTGCAAATAATCCAAAAGTTGAGGATAGTTCTGAGAAAAATTTTTCAAGATTGGAGAATTTCTCCGTTAAAGTTTGGAATGACGATCTGGCAGTTGGGTTAACGGGAGCTTATCTATGTGCTAAGCATTATGGATTAAAAATTTCTCAAAATGAAACCGGTGGGTCAATCATAAACATATCTTCGGACTTGGGGTTGATTGCTCCTGATCAGCGTCTATATCATAAAGCAGGGCTTCCTCAAGAGCTACAGCAGGTAAAGCCAGTTACTTACTCAGTGGTAAAGTCAGGTTTAATTGGCCTTACGCGTTATTTATCAACCTACTGGACAGAACAAAATGTACGCTGTAACGCTATCTGTCCTGGCGGTGTGGAAAATGGTCAGCCCGATGTTTTTCTTAAAGAAGTATCATCACGAATTCCTATGAATCGGCTAGCGACGTCGAATGAATATCAGGGCACTTTGATTTGGATGCTTAGTGATGCTTCAAGTTATCTCAATGGTGCGATCGTCTCAGTTGATGGTGGCCGGACGGCTTGGTGATCCTATGAATAGTAGGATTTATTTTTTTAGTAAGAATGGCAGTGTTCTTGCAGCGCACGCCCTAATTCATTTGCAAAATATTTTTCTAATACCAATCATCATCAAGACTTCGGGCGCTTCTGTATACGGAGCTTATTCGTTGTTAATTGCTTTAACAGGGTTTATTTATGGAATATCATCTTTTGGCGTAGGATATAATTGTAAACGCTTGTTGCCATCTATTACTGATTACAAAGTAAGGAAAGATATATTTATCCCCCAGTTTACATTTCAGTTATTTTCATTGTCAATATTGATATTTCTTTTAATTTCTTTTTATCTTTGGTTTGAATTTGATGTCGGTAATCAACATGGAAAATTTGTTGTTTGGATATTTATACCACTGTTGCTAACGCATTTTCTTTATAGTCAGATAGCTGATTATTTCAGATATACCCACAGAATTGGAATATTCAACTACGCTACGACTGCACAACCTTATCTATTTATAGGTCTTATTTCTTCGTACTGGTATATATATAACGATATCAATGTTAATTCGCTTCTTATAGCTATTTCTATTTCGTCTATTTTAGTTACGATACCTCTAATATGTTTGTTGGTAAAGGAAATCAGATTTGATTTCGTATTTGGCACATATGATAAATATTTTAAAGATATTAAATTGGGCTTACCTTTAACATTAAGTTATGTTGTTGATGTAGTCATTGCAATGAGCGACCGGTTCGTTATTGCCGCCTTCCTAGGAGTTGCAGCTGTAGGGTACTACATTCCCGCCTATACTATTGGAATGTTACCAATAGTCTTAGCGAAGGTTTTTGGGGTTGTTTTACCGCCAATGATGTCTAGATTAGTTGATAACGATTCAAAATCTACAGCAGAGGAAGTTGTAAACTTGAGCATTAAAATTTATTTAATGTTCTCTATTCCTTTCGTTGTTGGTTGTTTTTTTATATCTAAAGAAATTCTTGTTATTTTCACATCTCAAGACATCGCTAATCAAAGCTTTATGGTAACTCCCTTAATAGCATTCGGAACAGTTTTTTACGGAATACAATTGATCATTGCGAATATTCTTTTTGTTAGTTTAAAAACGATGTTATTGTTTAAAGTTAATTTTTATCTTGCAATAATAAACCTATTGTCAAATGTGGTTTTGCTTTTTATATTTGAAAATATAATAATTGCTGCCTGTACAACAGTTTTTAGTTATGTTTTCTCGCTAATATACATATATCCAAAAGTTTCTTCATTTTGGAAAATCAACTTAAACTTGGCGCCTATTGTAAAGATAATCGTCAGCGCTCTAGTAATGGGTGTATATTTATTGTGGTATTTATCAACATATAACGATGATAGCTCGAGTATAACGAGTATTTTAGTTGGTGTTTTCACATCAATTTTTATATATATTTTATTGATTACTTTTATGAAGGTGATCAATATGTCTGAAATAAAGTTTTAATAAAGAGTTAATTGATGAGTGATAATTATAAATATTCAAACCAAGACTATATAAAAGAATTGCTGGCACACGATAAAACTTATCATGCTACTGTTCTTTCATATATAGAAAATAACATATCTAAGGAATGCAAAATACTCGACTTTGGATGTGGTACTGGTAACTTGATTAAGATCCTAAATGATCTTGGGTATTCTAATTCAATCGGAGTGGATCTAGATTCAGATACAATTAAATCTGGAAGATCTTCAAATTTTATTGAAAATATTTACACTCTGACGGAAAAGAAGTTGTTAGATAACAGCTTTGATTTGGTTTTGAGCTACAATGTAATTGAGCACGTAGACAACGTAGATGTTTTTCTAAATAGATTGTCTGAACTTGTATCTAATGAAGGTGTAATTTTTATTGTCACACCAAATTATCTCGATCCTAAGAACTATTTATCGTATATAAAGTCGAAAGTTTTAAAAAAAGAGATGCACCTAAAACCATTTAATGACGGTGGAGTTGTTTGGTTGTTTGGTATGCTTATCAAAAGTGTTGTACTAACTGTTTTGAAGCTCATGGGGCTTAATAAAAAATTATGGCTAGTAACCCCCTTATCCCCTAGCGTCAGTTTAGGCGGTGATGCTGATGCAACCTGGGTGTCAAATTACTTAGACATATCTCGTTTAATGAAGAAACGGGGTTTTATAGATGTCAAAAAAGTTGGAATTTTAAAGAAACTTTCTACAAATATATATATTGGGGTAAGAGATAAGAGATGTTAGTTTCGTTAATGTATCATCATGTGGAGAGTAACAAATACACTAATAGTTCAATTGTAATTGGTGAGCATTTCAAATATATTAGTAAAAAATTCGTGACGATTTATCCACAAGAATACAAAAAATCTATTTTTAATACCCAATTATGTTTGGTTTTTGACGATGCATATTTTGATTTTTACCACTACGTTTATCCATTACTAAAAAAATATAAGATTAAAGCCATCCTAGCAGTACCAACCAGTTATATACTTGACTCAAGTATTTTAAGTAGCAGAGTTAGGCTGGATTGCACCCATGATGAAATAATGGTGCCAGGTAATTACGAACCAAGTGCGCAGTTTTGTACATGGGATGAGATTAATGAAATGGCTAATAGCGGTTTTGTAGAGGTGGCTTCCCATGGTGTAAAACACTTAGATCTCCAAAGATGTGATCGAAAAACATGTTTGTCAGAGCTTGTTTTGTCTAAAAAAATTATTAAACTAAAGACTGGTTTAACCCCCAAAATATTTGTTTATCCATATGGAAAATATGATAAAAATATTTTAGGTGAAACAAATTTACATTATTTATTTAGCTTTTCAATTGGAAGATTTATAAATATTAATCCGAAAAATACGGTGATTCATCGGATTAATGCGGATAGCATGAAAAATCCATTATCTATATTTAGTCTAAAGAGTAGGATAATATACATTATACTTTCTCTATTAATTTCACTAGTTCCAAATCTGAGAAATAAAGTATGAGTATTTTCTACTGTAGCGGAATTATACCGGTATTATTGTCATCAGCACTTATTAAATCAAAATTTAAAGATGAGAAGAATGTAATAATACTCGAAAATGCTATTACAATTCCGCTATGGATTAGTTTCAGTCAAACATCAAAATATGAAAATGTCATAGCTCAATTGATTTTGAAATCGGTAGCATGGGACGAGGTGCATTCATTGCATTTTACTAATTCCTTCATATCCTTCCGTAGGTTATTCCATTTTATAAAAAAACTTCCTCTTGAAAACATTAGAATAATAAAGGATAAAAAAAGTCTTATTAAAAAAATTAATAATATCTTTAAAAATAACATTGATAGCAAAATAATTGTTAGTGATAATTCAATTTTATTAAAATATTTTTACGATGACGCATTGAATATTTCCTACTTAGAACATGGTGCGGCCTCATACGCCTCGAAATTAATTGCTAAAGATTCTAGGTACTATGTTAAAAAAGTAATTTCAAAATTATCTGGTGTTAATCTAAATAGAATAGTCGATAATATATATTTATCTGATAATGGAAAGAGTAGTAAATCTAAAAAAATATTACCTTTTGGCAGTGGTGTTCAGCCAATCAGTTGTGATTTATCTTCACATATTATAGAAATATATTCAGTGTTTATCGAAAGGTTCAAAGTAGAACATTACGAAGCTTTTATGGAGTTAGAAGATATAAAGAGCAGATGTATACGTGGGAGTTTATTTATATACCTCCCTACAGGTATAGTTCAGGAGGATGAATATTCTGAGTATTTAAAAAATCAACTTTCTCAATTTGATGCACTTGACGGTTCCGAGTTCCTTATAAAACCTCATGGTAATGATACGAATAGAGATTATTCATATCATTTCACTAATTGTGGTGCTTCCTCATTCTCTTTTGTGAATAAAATTAATGTATATATCCCGGTTGAGTTCTTAATTTTATACTTTGAGAATGCAAAAATGGTCAGTTCTTACTCTACTGCGCACTTGTACATTAATTGGTGGTTAAATAAATCCACTATCTTTACTCGGGTACTAGGCAGCAGTGTAGATGCTGAACTTTTAAATGAGTACAGGCCTGTACTTGACGATATTGAGAATCTGTTGTTGAAGCAATAAGTGATAATTATACATTCATTATAAAGTTCAGAGCATCAAAATGATTTCAAAATTTAGTAAAAATAATAATTTTATAAATAAATATTTAAGATCGACCTCTTTGTTTATTACTGCATCATTGGTTTTTGGTATCTTTCTTGGTGTCATGGCAATGAGATATGACTATGTTAGGTCTGCCTATTATGTTGCAAAAGACATTCCAAAAATTGTACTTCACCATTATTATACATCAGTTGCAAGGGTCAATAATTATGAAGATGTTTCGATAGACATAGGTTTCAAGCAGTATCAAATTATAACTAAGAACCGGCAGAGAAACATCGATGATGGACATGCCATCTATAGCAAAGATGACTGGGCAAAGGGTACTATTAGATTCTCATCTATAAGCTCACGTTTGGATGGTAAATTTAGGCTAAAAGGTACTATGTCAGATAATTGGGCTAACATTGATGGAAAATGGTCCTTTAGGGTAGATTTAAAGAAAGATTTGAGATACGAGGGAATGAAAGAGTTTTCCTTATTTAGGCCAGATAGTGGAAGTGGAATGTTAGAGTGGTTGTTTCAATATACTGCGAAGAATCAGGGCCTATTAGGCCTTAGAACAAAATTAGTCAATCTTACAGTTAATGGTAATAATTTGGGATATTATTATTTGCAAGAACATTACAATAAGTCAACAGTGGAGTTTAATAAACGTAGAGAAGCACCTATTGTTGGTTTTAAAAAAGATAGATTGGTTAAAATGTGGAAGAGTGACCCCACAGTACAATTAAAAACAAATGGTTTTTTAACATCAGATGTTGATATTGTTGGAAAGTTTTCTAAGTTAAAAGCCAGTCAACAAAGACTTTCAATGCTAGCTGTAAATTCTTTGGAGAAATTCAGAGACGGAGTGGTTTCTTCAGGTGATGTTTTTGACGTCAAGTCAATCGGAAAGTTCTTGGCCATTCGTGCGCTAATTGGGTCAAATGAAATTGACTGGAAGGATGTAAAATTCTATTTTAATCCGTTTACCTTGAAACTCGAGCCTATATTTAGGGAGGCGCATGTGGGTGATGACCTGCAAAATTGGTGGTACAGGGGACCTAAGCCTTTGAATGCATATCGCGATAATGAGTATACTACCTTCGAAGATGCGTTGTTTTCTGATATGGATATTTACAGAGAGTATATGTATTACTTGAGGTTTTATGCTAACTCGAATCTTTTCGCCAATGTTATTGCTAATAATCAAAGTAAATTTAAAAAATATCTATCCGCAATGGCGATCACTAATGATGCCACTCGATGGCTAGACCTCCTTGAGCAAAGGCAAAATAAAGTTTCAGTAGCGCTAAATCATCCAGACCCTATTAGTGCGGCAATTACTGAGGATGGTTCTATAATAATAAAAAACTTACAACCATTCCCTATTATAGTTCACAACATTGTTGCTAACAAAAAACTGCTACTTGACGAAGACTTAAATCTTTTGGTTCATGGTGTGGCCGGCGAGAAACATTATAGTAAAGAAATTTTGAAGGTGGATAAGAAAATATTGAAGAACAATGAGTATAATCAATTGTCATATTCATTGTTTGGTAGTGAAACTATTGGCTTGGTTGTAATCAGGAAGTTTCCGTCCGTTGAAAAGAAAAAAATTGATTCCTCTTCTTTCAAGCGATATTTTATGGAAGAAGGTAGTAAGTGGGTCAATATTAATCCAAAACTGGTGATAACATCGGATGTTCATATTCCACTTGGTTACCCTGTACACATAAAACCTGGAACAGACATCATATTCCGGCTCAATGGACAGTTAGTCTTCCATGACTCAGTTCACTTTGAGGGGGCGGATACCAATAGGATAACGGTCACGTCGGAAAATAAAGCAAGCTCTGGAGGGATTTTGGTATTAAATGCACCATCTAAAAGTTTTATAAAATATACAGATTTTCTATATCTGAAAGGCGTGTATTTGCCAGATAGGCTAATTACAGGTGCTGTAAATTTTTATCAATCTAATGTTGTTATATCAAATTCAACATTTTCACATAATTATAATAATGATGATTATATAAACATTGTGGATAGTCAATTTTCAATTCACGATGTCGTTGTATCGGATTCATTTTCAGACTCTATAGATATTGATTTTGGTATCGGCGACATATCAAACCTTAAAATTAATAGCTCAGGTAATGATGCTCTTGATTTTTCTGAATCTTATGTAAAAATGAAGATAATTAAAATAACCGGATCAAAAGATAAGGCGTTAAGTATTGGTGAAGGTTCAACTGTAGAATTGAATAATATTCATATAAATGACTCTTTCATAGGAATTGCGACAAAAGATGGTTCTGTTTTGAAGGCGGAAGATGTTGTTGTTAAAGATAACAGGTATGATTTTGTATCATTTATCAAAAAACCTGAATATGGAATGCCAATGCTAGAGATAGACAAGTTTACTGATAGCTTTACTTATGTTTTGGGAAAAGGATCTGAAATAAAAATAAATGGAAAAAACCTCACTAAAATCACCGAAAATGTGAAAGAGTTATTTTACTAAATGTTTAGATTATCGATTTTTATTGTGTTGTTTTTGACCCCTTTATCTTCCTGGGCTTACGATTTTATAGTATTTGGCCATTCACAGGATTTGGCTAAAAACCAGGCAGGATATAAAATATTTTCTGAGGCGGTAGCTACGGAGAACGTTGATTATATATTTATTTTGGGTGATAGTGATCTAGGAGATCCGGACATATTAAAATATTTTCCTGAAAAATATAAAGAAAAAATATATGCTGTTCCTGGAAATCACGAATATTCAGATGGGATTGACCTGTACTTAAAAAATTTCCCCTATACAGATATTGCAATCGAAACAGAAAAATCTGTTTACTTATTATTAGATAGTAATAAAAGTTTAGAAGATATTCTTGTCATTTTAAAACGCTGGAAAAGTGTTTATATGTCTTCTTCTAAGACTATTTTGTTGTTCACGCATCATCGATTATGGGATGACTCAGTGCTAAGTGCTGGTCCATATAAGCATGACAAAAGTTATTTATTTGGTCAAATATACCCCATAATGAATGGTTTTGTGAATTACATTATTTCAGGTAATTCTAAGAGGCAGCATTTTCAGGATTTGAATATCTCATTAAAAAATAACATTCCTCCCAATATTTCCTTGACATACTGGGAGGAAAGCTTTCCTAATATGAAAGCATATAATGTTGGAATGGGGAACGCTCAGCCATATGCTACTTATATTAAATTTACAGTTGTAGAAGAAGGGTTAATACCTCAAAGCCAATTAGTGAAAGTATCAGATAAAATTCTTAATTCAGATGGTCTTCTTGACCTGAGTTTTTTTTCACCTGTACTACGTGACTATGAACCCGATATATATTCAATGGTACGATTAGTATTTATGTATATTGTATCTAATTACAAGTTTGTAGTTGGTGTGTTGTGTGGTTTTTTATTGGTATACATTATTGTTAGGCTAAGAAAAATGGATAAGAATGAATAGTGAAAGAGAAACAAGAGTTGAGATAAAAGCTGTACTGAAATCTACAGATCTTTATAAGCTGGAATTATGGATCTTTAGTCAAACTAATTTGTACAGTTTGTTTCCTGCACGTATCAACAATAATCTATATTATGAAACAGATACCTATAGTAGTGCATGCGACAATATTGATGGCATATCTAAAAGAACGAAGGTTAGATATCGCTGGTACGGTCACGATGATAGATCTATTAGAGCTGGTAAGTTAGAGTTTAAGAGGAAGTTAAATAACGAAGGTTGGAAGGAAGCGTATAAAATAACGCTTGATCAGAATTTTGAAACGTTGAAACATAAAGAAATAATGAGTAGGATATCGTCGGCGTTACCTTTAAATCCAAAAGTTGAGTTTTCTGGATACACTACTCCATATATATTGAACCGATATGAAAGAAAATATTACTCTACAGCTGATGATAAAATTAGAGTCACTGTTGATTGTGGGATAGTATCATATGATCAACGCTGGTCTGAACAAATTAATCGAAGGATTAAAATAAAAATTCCGGATTTGATTGTCGTTGAGTTTAAGTTTGATCCTCTATTTAAATCTGAATCTATTAAGTTGATAAAAGATTTTCCCTTTAGAATATCAAAGCACTCAAAATATATTACGGCGGTATTGCACTCAACATGAAGCCTTTTAAAAAGCACCCAGTATTACTCATAGGTTATTCTAGGCACCTTCATATAGCTAAGGTCTTGTCTAAAATAAAGAATTATTTCCCTGATGATCTATATATTTTCATCGATGGGCTAGATGAGAAATCAAACAAAGAGACCTTAAGTGGGCATCGCAAAGTGGTCGATTTAGTTGGCCAGTTTGAAGGTGCTAAGAATGTACATATAAAATTATCTGATAAGAATCTTGGTTGTGGGCTTGGGCCATCTGCTGCTATAAGTTGGGTGCTATCTAGTGAGAATGACGTTATTATTTTGGAAGACGATGTTCTTCCTACCCTAGATTTCTTCGAATATATGAATGTTAATCTTTCTAGGTTAAGTGATAGTGACTGCATGATGATATCTAGTAATAAATATGATCGCTTCCCTCAATTTGGGAATTCGATAAAGACTAGGTTTACCCTTACTAATGGATGGGCAACTTGGAAGCGAGCATGGGATTTATATAATTACAGACTAGTATCTTTTGATGTCGACAATTTGCTGGATGCAAACGTAACCTTCATTGTAAATAAGGCTGTTTGGAGGAAAATCGCATCTGAAGTACAGAGTAATAAAAATATAAGTTACTGGGATTATCAATGGCAGTTTTCTGTTTGGAAGCACAATGGTTGGTCTTTGCAACCACCACGAAATCTCACAAGAAATATAGGTTTTGATAAATATGGTACACACACAACAGGTTCTGATTGGCGCGAGACCATTCTGGCTCCTGAGGAAGGTCCGAAAATTAAGCCAGGGTATAAAGAGATTGGTATAGTACATGATCTGATGATTTCTATATATAAAAGCTATATACCTAGCTATATATATAGATTGTTAAAAATTAAAATATAAATTAGGAGTACCAGAATGGAATGGAATGAGCTTGGAAAGGCTATGACTAGTGCGATGCCCTTATCTGTTAGTGAGCTTGCTTTGAATCTCGTTATCGGTGGAGTTCTCGCTTATATTGTAAGGTTACACTTTTTTCGGTATTCAAATTCGTTATCCAACAGAACGGAGTTTACCTCTGTGTTGCCGTTCATCATATTGACCACCATTTTAATTATTTCTATTGTCAAATCATCGTTGGCCTTATCACTTGGCCTTGTTGGTGCGTTATCTATAGTGAGGTTTAGGACTCCAATAAAAGAACCAGAAGAATTGGCATATTTGTTTATTTCAATTGCAATTGGACTTGGACTAGGGGCAAATCAAATTTTGGCCACCGTAACTTCATCCTTACTTATCTTGTTATTAATGATATTTTTCATGAGACATAAAGGGTTAAATAGCGGAGTAGGAGAAATATATTTGAATATAAGTGGGGAGTCGACGCCAGAATCAGGAGATAGTCATTTTAATGATCTGTTTAATAGGGTTTTGACAATATGCGAAAGAGCATCTTTGAAGAGGTATATTAGTAGTATTGACAGTTCTGATATCACCTTTTACCTTTCTTCGTTCAAGCCGTCAGAATTAGATTCATTTTTGAAAAGTATGAAAAGCGAGTATCCACACTTGTCGATTACGATCCTAGACCAAAGAAATCTTCCACCTTTGTGACGCGAACTCTAGTGGTACGGCGAATTTGGCCACCTAACAAGAGATGTTATGATCATCTCTGATCAATTAGGTGAACCAATGAAAAAACGTACAAGACCCACTTTTAGCCCTGAATTTAGACTAGAAGCATC
>Ga0209384_1000454_pt1 | contig 26099 bp, 27 predicted proteins | sample CoawatmetaG05DNA_FD_187511 | JGI IMG/M metagenome (GOLD analysis project Ga0209384, IMG submission 187511) | Marine microbial communities from the West Antarctic Peninsula - Coastal water metaG058-DNA (SPAdes) (version 2) | ecosystem: Environmental > Aquatic > Marine > Coastal ... | reverse complement strand
GCTTGAATAACCTTATCACAATCAATATTAAAAGTATCGATATCCACATCGACTAAAACAGGTGTCAATCTTAATAAAGCAATCACTTCAACAGTTGCGGCAAAAGTAAAATCAGATGTAATTATTTCATCTCCAGGTTTTAGTCCTAAACTCATTAAGGCAATTTGCAGAGCATCTGTACCATTTGCGCAAGGGATAACATGCTTAACATTTAAATACGATTCTAAATTACTTTGAAACTCTGAAACTGAGGGACCATTAATAAATGTTCCGTTCTTCATTACCTCTAAAACTGAATTATCCACGTTATCTTTTATAAACTCATATTGAGTCTGTAAATCCACCATTTGGATTTTTTTCATATAATGATTTTGTGTAAAAATAATAAAATACAGAGTTTAAAATTAAATATCTTTACAAAATACTACTTTAGTAGAGTATTAGATCATATGAATATCCTTTATAATTTACTGATGATTAAAGTAGAGATAATATTATCTATACTTAAATTATTTAATATAAAAATTAAACAATTCGTTAACGAAAGGAAAAATGTTATTCAAATACTTGAAAAACAAATTTCTAAAAATGAAAAATACATTTGGATTCATGTAGCTTCTTTAGGAGAATATGAGCAAGGACTTCCTGTATTTGAACATGTTAAGTCTTTATATAAAAATCATAAAATAGTATTATCTTTTTTTTCTTCATCTGGATATAATGCACGTAAAAACAATAAAATTAGTGATGTAACTGTTTATCTTCCAATAGACACTATAAAAAATGTAAATAAGTTTTTAGATATAATCAATCCAGAGATGGCTTTCTTTGTTAAATACGAATTTTGGCCAAATTATTTAAAATCTTTATATAAAAGAAATACGCCTACTTACTTAATTTCAGGTGTGTTTAGAGAAAATCATTGGTTTTTTAAATTTTATGGATCTTGGATGAGAAAAGTGTTAGGCTCATTTACTCATTTTTTTGTACAAAACAATAGTTCTAAAAAAATGCTTTCTAAATTCAATCTAAATAATTGTTCAGTAATGGGTGACTCAAGGTATGATAGAGTTATGGAGTTATTAAATCAAAACAATGAAGTTCTCTTTTTAAAAGAATTCAAAAACAAAAAAACCTGTATAGTAGCAGGAAGTACATGGGAAGAAGATGATGATTTAATTATAAAATTTATAAACTCCAATTCATCAACTAATAATTGTTGGATCATTGCCCCTCACCAAATTAAGTTAAAATATATAAAAAAAATACAAAGTCAAATTAAGTTAAATTCAATATTATTATCGGAACTGAATTTTGAGAATTCTCAAAATATTAATTTAATTATTGTTGATAGTGTGGGTCTACTCACAAAGTTATATTCATATGCAGATATTTCATATGTTGGTGGAGGGATGGGTAGATCCGGATTACACAATACCTTAGAACCTGCAGTTTATAAAGTTCCAGTTGTGATTGGGAAAAATTTTAAAAATTTTCCTGAGGTGTCTCAACTAATCAAACTAAATGGAATTATAAGTGTTAGTAATTATGATTCTTTTGAAAGTAAAATTAGAAAATTAATCCAATCCCATAATATGAGAAAAGAAATGGGAGAAATTAACTTTGAATATATAAAAAGCAAAGTTGGAGCATCAAAAAAAGTAATGATATATTTAAATGAAAGAAAATGAAAAAAATACTCTTATTATTAATTTTCACTCAATTATCAATTAATGTTAATGCACAAAGTTTGATTGGCGCTTGGGAAAGACATCATGGTTCTGAAAAAGGTGAAGAACTAAAAAGTATTGTTATTTTTTCAGATGGCTTTCAATCAATTAGTACTTATAATGCAAAAACAGGAAAATTTATTTACTCAAATGGAGGAACATGGAAATTAGTCGGAGATAGTATGACAGAAAAGGTTGAATTTGACACTAAAGATTTTGAACGCGTAGGTACAGAAGTTTCTTTTAAAATTGAGATTACTGACTCTAAAATGAGAATTGTTGGAAGTGAAATGGAATTTCAAAGAATAGATAATGGAAAGCCAGGAGAACTTAATGGGGCGTGGGTGATGTCAGGTAGAATAAGAGATGGTAAAAAACGATTAAGAGATACAAATAGACCAAGAAAAACAATGAAAATTTTATCTGGAACTCGGTTCCAGTGGATTGCTTACAATACTGAGACAAAGAAGTTTATGGGGACTGGAGGCGGCACCTATACAACTAGAGATGGAAAGTACACAGAGAATATAGAATTCTTTTCAAAGAATGACTCAAAAGTGGGACTTAGTTTGGAATTTAATTATGAACTCATAAATAATGAATGGCATCACAAAGGGCTTAGCAGTAAAGGAGATATAATTAATGAAACATGGACTCTAAGGTAAATTCTTATGATCTAATCTTTTCAGTACTTTTAATAAAATTTAAAAATGTCTAAAAAACCTCTAATATTAGTAACTAACGATGATGGAATTACAGCACCAGGAATACGAGCTCTAATATCTGTAATGAATGAATTAGGAGACGTAGTAGTAGTAGCCCCTGACAGTCCTCAGTCTGCTATGGGCCACGCAATAACTATCAATTCTACATTACATTGTGATTCAATAAAAATAGATAAAGGGCCACAAATTGAATATTCCTGTTCAGGCACACCTGCAGACTGTATTAAAATGGGAATTAATGAAATTTTAAAAAGGAAACCCGATATCTGTGTTTCTGGAGTAAATCATGGATCAAATTCATCAATTAATGTCATTTACTCAGGAACGATGAGTGCTGCCTTAGAAGCCAGTATTGAGGGGATTCCTGCCATAGGGTTTTCATTATTAGATTATAGATGGAATGCTGATTTTGATGTAATAAAACCATTTATAAAAAAAATAACTAAAGCAGCCATGAAGGAAGGAATTCCCGAAGGAAATGCTTTAAATGTTAATTTTCCAAAATTAAAAGAAAGCGAAATAAAAGGAATTAAAATCTGTAGACAAGCAAAAGCACATTGGGTTGAGAAATTTGATAAAAGAAAAAGTCCACAGGGAAAAGAATACTATTGGTTGACAGGTGAGTTTATAGATCAAGATGAAGGAGACGACTCAGACGAGTGGGCTTTAAAAAACGGATATATCTCATTAGTTCCTGTTAAATTTGATATGACGGATTATTCTAATATTAAAAAGTTAAATAATTGGAAAATATAAATTAAACATGAAGTATTATATAATAGCTGGCGAAGCGTCTGGTGACTTACATGGTTCCAAATTGATTAGCGAAATAATCAAAGTTGACTCAAAAGCAGAAATTAGAGGATGGGGAGGAGATAAAATGGAAAAGGCTGGTGCTAATATTGTAAAACATTACAGCGATTTAGCATTTATGGGGTTTTATGAGGTAATTATTAATTTAAAAATTATCCTAAATAATATTAAATTTTGCAAAGAAGATATATTAAAGTTCAACCCTGATAAGATTATATTTATTGATTACCCTGGTTTCAATCTAAGAATTGCTAAATGGGCCAAATTAAAAAAAAATAATTTTAAAACATACTATTATATAGCTCCCCAAATCTGGGCATGGAATGAAAAGAGAATTCATGAAATAAAAAAAAATATTGATCATTTATATGTGATTCTTCCATTTGAAAAAGATTTTTTTGAAAATAAACATAATTATAAAGTCAATTATTTAGGTCATCCTTTGTTAGACAGTATAGGGGATTTAAAAAAAGATGTAAAAGAAAACTTTATTAAAAAAAATAATTTAGACAATAGCAAACCCATTATTGCAATTCTCCCAGGAAGCAGAAAACAAGAGATAAAAAAAATATTATCTGTAATGATTGAAGTTGTTGATGACTTTAAAGATTATCAATTTATTATAGCGGCGGCTCCTAATATAAGTTCAGAATTTTTTAATAAAATAATTAAAAATAAAAATATTAAAATTATAAGCAATAAGACCTATCAGATTTTATCAATATCTAAGGCAGCAATAGTAACAAGTGGAACCGCAACTCTAGAAACCGCAATTTTAAAAGTTCCACAAGTTGTGTGTTATAAAACTAGTTTTTTTAGTTATTTTTTAGCAAAAATATTTGTAAATATAAAATTCATATCATTGGTTAATTTAATAATGAATGAGGAAATTGTTAAGGAATTAGTTCAAAATAATTGCTGTAAAGAAAGTATAAGTAAAGAATTAAAAAATATTTTAGATAATAATAAAAGAAAAAATCTATTGCTGAAATATGATGAATTAATTAGTAAATTAGGGAATGCTGGTTCAAGCAAAAGAGTTGCTCATGATATTATTTTAAATAAATAAGTTTTGAAAATTGATGGTATAGATAAAAAAATTCTTTTTGAATTAACAAATAATTCAAGAACGCCAATTTTAGAAATTTCTAGAAAGATTGGAATTTCAGGAGCTGCTATTCATCAAAGGCTAAGGAAACTTGAAAAGTCTAATTTAATTTCAGGTCATTATTTAAAATTAAACCCAAAAGCTCTTGGTTACTCAACCTTAGCATTTATTGGAGTTTATTTTGACAAAGCAGAAAAAAATAAAAATGCTATAAAGGAAATGAGAAAAATTCCTGAAATACTTGAATGTCATTACACCACAGGAAATTGGAGCGTTTTAATAAAAATATTGTGTAAAGACAATGAACACCTCATGTCTTTACTAAACCAACAAATACAGTCTATTGAGGGAGTCTCAAGAACAGAAACGTTTATCTCTCTGGAGCAACAAATTGACAGACAAATTACAATTAATTAGTCCATTTAGATTTTAATAAAAAGTAAAGTATTATGGACGTAGACAAAACTGTAACTGCATTACCAATAATCATTGGTAAGCTATTTATAATTAATCCATAAACGAGCCATAACAATACACCACAAAAAAATATTAAATACATTACCAAAGAAATGCCAGTAACAGATTTTGATTTCCAAACTTTGTATACTTGAGGGACAAAAGAAATTGTAGTTAATACAGCTGCTACAAATCCGATCATTTCTGTGCTAAAACTCATATACCTAAAATTAATAAAATTTCATCACAATCTATTGGGTTAAAACAATGGTCATGTAGGAATAATAAGTATAATTTAATGAATCATTATTAACAGACTATATTAATAATCTTGTTAGGAACAATAATAATTTTCTTTATTGGACGGCCATCTAAATAATTATTAGTCCTTTGATCGTTTATTACATTTTGTTTTATTTTATCTAGCTCTAAAGCAAATTCTTGAATTAATTTAAACCTAAGCTTACCGTTAAACGAAACAGGGTACTCAATGTTATCTTCTTTTATATAATCTGAATTATACTCTGGATATTTAACAAAAGAGATTGTTTCCTTATGGCCTAGTTTACTCCAAATTTCTTCACAAATATGTGGAGCAAATGGAGATAATAAAACGGTTAAAGATTCTAAAACTGATCGATTATTACATTTTATTGTACTCAAACCATTAACACAAATCATAAACGCGCTTACTGAAGTGTTAAAAGAAAGGTTCTCAATATCTCTATTAATTTTCTTTATAGTTTTATGTAAAACTTTCAAGCTTTCACTAGATGGTTTATCAATAACTACGTTGAAATTTTCATTTTCATGAAATAAATTCCAAAACTTTTTTAGAAACGAAAAAGTACCAGTTATTCCTGCTGTGTTCCAAGGTTTAGCCTGGTCAATAGGACCTAAAAACATTTCATATAATCTTAAAGTATCAGCCCCATACTTTTCACATATTTCGTCAGGATTTACTACATTGTATTTAGATTTAGACATTTTCTCTACCTCTCTTTTGACAAAAAACTTATCGTTCTCAAATTCAAATTTTGCTTCTTTAAACTGTGGCTGCCATTTTCTTAGACTTTCTAAATCTAGCTCATCATTAGAATTAACATACCTAATGTCAACATGAATTAATTGAACATTTCGTCTATTTATAAGTTCTTTAGAAATATAAGTATTGGTACCATTTAATCTATGAACAAAAGCACTATTTCCAAGAATCATCCCTTGATTAATTAATTTTTTTGCATAATCTTTTACTGGAACTAAGCCTAAATCATATAAAAAATATTGCCAAAACCTAGAGTATAATAAATGTCCCGTAGCATGTTCACTTCCTCCAATATACAGATCAACTTCTTTCCAATAATCTAAAGATTTTTTTGATGCAAATTCATCTTTATTAGTTGGGTCCATATACCTATTAAAGTACCATGAGCTTCCAGCCCATCCAGGCATAGTATTAAGTTCCATTCTAAAAACAATCTCATTGTCAATTAGCTTGTTGCTTACAATTGTATTATTTAAAGAATCCCAAGCCCAATTAGAGGAATTTCCTAGTGGAGGCTTTCCATCTTCAGTAGGCAGATATTTATCGACATCTGGGAGTTCTATAGGTAAATACTTTTCGGAAATCATTACAGGCATATTGTTCCTATAATAAACAGGAAATGGCTCACCCCAATATCTTTGTCTACTAAAGACAGCATCTCTTAATTTATAATTGATTTCATGTGATCCTTTATCTAATTTTTTTAATTTTTTAAGTGCTAATAAACATCCTTTTTTAAAATCTAATCCATTTAATTCTTCTGAATTTGTTAAAACAAAATTATCTTTTTCTTTAAAGGCTTCATTTAAAACATCTATGTCTTTAAAAACATTGACTATAGGAAGGTCAAAAAAATTAGCAAAATTATAATCTCTTTGATCTCCACATGGAACGGCCATCACTGCTCCAGTTCCATAACTTGCTAAAACATAATCTGATATCCAAATTGGGATTTTATTATTTGTTAAAGGATGTAAAGCATAAGCTCCAGTAAACACTCCACTTATAGATTTAACATCAGACATTCTGTCTCTTTCTGTTTTTTTACTAGATTCTAAAATATAGTTATTTACAGAACTTTTATTCTGATCTTTTGTAATTAACTCTACTAATGGGTGTTCAGGAGCAAGTGTAACAAAAGTTACTCCATAAATTGTATCTGGTCTAGTTGTAAAAGCTTCAATTTGGTTATCAAAGTTTAAAATATCGAACTTGACTAATGATCCCTCTGATTTTCCTATCCAATTTCTTTGCATTTCCTTCAATGGATCGGGCCAATCTATATCATTTAAGCCAGAGAGTAAACGGTCCGAGTAAGCAGAAATTCTAATACTCCATTGAGTCATTTTTTTTCTAATTACTTCATAACCTCCTCTTTCCGAAAGTCCATCAATTATTTCATCATTTGCCAATACAGTTCCTAATTTAGAACACCAATTTACTTCGGTTTCTGATAAAAAAGCCATTCTATAATCTAATAGAATTTTTTCCTTTTTTTGATCAGAAAAACTATTCCACTGCTTAGAATTAAACTCTTGAGAAGACTCGTTTTTGGAAGCGCTAAGTTCATAATTCCCGTTTTTATCAAAAATAAAAATCAATTCATCAATTGACCTAGCTTTATTTAATTTTAAGTCAAACCAAGAATTATAAAGTTTAATAAACATCCATTGTGTCCATTTGTAATAATCTTTATTTGAAGTCCTGATTTCTCTAGACCAATCAAATGAAAATCCTAATCTATCCAGTTGCTTTCTATACCTTGAAATATTTTCGTTAGTTGTTTCCAATGGATGTCTCCCAGTCTGAATTGCATACTGTTCAGCAGGCAATCCGAAAGAGTCATAACCTTGTGGGTGTAAAACATTAAATCCTTGATGTCTTTTAAACCTGGAGTATATGTCACTGGCTATATAACCAAGGGGATGTCCGACATGAAGTCCAGCTCCAGACGGATATGGAAACATATCCATAACATAATACTTAGGAAGAGTACTGTCGTTATTAGCTTTAAAAACCTTATTGTCTGACCAGTACTTTTGCCACTTTTCTTCAATATTTATAAAATCGTAAGCCATCTTTATTAATAAATACAAAAATACATTTATTGTATGAACTAGGAAATATTTAAATGAGTTAACAACAATTAAAAAGGTTTCTTATTTTTACCATTCATTAAATAAACATTTTTGATTAAAAACAGAAGATTACTTTCGTCATATTTTTTTGTTACCATTAGTATATCTATTGTATTGTATATTATGGGAGCATTTTTTTTAATTGCATTTAATGCTAGAAAAATATCAAATGACTTTAAAGAAAAAATTCCTATTACAATTTATTTTAAGAATAGTGCAAAAGAAATTGAAACTGTTCAGTTACAAAAAAAACTAAATCTAAAGTCGTATACTAAGTCAATTAATTATATCTCAAAAGAAAAAGGAGCAGAAATATTAATAGATGAAATAGGAGAAAATTTTTTAAGTTTTTATGGAAGCAATCCTTTACTTAATTCAATTGATATTTTTTTGAAATTTAACTTTGTTAACTCATCAATATTTAAAGAAATTTCTGAAGAATTTTCGGAATTAGAATTTATTGACGAAATATCCTATGATGCGCCTCTTGTTTCTTTAATAAATGATAACCTGCTTAAAATTAAATTTTGGGTTTTAGTATTGGCATCATTTTTCTTAATAGTATCTATAATTATAATAAATGGATCAATTAGACTTTCTATATATTCTAATAGAATGACTATTAAAACTATGCAGTTGGTTGGCGCAACAAAGAGTTTCATAAGAAAACCTTTTATTTCAACTCATATAAATCTTGGATTAATTGGGTCATTAATTGCAATAATATCTCTTTCTTTTTCGATATATTATATTGAAAATTTATACCAAGAATTAAACTTAATTAGTGATATTACTTTAATAATTTCTTTATTTGCATCAATATTAATTTTCAGTGTTCTAATAACTTCTATTTGTACCTATTTTGCTACACAAAAGTTTTTGAAACTAAAAATTGAACAATTATACTAATGAAAAAAACTAATCAAACAAAAGAAGGTTTCATTTTTGAGAAAAAAAACTATTTAGTCATGTTAATAGGGCTTTGTTTTATTGCCTTAGGTTTTGTTTTAATGTCTGGTGGAGGAAGTGACGATCCAAATGTTTTTAATCCTGAAATTTATAATTTTAGAAGAATCAGACTAGCACCTACTCTAGTTTTAATTGGATTTGCAATTCAAGTCTATGCGATTCTTTTAAATCCAAAAAAATAAATGGATTATTTCGAATCTATTTTATTAGGAATAGTACAAGGTTTAACCGAGTTTTTACCAATATCATCGAGTGGACATATTGAAATATCAAAAGTAATTTTAGGAAGTTCTTTTGATAAAAACGAGGGATTATTATTTACTATTATTTTACATTTTGCAACGGCATTAAGTACTATGTGTTTTTTTAGAAAAGATTTAATAGATGTTTTCAAGGGCTTATTTACAAAAAACTGGAATGATTCTAAAAAATTTTCAATTTTAATACTGATTTCTATGATTCCAGCAGTTATTATAGGATTAGTTTACGAAGATCTTATAAACTCTTTATTTAATGGAAACCTAATATTAGTTGGAGCTATGTTATATGTTACTGCATTACTTTTATTTCTTTCTGATTTTTTAAAACTAAAAAAAAATGAAATTACTTATAAGAATAGTTTTATAATCGGAGTAGCCCAAGCAATTGCAATATTACCAGGCGTATCGAGAAGTGGTGCAACTATTGCTATCTCAATAATAATGGGAATCGATAGAGAAAAAGCTGCACGTTTTTCATTTATTATGGTAATTCCATTGATTTTTGGAAGCATGTTTAAATCAATGATTGATTATGACTTGACATTCGAAAACTATAATATGATTAATCTAATATTGGGTTTTAGCTCTGCATTTATAACTGGATTATTTGCGTGTAAGTGGATGATTAGTCTTGTTAAAAACAGTAAATTATACTACTTTTCTGTCTACTGCTGTATTGTTGCATCTATTGTTATAGCTTATTCTTTTAAAAATGGATTATAGTAAAGATTCATTTTTAGAGGGGGAATTATTATTAATTAATAAGCCTATTGGGTGGACTTCATTTCAAATTGTCAATAAAATTAGGTGGTTAATAAAATCACAATACGATTTAAAAAAAATAAAAGTTGGTCATGCTGGAACATTAGACCCTTTAGCTGAGGGTTTATTAATACTCTGCACTGGAAAGTGGACTAAAAAAATAGATGAATTTCAAGGTCAGGACAAGCTTTACTCTGGAATATTTTATCTTGGAGCTACTACTCCATCATTCGATTTAGAGACAGAAATTAATTCCAGGCAATCGATTGAACATATTGATGAAAATATTTTATTAGAATCTACAAATAAATTTATTGGAGATCAGTTTCAAATTCCACCTATTTATTCTGCAATTAAACAAAACGGTAAAAAACTCTATGAATATGCTAGAAAAGGGGAAACTATTGAACTAAAAAAAAGAAAAATAAATATTTCGGAATTTAAGATCACTAAAATAGAATTACCCAAAGTTTACTTTAAAGTAAAATGCGGAAAGGGTACCTACATAAGATCTCTGGCAAATGATTATGGTTTAGAGTTAAAAAGTGGTGCCTATCTATATAAGTTAAAAAGAGAAGGGATTGGAGATTTTAATATAAAAGATGCAATAAGTATTGACGAGTTTGCTAAAATTATTAATAAAAATTAGGACAAGTATTTTAGAAATTCTGATCTAGAAATCTCTTCAGCACCTAAATTTTTAAGATGAGCACTAGGAACTTGACAATCAATTAGTTTATAGCCATTTTTAACTAACTCTTTTACTAGGAAAATAAATCCAATCTTACTAGCATTGTTGGCTTTAGTAAACATACTCTCACCACAAAAAACATCACCAAGATCAATGCCATAAAGACCTCCAACTAATTCATAATCTTTCCAAACTTCTACAGAGAAAGCATGACCTTGTGTATGCAGTGTATTGAAGGATTTTTTTAAACCACTTGTGATCCAAGTACCATCTTGACCAAATCTTTTAACTTTGGCGCAGGCATTAACCACCTCATTAAAAGATCTATTAAATGTAATTTTAAAAGGATTGTCTTTTAGAATTTTTTTAGTTGATTTTGAGATTCTTAATTTTTCAGGAAATAGGACCATTCTTGGGTCTGGACTCCACCAAGCCAAAAAATCATCATTTTCAAACCAAGGAAATATACCGTTTTTATAAGCAATTAAAATTCTTTCAGGACTTAAGTCACCTCCTACAGCAACAACACCTTCCTTATTAGCAGACAATGCAGAAGGAAAAACATGTTGGCTGGTTAATTGGTGCATTTTATTTAAAATGGCAGATCATCAGGCTCATTTTCATTAATTTTATCGGCAGGTTGAAAAGCTTCAGCCGGTGGAACAGGTGGGATTCCATCAGTTCCAGAGTCAGACACTAATTTCTCAATCCTCCACCCTTGAACCGAATTGAAATATTTTATTTCTTTTTGAGGACTCTCCCATTCTCTTCCTCTTAAATTTATATCAATTTTTACAGAGTCTCCTACTTTGTAAGAATTTAATAAGTCACATTTATCTTGTATAAATTCAATTAAAAGATCTTGTGGATATTGTTCTTCTGTTGTAACAACAACCTCTCGTTTTCTAAATCCATTACTTCCGTACTCTTTAGTCTCGTTAACTAGTTTTAATTTTCCTGATATGTCCATGTTATAATAATTATAGTCTAAAAATAAATAATTTTTTGAGCTTAAGGAAAGGAAAAAAAACTTTTATATTAGATAATATTAACAAATTGTGATAAACAACAAATCTAACAGAAAAGCAATTAGAATAATTCTTTTATTTGGACTAATAATTGGTGTTTCCCTAATTTTAATCAATACAATTAAAATTATAGATTTTACTAAGCAAGAAGAGAGAAAAAAAATTGAATTATGGGCTATTGCCCAACAAAATTTTATTAAAAATAAAAATTTGGAAGATGACTTAGGCGAGTTAGCTTTTATGATTCTAACTAAGAATTTTGAAAATCCTATCATTCAAGTTGATAGTAAAGGTAAAATTTTATCACATAAAAATATTTTTCAAGATGCCACTAAATCTATAGATTCAAATCGACTGAAGTCTGTATTAAGTAAGATTTCAAAAGAAAACCTCCCAATTGAAATTAAGTTTAATAACACAATAAGTCAAAAATTATATTATGGTAATTCTTCAACTTATAATAAGTTAAAGTATTACCCCGTAGCTCTTTTAATTGTTGGATTATTATTTTTTCTAATAGCATTAAATTATTTTAAATCAACTGTAGAGTCCAACAACAATAAAGTTTGGGCTTCTTTTGCTAAAGAAACAGCTCATCAAATTGCTACGCCACTGTCATCTTTGTTGGGTTGGTTAACTATTCTTAAAGATGAAAAAGTAAAAAAAAGTATTACTATAGAGATCGAAAAAGATTTAGATAAGCTAAAGAAAATAACAAATAGATTTTCTGAAATTGGGAATAAAGCAATTCTAAAAAAAGAAGATGTTAATGAAATACTAGAAAAAATTATTAATTATTTAAAAAAAAGAAACTCTTCATTAATAAGATTTGAATTTCATCCAACTAATGACAGCGTAAACAGCCTAATAAACAAAACACTTTTTGATTGGGTTATTGAAAATTTAGTCAAAAACAGTATTGATTCTATGATGGGGAAAGGAACTGTTAAATTTATTGTACTAAAATCAAAAAATAACGTTGAGATTTCCATTAAAGACAATGGAACAGGAATAAATGAAAATTACAAAAAAAAAATATTTAGTTCTGGTTTCTCCACTAAAAATAAAGGTTGGGGTTTAGGATTGTCATTAGCTAAAAGAATAATTACAGAACAACATAATGGAAAAATTTATTTAAAAAAATCTGAAATCAATAATGGAACTGAAATAGTAATTAGTATTCCTCTAATTTAAAAACCAGCCTTTATTTTATTTGCAATTTTTTTAAATTCCTTTTCCGAAAATTTTTTTTTATTTATAAAAGTAACATCTTTCATCTCATTAATTGGAATCAAATGAACATGTGCATGTGGCACCTCTAAACCGATGACTGACAATGCTACCCTTTTGCATGGTACAGCTTTTTTTAAAGCTATAGCTACTTTTTTAGAAAACACCATAAGCTCGTTATATAAATCTTTTTCTAAATCAAATAAACTATCTATTTCTTGTTTAGGAATGCACAAAGTATGTCCTTCAGTATTTGGATTAATATCCAAAAAAGCTAAACAGTTCTCAGTTTCAGCTATTTTATAACATGGTATTTCATTATTAATAATTTTAGTGAAAATTGATGCCAAAATTTATCTATCTATTGAAATTATTTCAAAACTTAATTTGCCATTTGGAACAGTTACTTCTGCTATTTCTCCTACTTTTTTACCTAAAAGACCTTTTCCTATTGGAGAATTGACAGAAATTTTTCCAGATTTCAAATCAGCTTCACTTTCTGCAACTAAAGTATAATTCATTTGCATTTGATTATTTAGGTTTTTAATAACAACTTTTGAAAGAACTAAAACTTTAGAAATGTCAAGCTTTGATTCATCAATTAGTCTTGCATTAGACATAATTGCTTCCATTTTAGAAATCCTCATTTCTAGTAAGCCCTGAGCTTCTTTAGCTGCATCATACTCAGCATTTTCACTTAAATCTCCTTTATCTCTTGCTTCTCCAATGTCATTAGAAGCCTTAGGACGTTCAACATCCTTAAGATAATTCAATTCATCTTTCAACTTCTTTAACCCTTCTTTTGTATAATAAGAAACATCACTCATCGTTATATATTTAAAACAAAAAATCCCTTATAATTGGGATATAAAACAAATATACAAAATTATTAAGTGTATTAATTTTTGCTTATTTTCATCAAGTAATGAATTACTATAAGTTTTTATTATTATTGATATTTTTTGGGATATTCTCTTGTTCAAAAAATCAATTAAACAACAACCCTTATCTCCAAGATATTTCTTTTGAAAAAGTAATAAATTTAAATCTTCCTCAATATGACAATCTTAGATATAGTGGTGGCTCTATATATTTACAATCCGGAGGAATAAAAGGCTTGTTACTTTTTAATATTAATGATCAAATCATGGCCTGGGAAGCCAGTTGCCCTAACCAATATCCGTCACAGTGTTCCGCAATGATCATCGAAGGAGTTCAAACCAAATGCAATTGCGAAGAATTAAAATATAGTTTAGCTACAGGACAAATACTATCTAATACAAATAATAGTCAATATCCAATGTTATTATATTACTCTGAAAAGAATGGCAATTCAATTCGAATATCCAATTGAATTAATAATTCACATTAATATTAAGCATTATGTTTCTACCCAAATCGTGTGAATAATTACGCATACGGTTAAGATAGTTTTTATATGATTTGTCTAATAAGTTATTTATGCTAAGTCCTATTTTTATTTTTGATTTATTCTCTGTACTTAGATCAATAGAAGATCTGAAATTTAATAAATGGTAAGCTTCAGGAGATGAACTAACATCTACTAATTCCATTTTTCCTGTAGTAGGAACAAATACTTCAAAGTTATTATTAGGGAAGTCATTTTGTTTAAAAGTATAATCACTTTGAATTGAAAGAAGAAAATTATGAAACTTTGGGTTTACATATGAAATTTCATTTTTGAAATTTAAAGGAGGCATATTAATCAAAGGTTCTTCATTAGTTGTATCGATACCTTTTAGAAAGGAAATTTGACTTTTCAATGTAAATTTTTCAATAAAATTATAATTTATATCGCTATCAATTCCCCAAATACGAGCGTTAGTTTGCATGTATTCCCAAACTTGGAAACTTCCTCTAACTGTTTGTTGAATTTCTGTTGGATTGATAAAGATAAAGTCAGTAATTGAGTTTATATATGGATTAAATGTGATTCTTACATTATTCTTTATATGTGAAAGCGTCAATCCTACTTTGTGGCTTTTTTCAGAACTAAAACTTAAATCACCAAGCTCTATTCTAGCAGAAGAATGATGTAATCCCTCGCTAAAAAGTTCAGAGGGATTAGGAGCCCTTGATCCAATTGAATAATTTAATAATAGACTATTAAATATGTTTATTTTTTTTGATAATCCTATCGTGGTAGATAAATTATTGAAATTTCTTTTTGGGTTAGTTAAGACTTGATTACTTAATTCTTTTACAACTATATTTTTATATATTTTGTTATAGTTTCTAAATTCCCAAAATGATTTTCTATAGTACTTTAAAGCATCTATTTTGGAATAATCAAATCTTATACCACCCTCCAATAACCAATTTTTATTTAATTTTATATTGGATATGACATAACTTCCAAAATCATATTTGTCATAATCAGGAATTATTCTTCTCACTCCTGTCTCCGGATTTGGGAAATTATTTTGAAATTCACCTTTTATCCCAAATTTAAAATCAAATTTATCTGAAAAACTCGAATCAAAATCTATTATCAAAGTATGTGTTTTTAGTCTCAAATCAGTTGATGCTGTATTTTTATTAATTCCTCTTCTAATATCAAATTCTAATCTTTTATTATTTTGAAAATGATACTGTAATGTTGCTTTTCCAAATCCTTGAAATCTTTTATAAATTTTAGACTTAATCAAGTTGTGGGTTACCTTTTGCTTAGGAGCATTTATGTTATAAGTAAATTCATCAACATACAAAATAGAGTCACTATTTATTGCTCTAATTTGATCCCCGGCAGTATGTAAATGAGAGGCGCTTAAAATTCCTATTTCATTATTTACAGAAGATAAAAAAAATTCAAAACCATAATTAAAACGGTTTAATCCAATTTGAAAAGAGGCACTTTTATCAATAAATCCAGTATTACTCATTATATAATCTGGAGCATTAAAATCTCCAAACCTTTTTAAAGTTCCTTGTAATGTGGAAAACCATCCATTTTCATAAGTTCTTGTTAATTTTGACATTAATGAACCTCCTTTGCCATTACTTCCCCCATACATTAAAGTTTTTCCGTATAAACTATCCTTTAATAAATTTTTTGAGGGTTCAGCAATAACAATTCCACCAATTGCACTTCCACTATATTGAAGAGCACCAGCTCCTTTAATTACATATATATTTGCTGCAGAATTAATGTCTATACTTGGTGCATGTTCAATCCCCCATTGTTGATCCTGTATATTAACTTCATTGTTTAATATATCTACTCTACTACCGTACAAACCATTAATAATTGGCTTTACAATAGAATTTCCCGAGTTAATGGATGAAATTCCAGAAACATTTTTTAAAATATCACCAAGATTAGAATTAAAATTATCGTCAATTATTTCTTTAGAAATTTTACTTTCATAAATGGTTTTTGATTTTTTATTTGAGTCTCCTAAAACAATTACTTCGTTGAGCTCATTTATATGATGTTCTAATTTTATAACTTTTTCCAGATTGCCATTAAGGTTAATTGATAGTGATTTAGATTTACATTTTAGATGAGAAATTGTAATTTTGTAGTTTGACTGACAAAGTCCAACAAATTCAAAAAACCCGTTTTCATCACTTAGGATGTTTTGATCTAATCCGTCAATACTTATAACAGCATTTGAAAGTGAAGATTCATCATGTAAATCCATAACAATTCCACTAAAATTATAACTACAATTTTGAGAATGATTTTCTAATGATGAAAGCACTAGAAAGCAAAATATTAGAAAAGGTAATTTCATATTTAAATTAAAATTACCTTTTCTAAAATTAATAAAATTTGACATGTATATTAAAATTGAATAACTCTATAAAAAACAGCTGTTATTCTATAACTATATCAAAAGTAGCTTCAATATCTGTGTCTCCACCAGCATCAGCTAAACCTGTATTTGGTTTTTTCGGCTTGTGTCTTAATGTAAATGTTAGTTTACCAGAGCCAGCTGATGAAATATTGTCTATTTTAAATTTAGTACCAAGGGGATTGCCACCTGAGTCATTGTTAGTTGATACTACATTCATCGTTATTCCAGAACCTACAGTGTAAAAAACTTGATGGTCATTAGATTCTTCCTCCACTTCTTCTGTAATATCTTCAGCTGGTGTTGTCGTTTCGTTTAGAAATTTAACACTACCGGCGTATGTAAGGGATGCTTTTAAATTTCCTGAAACAGTAACAACTGGAGCGTTAGGACCATCTCCATCTAAATCTTGAGTCTTTAATGTAACATTAGTAGATGCATCGCTTGGAACAAGCGTTACAATCATAGTAGTTATAACTTCCTCTTCGTTTACAGCTACTGGATCATCATCTTTAGAACAAGAAACGAATATAAGAGATGATATTAATGCGTATGTGTATAATTTTTTCATTATTATTTATTGAATTATGTTTATTTAAACTATTTTATTATTTAGGAAAACGAATAGTTAGAGGGCGGGCCTCTTAAATAAAAATAATTGATAAAAAGTAAAGAAGGTGTTTCTGTGTGAAGAATTATATTTTCTTGTAGAAAAGAAAAGTAATTTTCTGAGTATTCAAAATCATTAGAATTATAATCGAAACTTATCCTAATAAAATCACAAGTAGAACAATCTAGTTCAGATTGATGAATATGAACTTGCTGGTCATTACAGACTATGTGTTCTTCTGACAGAAAGTGATTTAAGCCAAAAACAGTTGGAAGACTTAAAATGCAAATCAGTAAAATACTTAAAAACTTTTTCACATCACAAAAATAAAAAAAATTTAAAAAATCAAAATTTAAAAGTTAAACTTAGTAAAAAATTTCTAGTTGCTTGGGGGTAGTATCCTGCTCCATCTAATGTTTTCACCTGTCCAGGGACAGACCATGTGTCATCATAGGTGTAATAGTAACCATTTGATATATATTCAACATCAAAAATATTATTAATTAATCCAGAAATTACTATCGCTTTAAAAATTCGATTTGGATTAATTTCGTAAGAAATATTAAAATTATTCACAAAATAACTATCTAACTTTGAATTAAGCGCATCGGTATTTCCCATGTACTGGCTACCTACATATTTTGATAAAAGACTAATATTAAAATTATCTTTTGGGTTGTACACTATTATATTTGATGTCGTAAACTCCGGAGAAAAAGAAATATTTGTTTTACCAAAATTAAATATCTTTCCATCAAAAGGAGATTGAATTTGCTTATTCTTGTTTGAACTAATTGTCATATTAGAATTAATTGTAAATAACTCAGATAATTTTAATTTAACATCAGTCTCAATTCCTAATCTATAACTAGATCCACTATTAGTTCTTATTGGTGTTCCAACATCGTCCAATGCTCCAGTGAGTACTAACTGCTCATTATATAACATATAATAGGAATTTAAATTAAATGTTAACCTATTCTTGCTGTAACGCCAACCTAATTCAAAGTCATTTAACTGTTCTGGCCTCACATTAGGATTGTTTTCATAATCACTTCTACTGGGTTCTCTATTGGCTCTTGAATAAGAAACATAAAAAGAAAAATCTAAATTAAGATCATACGATAAACCGAATTTTGGATTAAAAAAACTGTGAGAATCGTCAATAATCATGTTTACTAAGTCAGATGTAAAACCGTTAGTTTTATAATTAACTTTTCTAAATTGTAAGTCTGCATAAAGTTCAATATCCTCTTTGAAAGAGTAAGAGACTTTAGTAAAAAAACTAAAATCTTTTTTCTTACCATTTCCCTGATAATAACGATCTCTAATTGATGCATTCTTACCAAATTGTCTAGCCCAAATAACCTCTCCAAAATGATCACCACTATAAGTGCTGTAAGAACTACTAAAAGTCATGTTTAAACCACTCTCTTTGTAATTTGCAGATGCATTAAAAACATAAAAATTATTATCTAGCCAACGTCTTCTTATTAAATCCGTTGTTCCTAATTTTACTCCATTTATATCAATATCAGACTCCACTATTTTCCCGTAAGTTGTTACTGAATCATCTTTTTTAAATTGTTCAAAATATCCACGACCATAAGTATAGTTCAAGCCAATATTTGTTGACCATCTTTGATTAAGCTTTTCGTTCCAATGAAATTGATAATGGTCTTGTTTGTAATTATCGATTTCATTTTCATAAGTGTATGGGTTTTGACGTCTATTTTTTAATATTTGTTCTTTAGTAACTCCAAACCAAGATTGGTAGGTTTTTTCATGCCCTCCAAATACTAAAGTTTTTATAAATGTATTACCTTGAACATAAGATCCTTGTAAAAAATATGATTTCAAATCTGAAAATGCTCTATCTATATAACCATCGGAATCAATCTTAGATAATCTGCCTGAAAGTTCAAAAGAATTATTGATTTTTCCAGTGCTAAACTTAACTGTATGCTTCTTAGTATTGTAACTGCCAATTGAATTCGAAATTTCAGAAAAAGCTTTTTCAGAAATTGCATCAGTTAATATATTAACACTAGCTCCAAAAGCACCTGAACCATTGGTAGATGTTCCAATTCCTCTTTGGACTTGCAAACTCTCAATAGAAGACGTGAAATCGGGTAAATTTACCCAATAAGTACCATGAGATTCGGAGTCATTAAAAGGGATTCCATTTATGGTAATATTTGTTGATTGGGGACTTACTCCTCTTATTCTAATTCCAGTGTATCCAATTCCAGCACCAGCATCTGAAGTTGTAACGACAGATGGCAAGAAACTTAATAGTACAGGTAAATCTTGTCCCAAATTTCTAAAAGATAATTCAGCTTTGGAAATATTGGAATGACTAAAAGGTGCATTGGATTTAATACGAACAGTTTGCACTATAACTTCATCCAAACTCTGCATAGTTCCCTGTATAGTATCTTTAATTTTTTCCTGAGAAAATAAACTAAGAGTTGTAATTAATGATAAAAAGTAAATGTTATTTTTCATGTTTAAATTTGATTATAAAAACAGGATATACTTAGTGTAGATAACAATTTCCCTTTCCAGAATTACTTGGCAGGTTCATTGGGTATAATCTCAGCCGTAGCACCCCATTTATTTAATGTCAAATGTAATTAAAAAATGAATAAAATTATTTTTTATTTTAATATTTTATCAATTTCTTGTGTTGCTGTTTTCATTCTGCTTTTTAGGTCACCAGAAACAACTATATAAGGTCTATTATGCTTAATTAATGCTTTTTTAAAAGCTAAAAACATTTCTTCTCTATTATTAGGTCTATCTCTTAAATCATCTTTAATCCAAGGTATATCGATATCTGTTAAAATATATAAATCGTATTTATTTTGTAAAGCAGAAGCTTTTAAAACAGGGTCACAAAATCCTTCATAATAAATTTCTGAATAAATTTTAGTTTCTAATAAATCTGTATCACAAATTAAAAGGGTTGAAGTTTTTTTTGAAAATTCATTTTCTAGTTTAATTTGTCCTTTTGCAATTGGAATAATATCTTTTAATTCGCAAATTTTCTTTTCCTTATCCCATTTATTTTGTAGATATTCACGAGCAAATTCTTCAACCCAATAAGTATTATAATAGTTGGCTAGTTCTCTTGAAAGAGTAGTTTTTCCAGATGATTCAGGACCAAAAAGAACTACTTTCAAGCAGTCTGAAGAGGTTTGTTTAAGATTTTTTTCCATGAATAATAACCTGCAATTGCAATAAATGTAAAAATAAGATATTGTAAGCTTGTAAAAGTAAATCCTTTGTAAAAATATAATGGAACTGAAATTATATCACCAATAATCCAAAAAATCCAATTTTCAATTTTTCTTTTTGCCATTAACCACATTCCTACAAAGAAAATAGCAGTAGTAAGGTTGTCAATATAAGCTGTTAATGAATTCCACTTATCAAAATACACATAAATTGAGTAAACAAATATTAGAGAAAAAATAAAAATTAGAATGCAAATATTTTTTTCTTTAGCATTTATCCTAGATATTAGAGTTATCGAGTTATTTTCTTCTCTAGTCCAAACATACCACCCATAAATACTCATAATAAAATAATAGGAATTGATCATCATATCACCTAAAAGAACTGATTTATATAAAAGATAAATAAAAATGAAAGTAGATATCATCCCCGTTGGAAATACAAGAATATTATTATTCTTAGAGAACCAAACGCTCAATAAGCCAAATACAACTGCAGTAATCTCTAAAACAATATCTATGGTTTGGAATTGAGAATATTGCTCAAATAATAAATCAAAAATTTGGTACATAGTTACTTCTATCAGATTTTATAATTTTTATATTCATAATAATGCTTTCTGAATTTAAAAAAGTATTATAAATACTATCATTTAAGAAACTCATTAGATCTTTAAAGTCTCCGTAAACTTGAGTACTTAAAGGAGTTTCTATAATTTTGAATTCAGATTTACGTAAAGACATAATAAAATCTTTAATTATTGGCTCATAATCATCTTTAAGGGGAGTTAATGTCAATTCAACCGAGATATCCATATTACTTTATTAAGTGTGCAACAGAACAAATGTATTGTGAAAAATTAATTATTTCTATATTATAGTACTCTATTATTTCATTTTTATGAATTTTAACTTTTGCTTTATCGAAATCTAAATTAACAGACTCTATCAAAATATTTTCTTTAAAATCAATTCCAGCGTATCCAAAAGCTTTAAAAACTGCTTCCTTTATAGTCCAAACTTTAGTTATATTTTCAATTGATAAATTTTTAATCAAATTAATTTCGCTTTGGTTTATGAATTTATGAGAAATTTTTAAAATTTTTGTTCTAAATTTTTCAATATCAATTCCTGTTTTTTTATTTGAAATAACAACTGCTGAAAAATCAAAGGAATGAGAGAAAGAAATAAATTTATCTTTCATTTCTGGCTTACCATTATTATTATATTCTAAATCTTTAAAGGATATGTTTTTAAGATTTAACAGCTGAAGATTACTTAAAAATTGTCTCCGGTGATTACTATTTTTAAGTTGATTTAATTTTAGTGTAATTTTATTAGAACTTTTTAAATTTTCTAACAAAGAAATTTCAGACTCGATTATTTCCCAAACAAGAACAAATGTATCAGGAACAATTTCTAAGTCTTTAAATATCGGCATAGTTCAAGTTATTAAACTATTCTGATATTAATAAACAATTTTGAATGAATTAATTTGAGAGTTTAAGCTTCAAAAGGAACAATAGAGACAAAAGATTTGTTGTCTTTCTTTTTAGTAAACTTAACGATACCATCTACTCTAGCATGTAAAGTGTGATCTTTACTAACATAAACATTCTCACCTGGTTTATGAGGAGTTCCTCTTTGGCGTAAAATAATATTTCCAGCTATAGCAGCTTGACCACCGAAAATTTTAACTCCTAGTCTTTTCGATTCTGATTCTCTACCATTTTTTGAACTACCTACACCTTTTTTATGAGCCATTTTATAAGAATTTAATTAAGCTTTTTTTACTGTCTTTTTTACAACTACTTTTTTTGCAACTGATTTCTTAGCAATTGGTTTCTTAGCAACTGGTTTTTTTACTGCTGTTTTTTTAGCAGGAGCCTTTTCAGTTTTAGAAGCAACAGTTTTTGATTTTATTTCAGAAACTTTCACTTCTTCTTTAGCTTTCGTTTGTGTCTTTTTTGATTTTTCTAAAATATTTTCAATCATGATTTCAGTCAAAAGTTGACGATGACCATTCTTTACTTTATATCCTTTTCTTCGTTTTTTCTTAAAAACAATTACTTTGTCATCTTTTAAATGCTTTAAAATTTTCGCCTCTACACTTGCACCCTTCAAAGAAGGATCGCCTAAAGCAATTTTACCAGCATTGTCTAGCAATAATATATTGTCAAAAGTAACTTTCGAACCTTCTTTTCCCTCAAGTCTATTTACAAAGACTTTTTGATCTTTCACAACTTTAAATTGTTGACCGGCTATTTCTACTATTGCGTACATAATTTATTTTTTTAATCAAAAACGTGTGCAAATATACACGGATTGATCATATATAACAATAATTTTACAAATAATAATCAATGTGTTTTAAAAAATGAAATTTTAGATTATATAGTATAGTAAATTATTATGATAAAAATATAATTTATAAATTTGTTATTCAAATTTTTTAAAATGAAAAAACTAATTTTTTTATCACTTTTATGCATAATATTTTTTAATAGTTTACTTTCTCAATCTGTTGAGTTTGAAGAATACAAATTAGACAATGGACTACATATAATACTTCATCAAGATAATTCAGCTCCAGTTGTTTCCACTGGATTAATGTATCATGTAGGTGCTAAAAATGAAGATTCTAATAAAACGGGGTTTGCACATTTTTTCGAACACTTACTTGGGAAAGAAACGAAAAATATGGAAAACGGAGAATGGTATAAAATACTTTCTTTGAACGGAGGAAATGGGAATGCAATGACTAGCGTTGATATGACTTATTATTATGCAGTAATGCCTTCAAATAGTTTAAAACTTGGTCTTTGGAGATACTCAGAAATCATGCTTTCACCTGTAATTGATCAAGAAGGTATTGACATACAGAGAGAAGCTGTTAAAGAAGAAAAAAGAATGAGGGACAATCAACCGTACAGCCGCTTTTATGAGGCGCTAAAATCTAATCTTTTTGAAAATCATACATATAAAAATCCTTTGATAGGAGTTCCAAAGCATTTAGATGACGCAAAACTTCAAGATTTTTTAGATTTTAGAAAAGATTTTTATATGCCTAGCAATGCTGTTTTTGTTGTTGCAGGAGATATTGACATTAAAAATACGAAAAAATTAATTTCAGAATATTTTAGTGAAATTCCAGGAGCTCCAAAAATGAAAAGAGAAATCGTTTCTGAAAATCCAATTTCTGAAGAAATAAAAGCTACTGAATATGATCCTAATATTCAAATACCAGCAATTATTATTGGCTACAGAACACCTTCAATGAAATCCAGAGATGCGACAATATTAGAATTCATATCTACTTACTTAAGCGACGGACCGAGCTCTAAGCTTTATAAAAAAATGGTAGATAAAAATAAATCAGCTATCGAAGTTCAAGCCATGAGTATAGGTCATGAAGATTATAGTATGTATGCTTTACTTGCTCTACCACTGGGAAAAACTGAATTAAACCAATTAGTTGTGGAAATTGAGGAAGAAGTAACTAAAATTCAAACTAATCTTATTACTAAAAAAGATTACGAAAAGCTTCAAAATAAATTCGAAAATCGGTTTGTTAATTCAAATTCATCAATTCAAGGAATTGCTAATTCTCTAGCTGACTATTACACTCTATATGGTGACACTAATTTAATAAATACAACTATTGATATTTATAGATCTATTTCCAGAGAAGAGATAAAAGACGTTGCAAATAAATACTTAAATAAAAATCAAAGGTTAATTTTAGAATACATGCCTGAAAATAAAAAAATATAGAATTATGAAAAAAATATTCCGAAATATAATCTTATTTACATTTTGCACTTCATTGTCAGCACAAATAGACAGGTCTATTCCTGAACCAGGAGATGCTCCTCAAATTAATTTTGAGGAGCCCATTTCTTTTGAATTAAAAAATGGTTTGAAAGTTATGATTGTAGAAAATCATAAACTACCTAGAGTTTCTATTAATCTTTTTATTGATAACCCACCAATTTACGAAGGTGAATTAAATGGCGTTTCAAGTATTACAGGAATGCTAATTGGTAAGGGAAATAAAAAACAAAAAAAAGATGATTTTAATGAGGAAGTTGATTTCATGGGCGCTACAATGAGTTTTTATTCTCAAGGTGGATATGCAGCTACACTGTCAAGATATTATAAAAGAATTTTGACCATGTTCTCACAAAGCGCTTTAAATCCTAGTTTTTTAGAGGGTGAATTTAATCAGCAAAAAAACATTCTTTTTGATAATATTAAAAATAATGAAAAAAATACACCTTCAATTGCCAGAAGAGTTGAAGACGTAATTGCCTACGGAGTTTCCCACCCCTATGGTGAGTTTATTTCAAATGAATCTTTAGGAAATGTAAAATTAGAAAATGTTATCAATTTTTATGATGAATATTTTAAGCCTAATAATGCCTATTTAGTAATAATAGGTGATGTCAAAATAAACGAAACAAAAAAGTTAGTTAAAGAACTTTTTGGTAAATGGGAAAATGATTCAAAATTAGAATCAAAATTTGCAATAGACTCTAGTAACAATATTATTTCTCCTAAGATTCCTAATAACCTAAATATCCATGTTATTGATATGCCAAATTCTACTAATTCTGAAATAACATTTCAAAATCTAGTAAATCTAAAAATGTCAGATAAAGAATATTTTAGTGTTCTTGTTGCCAACAGAATTTTGGGAGCAGGAGCAGAATCTAGATTATTCAATAATATCAGAGAAGATAAAGGCTACGCATATGGTGCTTACTCAAGTATTGGGGATGACAAATACAGTAAAGCTAAGTTTAGAGCTACTACTACAACTCGTTCTCAAGTTACAGATAGCGCCTTAGTTGAGATACTAAATGAAGTTACGAAAATTCAAACATATCCAGTTTCTGAAAAAGAATTAAAAAATGCAAAAGCAAAGTATTTAGGTGAATTTGTTTTAGCCATGGAAAGAACTTCAACAATTGCTAGTTATGCAGTCAATATTGAAAGCAATAAACTTGAATCAGATTATTACAAAACATTTCTTTCCAACATAAACGCAGTAACTGCAAAAGATGTTCAGAACTCAGCCATTAAATACTTTTCATTAGAAAATGCACAGTTGGTTGTTACAGGTAAAGGATCAGAAATTATAAAAAATATAGAAAAAGTAAGATTTAATGGTAAGATTATTCCAACCTATTTTTATGATCAATATGGAAGTCCAATTGACAGACCTGTTTTTAATAAAGAAATTAGTGCTGAAGTTAATGTTAAATCAATTTTCGAAAATTATCTAAATGCTATTGGTGGGCTTGATAAAATCAATGAAATCAAAAGTATTTCTACTATTGCTTCTGTGAAAATTCCCAATGCACCTTTTTCTCCTACAGCAGAATTTAAACAAAAACATCCTAATTTAAACTCATTAGTCATGACAGTTGAAGGAATGGGAACTTTAATGTCTCAAAAGTTTGATGGAGAAAATG
>Ga0209384_1000452_pt1 | contig 26194 bp, 17 predicted proteins | sample CoawatmetaG05DNA_FD_187511 | JGI IMG/M metagenome (GOLD analysis project Ga0209384, IMG submission 187511) | Marine microbial communities from the West Antarctic Peninsula - Coastal water metaG058-DNA (SPAdes) (version 2) | ecosystem: Environmental > Aquatic > Marine > Coastal ... | reverse complement strand
AACAACTTGGGCGTCACACTGCAAAAGCTGGGCAAATTAGAAGAAGCTGAAGCAAGCTATAGACAAGCGATAGTGCTGAAACCAGACTTTGCCGTTGCTCATAATAACTTGGGTAACACACTTAAAGGGCTGGGTAAATTAGAAGAAGCTGGAGAAGCTTACAGCAAAGCAATAATCTTAAAGACAGATTATGACGAAGCCCATAACAACTTGGGCGTCACACTGCAAAAGCTGGGCAAATTAGAAGAAGCTGAAGCAAGCTATAGACAAGCGATAGTGCTGAAACCAGACTTTGCCGTTGCTCATAATAACTTGGGTAACACACTTAAAGAGCTGGGCAAATTAGAAGAAGCTGAAGCAAGCTATAGACAAGCGATAGAGTTAGAACCAAACTATGCAGAAGCCTATTACAATTTGGGTGCCCTATATCTAAGTATGGGGCGAAACTTTAAAGAACGTGGAAAAATTAGTGAAGCTGTGAAATGCTTTGAGCAAGCTCTCAAAATATATCCTGAAGACAGCATAGGTGCAACCCTGGAGCTTGCAAGATTAGGACACAAAAGTATGCCAGATAAAACCCCTCTAAGTTATATGCAAAATTTTTACAAAACAAAAGCTAAAGCGTACGAATTAGGGATGGATAATAAGTATTTTGGTCACCTACTGATTGAAAATGCATTCAAGCAAACTCACACACAACAAGGGAAAGTTGATATTTTAGATTTGGGATGTGGTGCTGGTAATCTAGGACGATTTCTGCGCCCATATGCAAGAACTTTAGATGGCGTAGACTTATCGCCGGACATGTTGCAAGTGGCTGAGAAGACTGAGCAATATAATTCATTACATAAAAAAGATTTGGCAAAATATTTAGACGAGACATCGATCCACTATGATATGGTCATCGCAGCAGCCGTAATGGTTCATTTTTCTAATCTTGAGGAAGTATTTTCTTTGGTAAATGATACTTTAAAGGTGAACGGGAAATTTATATTTTCAATTTTCGAAGGAACTGAAAAAGATATAGAGTTAAATTCCTCTCTTTTTTATGTGCACAGTGATAATTACGTAAGAACCTTAGCTAATGATTTGAATTTTAAAATAATTTATCGGCATCAAGGAATTCATGAATACCATAAAGAAATTCCGATTAGCACACTTATATACTCACTCCAGAAAGGTACGTAAATGCAAATTTTTATCACTATAATCCCATTAACAATAACGTTACTATTGATTGGAAATCAGTAATTGGATCCATTATCGCAAGGTGTATTAGGTGCAGCCCTTCCTCAATCTATAAGTAATAAAAAATCACTTGGAATAATAGGGGTCATAGGATTTTTATCTGGTTTAGCTCCAGATTTAGACATCTTAATAAGGTCAGAAAGTGACCCATTGTTATTTCTAGAATTTCATCGTCAATTCACTCATTCACTTATATTTATTCCATTTGGGGGATTTATATGCGCAGTATTCCTTTTCTTTTTAATAAGTAAGAGATTTAATATTTGCTTTAAGGATACATGGATTTATTCGACATTAGGATACGCAACTCATGGACTACTAGATGCTTGCACAAGTTATGGTACCTTACTCTTTTGGCCATTCACTCAAGCACGCATAACATGGAATAATATATCAATTATTGATCCATTATTTACAATCCCCTTATTAATCTTAATAATTGTAGCGAGCCTTAAACAAAAAAAAATTTTTGCAATTGTAGGAGTGCTATGGGCAGTGAGCTATCTTTTACTAGGTGTGTATCAAAAAAATGAAGCTGTAAAAATTGGTAAAGAAATTGCAAAGAAAAGGGGTCATGATGTAATAAGAATAGATGTAAAACCAAGTATTGGAAATTTGTTATTATGGAAATTGATATACGAGACGGAGGATGAGTTTTATATAGACGCAATAAGGCTAGGCTGGAACCCAAAAGTATTTAAAGGCGAAAGTATTGATAAAATTAATACTCAAACTGCATTTCCATGGTTAGTGCTAAAATCTCAACAGGCAATAGATATAGAAAGATTTAGGTGGTTTAGTAATGGTTATATTGCTATAAACCCAAAGAATAAAAATCAGATTCTTGATATTCGTTATTCAGCAATACCAAATCAAATTGGTGGGCTTTGGGGCATTGAGTTAAGCGAGGAAAAGCCAAATAATCATCATGTTAGATATATTACAAATCGCACTATATCAAGTGATAGGCTTAAAATTATTAAAGAAATGTTATTTTATTAATTTGTTTTAAATCATATATTTATTGTTATAATTTAAACTAAAATATTAATATAAATTTAAAAAAAATAAAGGGAAACTATGATTGCATGTCTTGATCTTGAAGGGGTATTGTTACCAGAAATATGGATTAAATTTGCTGAAAAATCTGGCATTGAAGAGCTTAAAATAACCACAAGGGATATTCCAGATTACAGTACATTAATGAAGACACGACTACAAATCCTTCGCACCCATAACCTCAAAATAAATGATATCCAAGATGTAATAGATACTCTGGAGCCACTAGAGGGGGCAAAAGAATTTTTGATATGGCTTCAATCAGAATTTCAAGTAATCATTCTCTCAGATACGTTTTATGAGTTCTCAGGTCCACTTATGAAGCAGCTTGGATACCCAACACTTTTTTGCCACCGACTAATTATTGATAAAAATGGAGTAATAACAGACTTTCAATTAAGACAAAAAGATCAAAAAACAAAAGCTGTAAAAGCCTTGCAAGGGCTAAATTTTAAAGTAATTTCAGCAGGAGACTCTTATAATGATACTGGGATGCTTCAGCAAGCTGATAGTGGAATTCTATTCTGCCCTCCGGTAAATGTTACAAAAGAATTTCCTCAATTTCCTATTGCTAATAATTATAAAGAATTTCAGACTTTGTTAATAAGTGCTCGTAAAAAACTGCTAGGATAGAATTAATTATAATAAATAAAAGAATATGAATAAAGAATTTATAGAGTCGATAAGAAGTGCTGTAGCCTCAAAGGAGGACTTTTTTACAGTTAATTTTGGTCCGAATCAGATTAGAATTTTCTTTACGGAAGAAGCATGTGATTGGGTTTGGAATTATAAATACTTACAACGACCACAAGCTTTAGAAATTAAATCACAACTTAACTCTCCATTAAAAATAAATAAACTTGCCCTGATAAATTATTTTTATACATTTATAATGAATGATATTTCAATTCTTAATAGTCATATTCGCCCAACAATTAAATCAGTTCTTGATATTGGAGCTGGAATTGGTTTATTTGATCTTTTTTTAAGTCAAATATTGGATCATGAGGCATTATTTGATTTGGTTGAGGTAGATATGCTAGACGAAATAGAGCACGTAACAAATAATCCAGAACATACAAAAAAATTAGACCCTAATGTACAAATAAGACCAGTAGCACTCCTAAAAAAATTAATGATTACTAATAATGCTAAGAATATTAATATTATTGATAGCAAATCTATTAATCAACACATGCAAAAGCAATACGATCTTATTTTATCATTTAGATCCTGGGGTTATTTATACGACCTAGACTTGTATGAAGAATTTGTAAGGAAAACTCTAAAGCCTGACGGTATTGTAATAACTGATTTATCAATATACGACGATAGTATTACAAAATTTAATACTCTATTTAACGATGTGGTCCTTATTGACGAGGCGCCAAACAACAAAAGATTTATTGGTAAAAATCTTAAATAATCTTAATGAATTTATACTATAATAAACTTTAATATATCTAATTAAATAATTGATTTTATTGAAAATATGAGTAGAGCATTTATAAAAGAGAATGATTTAGAGCACGCCGGTATTGATATTCCTGAGCGACCTATTAGTCTAGAAACGAACTATGTAACGCCAGCTGGGTTTGAAAATTTAAAAATTACATTGGATGACTTAGACAAAAATCGCCAATTACTTATCGGCAATGAAACCCCAAACAACAATCAAAAAAAAATGCGCATTGAGAGGGATATTAGATACTTTTCATCTAGAATAAAGTCTTCAATATTAGTTGATCCGTCAACTCAAAATAAAGAAGTAATTTTATTTTCTGCAAAAGTTTCAGTTTTATCAATCGATAAAAAGAAGTATCAATTTGAGATTGTTGGTGAAGACGAAGCAAATATTAAACAGAACAAGATAAGTTACCTATCACCTCTTGCAAAATCATTAATCGGTAGTCGAATTAATGATGAGGTTGTTTGGATTAAACCCTCGGGAAATGAAATATTAGTCATAACTAATATATACTACTGCGGGCAAACAAACCCACATCATTTTTAATTTAACAAAGTTTAAGGAAGATTAAGTGCTAATTACCAATGGCATCACCATGCAGTTTGGCTCCAAACCATTATTTGAAAATGTCTCAGTTAGATTTGGCGATGGAAATCGTTACGGGCTAATTGGGGCAAATGGATGTGGAAAATCTACTTTTATGAAAATTTTGGCGGATGAATTAGAAGCAACCAGTGGAAATGTTGAGCTAGACAATAAGGAACGTATTGCATGGTTAAGACAGGATCAATTTGCGTATGAAGATTTACTTGTTAGCAATGTAGTAATGATGGGTCATGAGGCTATGTGGGAAGCAAATGAAGAAAAAAACAAGTTATATGCTAATCCTGATGCAACTGACGAAGATTATATTCGAGCTGCTGAATTAGAAACAGTATATGCTGAATATGATGGATATACTGCTGAATCTAGGGCTGGTGAATTGCTTAGTGGTGTAGGAATACCAAATGAACTCCATAACAAACCAATGAGTGAAGTGCCACCAGGTCTAAAGCTAAGAGTTCTTTTGGCTCAGGCCTTGTTTGCTGACCCTGAAATACTTTTACTTGATGAGCCAACTAACAATCTTGATATTAATACTATTAGATGGCTTGAAACAATACTTAATAATCGCAACTCAACAATGATTATTATCTCCCATGATCGACACTTTCTAAATCAAGTTTGTACACACACAGCAGATATGGATTATAGAAAGCTGACTGTCTATCCTGGAAATTATGATGACTTTATGGAGGCTAGTACTCTTGTAAAAGCACAACAATTAAAAGAAAATGATAAGGCTAAGGCACAAATTGCTGAGTTACAAGAGTTTGTGAGGAGATTCTCGGCTAATGCTTCAAAAGCAAAACAAGCTACATCAAGAGCAAAACAGATTGATAAAATTAAGGTGGAAGAGATGAAGCCATCAAGTAGACAGTATCCATACATTCGCTTTGAACAAGATGAAAAAGATAAACTTTACAGACAGGCTTTAATTGTGAACAAGTTAAGCCATGGCTTTGAGAAGTTATTATTTGATAACGTAAACTTTATGGTTGAAGCAGGTGAAAAAATTGCAATTATCGGTGAAAATGGCATCGGTAAATCAACTCTATTAAAAATTATTGCAAATACTATCAACCCAAATGCTGGGTCAATTAAATGGGCTGAGAAAGCCAAAATTGGATACTTTGCTCAAGACCATTCTGAAGACTTTGAATCAGATACTTCTGTTTTTGATTGGATTACTCAATATGGAAAGGCTGAAGATGATGACCAAACTATTAGAAGTACTTTAGGCAGGCTATTGTTCTCAGGGGAAGACTTTAAGAAAAAAGTAACGGTTTTATCTGGTGGGGAGCAAGGTCGTATGTTATTTGGCAAACTGATGCTTTCAAAAACTAATATCTTATTACTAGACGAACCTACCAATCATATGGATATGGAGTCCATTGAATCATTAAACACTGCTCTCGCAAAATACAAAGGTACTCTATTTTTTGTCAGTCACGATAGGGAGTTTGTTAGTTCTGTTGCAACCCGAATTCTGGAGATAAAATCGGATGAAATTATCGACTTTACCGGTAATTACGAAGATTATATTAGTAGCCAAGAGTGAGCTAAATAGTCTTAGCTGCTCTTTTTCTCTCATGCTCAATAAGATACCGCTTTCTAATTCGTAGAGATTTTGGTGTTATTTCTACAAGCTCATCATCATCAATGAACTCTACCGCATATTCAAGGGTCATCAGGATTGCTGGGACAAGTCTCACTGCCTCATCTGTACCAGATGATCGAACATTAGTTAACTGTTTTCCTTTTATAGGATTTACAATAAGATCGTTGTCTCGGCTATGGATTCCTATAACCATACCTTCGTATAGCTTTTCACCAGGCGACACTAACATCCTCCCTCTTTCCTGAAGCTTCCATAATGCATAAGCAACTGACTCCCCTTTTTCGGAAGAAATTAGAACGCCATTACGTCGACCCGGCATTTCAGATTTTGCTGGTGCATAATGCTCAAAAACATGAGACATCACACCTGTTCCACGAGTCATTGTTAGAAATTCACCCTGAAACCCTATTAAACCTCTTGCTGGTATTAAGTATTCTAAACGAGTCCTACCTAAACCATCAGATTCCATATTAGTAAGTTCGCCCTTACGTCTTCCTAATTCCTCCATAACCGCACCTTGATTATCGTCGTCGATATCAACAGTCAGGTTCTCAAAAGGCTCATGTCGTTTACCATTAACCTCACGATATACTACGCGCGGCTTACCTACTGCTATTTCAAAACCTTCTCTCCGCATGTTTTCTAATAAAATAGTTAAATGTAATTCACCCCTTCCAGAAACTCTAAAAACATCCGCATCAGAGGTATCTTCAACTCTAAGAGCTACATTAACTAATAATTCCTTTGTTAGCCTATCTTTAATTTGTCGACTAGTTACAAATTTACCCTCTTTACCAGCTAAAGGAGAACTGTTCACCATAAAATCCATAGTTAAAGTTGGCTCATCCACTGGAATTATTGGCAGACCAACTGGTTGCTCAGTATCAGTAATGGTTAAGCCAATACCAATATCTTCAATCCCGGTAACAATTGCGATGTCTCCAGCTTGGGCTTCTAAAACACCAACTCTCTCAAGGCCTTTAAATCCAAAAACTTCATTTATTTTTCCTTGGCTAAACTTTTTGTCACCAGACATAATTGAAACACTCATACCTGGTTTTAAAATTCCATTTCGAATTCGTCCTATCGCCATTCGACCTGTATAAGAAGAATAATCAAGTGCTGAAATTTGAAATTGTAGAGGAGCTGCTGGGTCGCCTTCAGGTGAATCAACATGTTTTAATATAACCTCAAAGAGTGGGTTCATATTATCTGACTCTTCTTTTTCGTCTAATTTGGCAATTCCATTTATTGCTGAAGCATAAATGATTGGGAAATCTAGCTGCTCATCTGAGGCGCCTAAGTTTGCAAATAAGTCAAATGTTTGATTGATGACCCAATCACAACGAGCTCCTTGTCGATCAATCTTATTTATTACAACAATTGGTTTCAACCCCAACGCTAAAGCCTTCTTTGTTACAAAGCGAGTTTGTGGCATTGGACCTTCAACAGCATCGACTAAAAGAACCACCCCATCCACCATACCCAAAACTCTCTCAACTTCTCCACCAAAATCAGCATGGCCAGGAGTATCTACAATATTAATATGAGTGTCTTGGTAAGTAACAGCTGTATTCTTTGCTAAAATCGTTATTCCACGTTCTTTTTCAAGCTCGTTAGAGTCCATAACTCGCTCATTAACTTGTTGATGTTGAGCAAATGTTCCAGATTGTTGAAGAAGCTTATCAACGAGCGTTGTTTTGCCATGATCAACATGGGCGATAATTGCAATATTTCTTAGTTTGCGAGACATGGGATACCAAAAAAATTATTCAGCGCGGATTTTAGCATAAAAATTAACGAAACCGGCTTAAAGGATTATGAATTACTTAAGCTTTACACTTAAAAGTGATTTTGCTTCTTGAGCTTTTGATTTTGCTTCATCAATATTCTTGCCAGTAGATAAAATTACACCCATTCTTCTCTTTTTAAAAGATTCTGGCTTACCAAATAATCTAATATCAACACCGTCTATTGCTAATACTTTTTCTATTTTGTCATATATGACCACATCAGAATCATGTTCTCCATATATAACTGCGCTGGCTCCGGGTTTTAATAAAGATACATTTACTGGGAGTCCTAAAATTGCTTTTGCATGCAACTCAAATTCAGATTGAATTTGAGTTGCCATCGTTACCATTCCAGTGTCATGAGGTCTGGGGCTAACCTCCGAAAACCACACTTCATCTTTCTTCACAAATAATTCAACACCAAAAATTCCTAGACCCCCTAAAGCATCTGTAACCTTCTTAGCTATATCTTTTGATTTAGCTAAAGCTTTTTCTGTCATAACTTGTGGCTGCCAACTTTCTACATAGTCGCCATTCTCTTGACGATGACCAATTGGTTCACAAAAGTGCGTTAAAAATTCACCTTCTTTATTTTTTGCTCTCACAGTAAGTAAAGTGATCTCATAATCAAAATCAACTTGCCCTTCAGCAATTACCACCCCCTGATCAACTCGACCAGATTTAGCTGCATGCTCCCAAGCTTTTTTTATCTCGCTTTCCTTCATTATTCTTGATTGGCCCTTACCAGAAGAAGACATAGTGGGCTTAATAAAACAAGGAAATCCTATTTTTGAATCTATAGCAGATTTAAGCTCAGCAAGATTTTTAGCGAATGCAAAGGGTGATGTTGGTATCTTCAGTGTTTCTGCAGCTAATTTCCTAATCCCCTCTCTATTCATTGTAAGCTGAACTGCTTTAATGCTCGGAACTATAGTTATATCACTGATCTTTTCTATTTTAGCTAAAAGATCAGTATTGATTGCTTCAATTTCGGGAACAATATAGTGTGGCTTTTCTAGATTAATTAAAGACTCTAAAGCTTCTGCATTAGTCATATCAATAGTATATGATCGATGAGCAACTTGATGGCCTGGTGCATTTTTATAGCGGTCCACAGCAATTACTTCAACCCCCAACCTTTGAAGGGAGATAATTACTTCTTTACCTAACTCACCACTTCCCAGGAGCATTATTCTAGTAGCTGAAGTGCTTAATGGCGTACCAATTTGCATATATAAAATCTCTTATTATTAATTCTTATTATAGCAATAGATAACAATATGATTGTTAGATACAGTTAGTGAGTATTTTATATTTCATTAGTAATTAAAATGATTTGCTTACGCCTATCCAACCTGCTCTTGGAGCACCTGGAATCACAGAAGCAACATTTCTATCATCACCATGTGTTCTATCAGTTTGAACTCGCGTTTCCGCTAATCGCCCACCAGTTGTATATTCTCGATCAAAAATATTTATAAATTTAGCATGGAAATCCCAACCTTTATGAAAATTATATTGAGAATCAAGATTTACTACTGCATAACCAGGAAGCTCACCTTGCAATCCTCCGCTAGAATCATGCTGCTGATTTTCGTTACCCATCATGTATGAAGATGAAAAAGCAGTCAAAGTCGCACCCAAATTCCATTGAGGTTTAATTTCATAATCTGCTCTAATTTTTAAATGATGCTTTGGTATATTTGGAAGATAATCACCATCGCTAACTTGGATTACATCACTACTATTAGAACTATTAACCTCACTAACTAATGTAAAATTAGTTCCGTATTGTGCCATTACAAATCCATAATTAATATTTAAATTAAGCTTATCAAATTTTGTTTTAACGCCAACATCTATACCTTTACGTGTTGTTTCTGCTACATTTGTAAAATATCCAAGCCCATTAGATGCATTAGCATACACAAACAAAATATCATCGTGATTAGTAGCAGAATAAATAGACAAATTCCAACTAGTATCTTTTGTAACTACACCACTCACTCCGCCTTCAATAGTTTTTGCAACAACTTGATGAAGTGGTGGATCATCTGCCATCTGTGTAGGCAGATTACAAGGTTGTGCTGGATTAGCACAACCTAATTCTATACTGGTTGGCGCCCTACTTGATTCACTGTATGAGCTATAAGCCGTTAAAATTTTATTTGGTTGATAAGTTATCCCTACAGATGGGTTAAAACGCTCAAAATGATGTTTGCCTGTTAAGCTGGCAGAGGAGCCCGGGCCATTAAAAGTATCTCGATTATCAACTTGAACATGGTTATAGCGAATAGCTGTATTAATATTTAACTTATCATTATAAGAATGAGTATTTGTTACAAATGCACCATAAGTCTTTGTCTTCCCTGTTAAGCCAGTTGACACTTCAATATCATCCGCTGTTCCACCAATATGCCCACTTAATGCTAAATGTAGGTGTTCTTGTTCGCTCTGCTTGAACTTAATTTGTGAATATTCAGCTGAAAATCCAGCAACTAGTTGATTACGTCTGCCGCGCCAATCCTGATCTAAAGTTGTTTGTAGATTTAAACCGAATGCATCTTGTAATGTATTTGTCCTATTTATGACGCCTTGGTTTAAATTTTCAGCATCAGATCTAGACAGTGCCAGCTGTGCTGCAGTACATTCGTCATCATCATAAGCATCTCCATCACAAAACTCATCGTTTAAATCTCCATTAAATGTTGCCCTATCAGATCTCTTATAGTAAATATTTCCTGCCATCATTGTCTCTTCATCAAAGAAATGTGACATATTTAAAGCTACTTGACTATATTCATTTTGAGTTTCATCCTCAAGTGTATGAATACCATCGCGATTAGATCCAAGTAGATCTTTAGGAGTCAATCCATTACCAATTAATATATTCTGAGCCCCTGTGTAAGTAATTTCATATCGAGACATTTCGGACTCAACTCCTAATTTTCCAAAAAGCTGATTTACATGCGAAGGTGAAAATTTTCTCCAGCCATTTTCAGTAAAATGCTCGTAGCCAATATAATAATCCACATTGCTATTAGCAAGAATTCCTCCAGCTTCGACAACTTGACTGTTTCTTGCCCATGAGCCGGCAGTTACATCTACATTTTTTTGATTAAAATTTTGACCACTTTTTGTTTGCATCGACATTGATCCACCAAGAGTATTAAGGCCATAAACAGGATTAGATCCAGCAATTACCTGCATATCATTTATAGCAAAATTTGGTATTAAGTCCCATAAAACAGTATTACTAAAGGGTTGATTAGCTCTAATACCATCAATATAAACTGATAGTCCTTGAGGGTTTCCTGAAATTGGTGTGGCATTGTATCCACGAAAATTGAGCTCTAACTGGAAAGGGTTTCCACCCACCTCATTCACAGTGACTCCTTGAAGATTATTAACCATATAATCAGCAATAGTAGCGCCCGACTGCTTATTTAATTCGCTTGCTTTTATAGTCTGAATATTTGCTGGCACCATACTCTTTGGCAAACCAATAGAGGGGAGTGGTGATGCAGAATAAACATCAATAGTTCCAGTCGTAACAGTTTCTTCCGAAATAGCAGTTGATGAAATAGAAATAGAAATAGAAATCGCAAAGATAAAAGTAGCGAAAATTTTTAACATAGTTAATAGATCTTTTTTACTTGATTAAAGAACAGCGAAATTTTACCAAATATATACAAAGTTGTAAATTTATTGATACATATATTATGTAACTTAATCTTCATTATTTATCCAATCGATATCCCAACCATGCTCTTCTTTATCAGTTTGAAATTTATAATGGACCCCAAAATCAGGCACTGCAACTAACTCATTCTCTGAGAATACTAATGGCATCAATTTCCTCTTCCAAGGTGGGATGTCTGATGTTTGTAATAGATATTTAAGTGTTCTCGTTGGCTGATTATTTTTGGGTTTAAACCTCTCCCCTCCATTCCTGTTTTGAATAGTTAAAGTTTTTGATCCAATCTTAGTTAAAGAAAATCCAGCTCCCAATGATTTTGTAAAGATAAGTCTAGAATTTCCTGGTAACTCAACGACTTCTTCGCCTCTCCATATTAATTCATATGGATCAATTTTTATTGTCTTTTCAACTAAAAAAAGTTCGTCTCGGTATGCTTTAATACTCATCGAGTCTGAAATATCAATATTTAAAAGTGCATCTTTCTTAACATTTTTAATTTGTTTATATAACTCACTCATAGTTTTTTTTGATGGCATCATTTGTTTATTAACATCCAACCACCAACGAATAAGGTTAACAACCCTTTCTTTTTCCAACACTTTTATCATAGACAATGATAAACGCTCTTTATTTTTAGAGAAATAAAGATTGGCATCTTCTTTAGCAATTGCTTTATGAAGATTTAAACCTTCCGCAATATTTTCAGAAGACCTGCTAATTGTATTTATTATGTCTGGATACCTAGATTTAATTAAAGGTAAAATTTCTTTTCTTAAAAAGTTTCTATCGAACTGCAAATTATTATTACTCTCATCCTCTATAAAATTTAAATTATTTTCTTTTGCGAAGCCTTCTATTACTTCTCTATTAATCTTTAACAATGGTCTCCAAATAAATCTTTCTTGGTCAAAAGTTGGCATAGCTGCTAAACCATTCAAACCGCTACCTCTAAACAATTGAAGAAGTAATGTTTCAGATTGGTCATTTTGATGATGCCCTAAGACTAAAATACCTTTTCTATAAGCCTCCAAAACTTGATATCTATTTTTTCTTGCTGCAGCTTCAATACCCATAGATAGGTCTTGTTTTATATTAATTTTTTCAGACTTGATTGGGATACTTAGTTTCTTGCATTCATTATGACAAAAGCTAAGCCAATCATCTGCGTTTGGACTGAGGTCGTGATGGACATGAATTGCACTTAATTTTAATTTAAGCTGTGTTTTAACTTGATTTAGTGCATGAAGAAGAACTATAGAATCGATGCCTCCACTTAATGCAATACTAAAATCTAATTTATTTTTTGAGGTTTTGCTAAAAAAATTATTAAATGAATCAATAATCTCAGATAGAATTACTTCAGATTTATTTTTCACTCTCTGTGGTCTGTCCAAAGTTCATAAGTCGAAGGTATCTTTTGTTAAGAAGTGAGTCAATTGGTTCTTTTTTGAATTTATTCAGCTCTTTTTTTAGAGCATATTTTACATTATTCATAGTTGTTTTTAGGTCTCGATGAGCGCCGCCCAAAGGCTCCTGAATAACATGGTCAGTTAGTCCTAATTTTTTTAAAAAATCTGCAGTAATACCTAATGTCTCAGCAGCAATCTCAGCTGCTTCTGCCTTCTTCCAGAGAATAGAGGCGCATCCTTCAGGAGAAATAACTGAGTAAGTTGAATATTGAAGCATTGATAGGGAATCAACAACTCCTAAAGCTAAGGCTCCGCCAGACCCACCTTCCCCAATCACAATGCCTATAATTGGAGTTTTTAGTTCAGACATAACATATAAATTTCTTGCAATCGCCTCTGATTGCCCTCGCTCTTCTGCACCTATACCAGGGTATGCTCCCGGAGTATCAATAAGTGTAATAATTGGGATAGAAAATTTTTCCGCAAGCTTAAAAAGTCGGAGAGCTTTTCGGTAACCTTCTGGACGGGGCATACCAAAGTTTCTGTATTGCCTCTCCTTTGTATCCCTCCCTTTTTGGTGCCCAATTACCATAACTGAATGACCCTCAAAAGTTGCCAAGCCTCCAACTATTGCAGGATCATCAGAATAAGAACGATCGCCATGTAATTCATAAAAATCAGTAAACAAGTTAGCAATATAATCAAGTGTATAAGGCCGCTGAGGATGCCTTGCTACTTGAGAAATTTGCCACGCTGACAGGTTATCGTAAATTTCATGTAGAGATTTTTCAGACTTCTCTTCAAGTTGTTTAAGCTCTCTTGTTATATCTAAAGATGGATGCTCATCATTTGCTTTTCTAAGACTGGTAATCTTAGTTTCTAAACTTTCAATAGATTTTTCAAATTCCAGATAAGAAGACTTCATATTTTTTTGACTTAAATTCGGAAGTTAATTATAAAGGATTTTTACATTATCATCATTAAAGGATTCGGTAAGCCCTATAATTAAATCCTCATGAAGAGAAACTTCCCATTCAGAGCCTAAAATTAATTCAACTCGACCTTCAGTATTTTCGTAATCAATTTTAACTTTACATTTTTTATGGGTCGTATCTAAATGGCAATAAGGCTTAAGTAACTCTTTAAGTTTTAATGCATCTGCCTGACCATTTAAAGATATTTTCAATAAACTTGCTTTTAAACTTTGAAATGTCATCAAATCATAAACCTTGATAGCGCTCAAACGATTGCCACCACTATAATCATCAAGACTCACGCGGCCTTCAATAATAATTAATTCATCATCCTTAATTAAGTTATACGACTGAGTTAGCAAATTATTTCCCAAAATAACGTCAATTCTTCCCTCTCCATCATCAATAGTAATAATTGCAATTTTACCCCTTGATGACGTCCTATATTTGACTGATGAAACAATGCCTGCGATCAAATAACTTTCTTGTCGAGGCTTAAGTTCAATCAACTTTGTTGAGATAAAGCTTTTAATTATTTTTTTATAATAAGAAAAGAGGTGCCCACTGAAATAAAATCCCAATGCTGCTTTTTCCTCTAATAATTTATTTTTTTCTTCCCATAAATCCATTTCAACTAGCTTTATAGCTTCGATATCAGAGCCGCCAAACAATCCTTCTTGTCCAGCTTCATTTTTACTTTGTTCTGCCATTTTTATGGCTAAACTAACGCTAGCTAATAAAGATGATCTGTTAGGCTCAATTTTATCAAATGCACCTGAGCGAACCAAGGACTCTACCACTCGTCGATTCACTTTTGTAAGATCAAGCCTTAAAGTAAAGTCAAAGAGTGACTTAAATGGTCCATTATTTTTTCTCTCCTCCAATATAAGGTCGATAGATGATTCCCCTGTACCCTTAATTGCACCTAATCCATAAAGGATCTGATCACTATTTAATGGAATAAATTTATACATGCTTCCATTAACATCTGGTGGCAATAATTCCACGCTATTAGCTTTGCAATCATCAAATAAAAGATGGATATTATCTGTATTATTCATATCTGCAGACATCGAAGCTGCTAAAAAAGAGGATGCGTGATGTGCTTTTAGATAAGCAGTTTGATATGCAATTTTTGCGTATGCTGCAGCATGAGATTTATTAAAACCATAGCCGGCAAATTTCTCTAATAAATCAAATAGTTCATTGGCTTGACTTTTATTTAAATTATTTTTAATTGCTCCGCTTACAAAATCTTCCCTTTGGGAATCCATTTCCTCTTTATCTTTTTTTCCCATAGCTCTTCTTAAAAGATCAGCACTACCTAGACTATAACCTGCTACTGCTTGTGCAATTTGCATCACTTGTTCTTGATATACGGCAATCCCATAAGTTTCTTTTAAGATAGATTCTGTTGCAGGGTGGGGGTAAGTTACTTTTTGTTGCCCAAGTTTCCTTCGACAAAATTCTGGAATTAAATCCATAGGACCAGGCCTATACAAGGCAACTAAAGCAACAATATCTTCAAAGCAATCTGGTTTTGCCTGCTTTAACATATCCTTCATACCACTTGATTCCAATTGAAAGACGGCTGTTGTGTTTGACTTCTTTAGGAGGTCAAAGGTAGCTTTATCATCAATAGAAATTTCATCTAAATCAATAAGGGTAAGATTGTTCTCCTCAAGGATATGATTTGCATTTTTTAGAGCCATATTAATGATAGTTAGAGTCCGCAACCCTAAGAAGTCAAATTTTACTAGCCCAACAGATTCGACGTCGTACTTATCAAACTGACTAATTATTCCCTCTCCGTCAGGTCCACAATAAATAGGTGAGAAAGCAGAAATCTCAGTTGGGGCAATTAAAACACCACCCGCATGCATACTAACGTTTCGAACCAAACCTTCAAGTCGCATAGCTAAATCAAATAACTCTTTAACCTCTTCTTCTTTTGCAATCCTCTCTTTAATTCTTGGCTCTTGCTCTATTGCCGCTTTTAAAGTGATCCCTATTTCATTAGGAATCAATTTTGCAATTTCTTGAACGAAAGGAAATGATAGCTGAAGAACTCTCCCAACATCACCAATAGCAGCTCTTGCTGCCATTGTGCCAAAGGTAGCTATTTGTGAAACTGAATTAGATCCGTACTTTTGTTTAACATAGTCAATAACCTTGTCTCTACCTTCCATACAGAAATCTATATCAAAATCAGGCATAGAAACTCGATCAGGGTTGAGAAATCTTTCAAAAAGAAGATTGTATTCTATAGGGTCAAGATCAGTAATGCCCAAGCAATATGCCACAACTGAACCAGCACCAGATCCTCTTCCAGGACCCACTGGAATTTTATTCTCCCTGGACCAACTAATAAAATCAGCAACAATTAAAAAGTATCCGGCATACCCCATCTGATTTATGACGCCTACTTCAAAATTTAAACGCTCTTCATACTCAACTTTTTTCTGTTTTTGAATGGCCTTATCTGGGAAAAGAACTTCGAGTCTTTTTTTTAATCCATTCTTTGCTTCATTTAATAAATACTCGTTAATCGTTGTATTTTTTGGTATTGGAAAATTTGGTAAATAGTTTTTACCCAGCATAAAGCTAAAATTACATCGATAGGCAATAGAAACCGAATTCTTTAAAGCGGATGGTATATCTGAAAATAATTCAGTCATCTCAACTTCATCTTTACAGTACTGATCAGAAGTAAATGATTTTGGCCTTCTTCTGTCCCCCAGAACAAATCCCTCGGATATACATGATTTCGATTCATGGGCTCTAAAATCATCTTCTCTCATAAATTGAATAGGATGAGTAGCTACAACTGGAACATTATTATCAACGGCAAAATGAAGTGCCTGTTTGATATATCGTTCTTGTCGCCCCCTAAATTCACCATCCCCATTTCTTTGAAGCTCGATATAAAATCGATCTCCAAAAGAAATTTTCCACTGATTTAGTGCCTCTTGTGCCTGCTCTAGTTTTTCTTGAAGGATAAGTTGGCCAACATCACCAGAAGTTGCACCAGATAAAATTATCAAATCTTTATTAAACTCATTTAGCAACCAAGATTTTTTTATCTCAACACGTCCACGATATTGATTTTCCAAATAAGCCTTGGAAAGTAATTTTGAAAGATTTTCATATCCTTCCTTAGTTTGGCAAAGTGCAAGAGCTCGATAAGGCTCATCTCTTTTAACTTCATTCTCAATCCACAGGTCGCAACCAATTAGAGGTTTTATTCCAACACTTACTGCCTTCTTATAAAATTTAACTGCTCCAAATAAATTACTTAAATCAGTTAAAGCTATTGCCGGCATATTTTTATCAACCGCCTGCTCTACATAATCTCCAATTTTTACTATACCGTCTGTGATTGAATATTCACTATGACAGCGAAGGTGGATATAATGGGATTTATCTAATTTCTGCATAAAAATTATTTTACCTTAGAAGCTTTGTTAGAATGGATAGAAATAGTAATTTATTTTATATAATTTATTTAGAAAAAGGAGAAAAGCATGAGTCAAGTAACTGTTAAAGGTGGGCCAGTAAGCATTGGAGGGGAATTTCTTGCAATAGGAGAAATGGCTAAAGATTTTAGCTTAGCAAATGACAAAAGAGAGAATGTTAATTTAGCTAGCTTTGGTTCAAAAAGAAAAATTTTAAATATATTTCCAAGTATTGATACACCTACTTGCGCACTTTCAGTCAAACGATTTAATGATGAAGTCGCTAATCTGGACAACACAGTTGTTCTATGTATATCAGCAGACCTTCCTTTTGCACAAAAAAGATTTTGTGGGGCTGAGGGGACTGAAAATATTGAAACACTTTCAGCTTTTAGGAATATTGAAAAATTCGCGACAGATTATGGTGTAGCAATATTAGATGGCTCACTGCAAGGCTTAACAACTCGAGCAGTGATAGTTCTTGATGAGTCAAATAAAGTTATTCATTCTGAATTAGCTCCTGAAATAACTGAAGAGCCAAATTATGATGCAGCATTAAATGTTTTAAAATAATTTAAGTTCTGTTGCTACCGGCAACCATTTTAATTTCAAATAATCTACAATCTAAGGCACCGTTATATAGCGGTGTCTTTTTACTTGGAGAGAGACGCATTAATTTCGGCATCCTTAAATCACTAGTTAGAAAATAAGTACGCCAACCAGAAAGTTTTTTCTTCATTGTTGAAGCCCATAATGGGTAAGCTTTGGCTAAATCTTCATCTTCTCCAATTCTAACCCCATATGGGGGATTAGTAATTAAGACTCCTTTTTTTGTAGGGGCTACAATATCACTAAAACTTTTACAACTTAACTCTACAGCAATTTTTAAACCAGCTTCAGCAAGATTGCTTTTAGTAACTCGGATGGCTCTTAAATCTTCATCTGATCCATAAATATGGGAAAAAACTAGAGGTTTGATTTGTGCTTGATATTCAGATTTAATATTATTAAAAAGTATAGAATCGAAATTTTTCCAATGCTCAAAACCAAAACTTCTTTTAAGTCCTGGTACTTGATTCAAAGCAATCATCGCAGCTTCAATTAAAAATGTACCACTGCCACACATTGGGTCCAATAAAGGATCTCCAGGCTGCCATCCACTTAAAGCTAATATACCTGCTGCTAGATTTTCTCTTATTGGGGCTTCAACACTCGACTTTCTAAACCCTCTTTGGTAAAGCGGTTGTCCTGATGTGTCGATATATAAATCAAAATAATCGACTTCTAGATAAAGGTGAATTCTAATATCTGGATCTCTAATTTCAACATTGGGTCGAGCATTAACTTTGCTTCGGAACTGATCACAAACTGCATCTTTAATTCTTAGAGTCATAAAATCAAGACTTTTTAACGGGCACTTAACTCCTGTAGTACTAACCTTAATTCCATGAGATACATCAAATAAATTTGTCCATTTCACATTAAGTGCTGCGTTATAAAGATCATCTTCAGTTTTATAATTACCATTTGCAACCCGACAAAGAATCCTTGTTGCAATTCGACTAGTAAGGTTTGCTCTATACATAATTTCAGTTGTTGATTCGAACTTAACGCCACCGTCAACAATTTTAATTTCCGCAGCCCCCAAGTCTAATAATTCATCTGATAAGATCGACTCTAAACCTCTTGGGCATGATGCAAAGTATTGTGATTTCAATCTATTTCCTATTAGAAGCGAACTTGATTTGAGTTGCCCCGTTTATTATTTTTAATCAATCGGCTGAAATATACCATTAAATCGAGCTCACAATTCACTTCTAAAGACTTTATTTTTTGTCTTAAAATATTAATTTGATATTCAGCATTTTTTTCATTAAAGCCAAAAACAATAACATTGCCTGGCTTGCTAGATTCAGTATAAAGAACTTGCTGGTCAAAAACCAAACTAATGCGATCTCTATACAGAGGTGTTTTAGGGTCAGAGCCCCAAAGATTAATCATAAAAACACCTTTTTCTGATAATGCATTTCTACATGATTCAAAATAAGAAATAGTGCAAAATTCTTCTGGAAGACCGAAATCCTCAAAAGCATCTGAAATAAGTAAATCATATTTTTTATCTATTTTCTTTATGTATTGAATACCGTCACCTTGCAAAATATTTAACCTTTTTGAAACTGGTAATTTAAAAAAATGTTTTGCGATTTGTATTACTTTCGGATTAAGTTCTAAAACTGTTAATTTTACTTTAGTAAATAATCTATAAAAGAATTTAGGCATCGTGCCTCCACCAAGACCAATACATAAAATTTCATTAGGGTTGTCCAAGAATAATGCAGCCATTGACATAGCTTGAGTATAGTCAAGGACCAAGTGAAAAGGCTTATCGATTTGCATTGAGCTTTGAATAGTTACCGAACCTATATGCATCGAAATAACACCGTCTTGCTCGCTCACTTCAACCTGCATATCTTCAAATTTATTTAGTGCTTCATCATCCAAAAAAAGTTTTCCTATAATTTTTTTTATAAATAGCATTATTGATTAATTAAGTCTATCCATTTTTTCTCAAGTCTCTTGATAGAAATAGGGTAAGGGGTTTTCAATTCCTGAGCAAATAGAGAAACTCTTAATTCTTGCATCGCCCATTGAAAATCAATGTAAGCCTTAGGTATTTCAAAATCAGACTCTACAAAATCACTCACTTTTTCAATCCATTTTGTCTGCAATCGGCCAACATCTCTAAAAAGATCTTGGTCTTTACTTTGGCGATGACTATATTTTTCAATTCTAATTTTCATTGCCAAAAGAAATCTGGGGTAGTTTCTAAATTGTTCAAACAAAAATAAAGGTTTCTCATAAGGCGGAAGCAAAATTTCTAATTGTTCTTCTATATCCTCAATGATTGGCTTAGGTAAGGAATTCATACGATCAAGTAAAAGTGATAATTCCTGATATGAATTAGCAACCTCAATCATAATATTAGAGTACTCAACCACTACCTTGCCTATATTATTTTTTGTAAAGCTAACTAATTCATCAAACGATTTTTGACTTCTTGGAATTGATTTTTTCCAAGCCATAGATTCGTCCATCACAACATCAAAGAAATTCTGTTTTAATAAATCAGACTCAATGTGAGTTTTCAGCTGCAATGCAAAACTATCGAATTGTGGTGGGGAATTTTTTAAATTCTTAATTCGATCTTTCATTTGTAGCTGAATAAGGGTTTTTACACCATCATAATGATTAATTAAAGCATCACTATGGTTGTCTAGCACTTTTAAGTTTACAAAGTTATTCTCGCTGATTAGGGCTGGAAAACCCCTTACAGTTTCTTCATGCCAAACTTTTTCTACAGTCTCTGGAATTTCAAAATCTGGCCAATAAGTCAAATTTTCTTTTTCAATATCAAAAGCAACCTCTTCAATCACCTCTGAAATTCTCTCTTTATTGGCCTGCTGAAGGTTTAATAAATCTCTTGAAGAATCTATTTCGTAACCTTTTTCATCAACAATTTCATAATTAATTTTCAAATGCTTAGGTAAGGTATCAATCAATTCATTTTCAACTCGGAAAGAAGTCTTTGTTTTGTTCCTAATAAAACTTGTTAATGCATCATTAAAGTTAACTTCGTAATCGGCTTCTGATAAAAACTCTGTTACCAATTTTTGCACCGGCCCCAACTGAGTTCGCAATGGTTTTGGTAGGGCTTTTAATAAAGTTGATACTTTTTCACGAATCATTCCAGGAACAAGCCAGTCAAGTGACTCTTTCTTCATCCGACTTAATGCAGAATATGAAAAAGTAGCAGTTAGTCCGTCATTTGGGTGGTTAGGCTCAAAACGATATTTAAGTGTTACAGGTATTTCATTTACTTTGACTCTATCTGGATACTGAATATTATCGATTTGATCAGCACTTTTTTGCATTAAATACTCTTTACTTAGAAATAAATATTTAGGGTCTTTTTGTTCAACACTTTGCCTCCAAAACTCAAACCCTGCTGAATTCATAATGTCTGTACTAATTTTTTTTTCGTAAAATTGATAAAGAACATCTTGATTGATTAGAATATCTTGACGTCGAGACTTGTGTTCTAATTTTTCAATTTGGTCAATTAAATCTAAATTATGCTTCCAAAAAGGAGCCTCGCTTTCATACTCCATCTCAACCAAGCCTGTCCTAATAAATATTTGCCTAGATTCTAAAAGGTTGACTGAGCCATAATGAATAGTCTTCCCTGGGTTGATAACTAATCCGTAAAGCAATGTCTTTTTAGTAGCATCCACTCGACCTAATTTTTTATTCCATCTTGGATTACTGTATTCAAAGTCAGCCAGATGAAAAGCTAATTTCTCAACCCATTTAATATCAATTTTTGCAATGCATTGAGCGTAAAGCCTTCCTGTATCAATAATTTCAGCAGCCATTATCCACTTATAATTTTTATTACGAAATAGTTTAGGACCAATCAAAAATTTAATACCACGTGTTCCAAGGTATTCATAACCCTCCGAATCTTTAAATCCAATATTTCCTAATAACCCTGATAAAAATGATAAATGAATTTGTTCGTAATTCGCATCTTGGTTGCTAAGTTTATAATCTAGTTCTTCTGTCATCTGTAAAAGTTGCTTATAAAGTTCTTGCCACTCTCGCATTCGGCTAAAAGATAAGAAATACTTTTCACAAAAAATTCTAAGGGATTTACTTTTCTGACCTTTTGCTTCTTTTATAAATAGATGCCATAACCTTAAAAAACTTAAAAAACCTGATTCTGGATCATGAAATATAAGGTGAGCTTTATCAGCTTGATCTGCCCTATCAAAGGGTCTCTCCCTTGGGTCCGAAATACTCAAAGCACTTATAATAGCTAAAACCTCTTTCACACAATTTTGTTTTTTTGATTCTATTAAAATTCGCCCTAAAGATGGATCCAGTGGCATTTTTGCAAGCTGTCTCCCTAAGGGTAAAATTTTATTTTCATTATCAACAGCGCCTAATTCATTTAATAATTGATAGCCATCTTGAATAAATTTATAAATGGGTGGCTGTAAAAATGGGAATTGATCAACAGCTCCTAGATTCAATGAGGACATTTTAAGGATAACAGAGGCTAAAGAAGTTCTCATTATTTCAGGATCTGTAAATTCAGGTCGTCCCAGAAAATCCTCCTCCTCATAAAGTCTAATACATATTCCTGGAGCGACTCGCCCACACCTGCCTGCCCTTTGGTTTGCTGAAGCTTGTGAAATCTTTTCAATCAATAATTGCTCTATCTTTAATCTCGGACTGTAACGAACAATTCTTGCGAGTCCAACATCAATTACATACTTAATACCAGGAACTGTTAAAGAGGTTTCTGCAATATTAGTAGTTAAAATAATGCGCCTAAGCCCGCTAATTTTAAATATTTTTTGCTGCTCTTTGATGGCAAGCCGAGAATACAAAGGCAAAATTTCAAATTGATCATTTAGCTGATCAGATAAAAATCTTTTGGTATCATGAATATCTCGTTCGCCAGGCAAAAAGATTAAAATATCTCCTTTTTGTTTATCTAAATCATGAATTGCGGATAATACTGCATCTTCAATATCTTCTAAATCTTCATTAGTTTTTTTTCTGAGGGGCTTGTATAAAATTTCAACAGGAAATGTTCGTCCTGAAACTTGAATAATCGGTGCATTGTTAAAATGAGATGAAAACTTATCTACATCAATTGTCGCACTAGTAATAATAATTTTTAAGTCTGGGCGCTTTGGTAATATATTTTTTAGATACCCAAGTAAAAAATCAATATTTAAGCTTCTCTCATGGGCTTCATCAATAATCAAAGTATCGTATTTTTTTAATAAAGGATCATTTTGGGTTTCAGCTAATAAAATCCCGTCAGTCATTACTTTGATTGAAGAAAGTTTAGAAACTTTATCGGTAAATCTTACTTTATAACCTACCAAGTCTCCGACATTGCTTTGTAATTCCTCAGATATTCTTGTTGCAACAGAACGGGCTGCTATTCTTCTAGGCTGAGTATGACCAATAATTTTTTCTAGGCCGCGACCAAGAGCTAAACAAATTTTTGGTAACTGTGTAGTCTTTCCAGAACCTGTTTCCCCGCAAATTATGACAATTGGATTATTGGTAATAGCTTTTTTTATATCTTCAACTCGCTGACTTACTGGAAGTTCATTCGGAAAGCTAATATTTTTTATCATTTTATTTTGCATTTAGGATTAGAATTTAAATTAATTTGTATGCTGTGGAAAAAAATATTTCATAATTTAACTTAAATTTTTACTTAAAATTAAATCTTGATTTTAGAGCCTGTAAATTAAACTCTTCTAATATGTTATCAATTCTTTCAATCGCATTACCCTTTTTAGAGCCGATATATTCTGCAATTATCAATTCATTTTTCATTGAGTGCTCCCAACCAACTAATTCAGTTACTGTAACTTTATAACCTTGAGATTCTAACAATAAACAACGTAATACATTTGTTAGATGGCTCCCCATTTCTACTGTATGAATTCCATGTCTCCATAGCTCTGCCAATGGTTTTTTTAAAGATTGGGATTTGTTACCTCTTAAATGCTTAGCAATTTCTGCCTGGCAACATGGAACTAGCAACATATATTTAGCCTTTCTTTCTAATCCAAAATTAATGGCATCATCGGTAGCTGTATCACAAGCATGAAGCGCAGTCACCATGTCTACATCATCAAGGATTATCTCATTGGAGTCTACTATGTCAGAGTTAATAAACGACATACGTTCAAAATTTAATTGTCGTGCTAAAGTTTTTGTATTTTCAACCAATTCATTTCTCGACTCAATACCAGTGACAGATCCCAATGTATTTTTAATAAAAAGATCATATAAAATAAAGCCCAAATAAGACTTTCCACAACCATGGTCAACAATTAAAAATTTCTCATTCTCTTTTCTAATTGCTTCCAAAATGGGTTCAATAAAATTGTATAAATGATAAACCTGCTTTAACTTTCTTCGAGAATCCTGATTAATTTTGCCATCACGAGTTAGAATGTGGAGTGATTTCAATAAATCAATTGATTGCTGAGGTTTTATATCTTCTAGCTTTTGCATCCCAATAGTTTACCTTAATCTTTAATAGGTCATACTTGCACAATAGTTAAATATAAATTTTTTATTAGGATGATTCAATGAGTATTCAGTGGTATCCGGGACACATGACTGCAGCTAAAAGAAAAGCAGAAGAGGCCATGGAGTTTCATGATGTGATTATTGAAGTCTTAGATGCTCGAATTCCTGGCAGCTCAATTAACCCGATGATTGAATCAATTCGGACAGCTCGTCAGAGACCTCACCTAAAGGTTCTTAATAAAGCCGACCTAGCGGATCCAAAAATAACTGAACAATGGATCAAATATTTCAATTCCCAACCAAAAACAAATGCAATTAGTTTGTCAGCAAAAAAAACAAATGATGTTAAGCAAATATTATTAAATTGTGAAAAATTAGCTCCCCATAGAGGAACTTCTGTTAAACCTCTTAGAATTTTAATTATGGGAGTGCCGAACGTAGGTAAATCGACCATTATTAACGCCTTAAAAAATAAAAAAATTGCAAAAGTTGGAAATGTACCAGCAGTCACCAAAATGCAGCAACGAATTGAGATAAACAGTAGAGTGATATTGACTGATACGCCTGGAATGATGTGGCCAAAAATCACAAATGAATTAGATGGTATTTTTTTAGCTGCCTCACATTCAATTGGAATTAACGCTTATGATGAAATTGAAACTGCATTAATCCTAAGTGACACTCTTAAAGAGAGGTATCCAGAATTATTAATAACTTATTATGCTTTCAAAACCCCTATTCCAAGCGATGAAGAGTTTCTTGAGCATATTGCTAAAGCGAGAAACTTCATTATCAAGGGCGGTAAGGCCAACCTTCTGAAAGCAGCGGTTACTTTTATTAATGATTATCGTAATGGAATGATTGGTAAAATTAGCTTAGAGTCGCCCTCATCAAGAAAGTTGATGCTCGATAATTCCAAAATAAAGCAGGAATTATAACCTTTGTATTTAAATTATTGATTGTATTGGTACTTTTTGTGTGGCTAAAAAACAACAAAGTGATTTCTATGTTGTATTTAAATTGATTTAATTGTTGAGTTTTTAAGTATGTGCAATTATAATCAATTCATGAATTTTATAATGAAATATTTATTCTTCGCACTGGTTTTATTCGCAACTCAAGTAAATTCGGTTGATGCAGATAAAGTTAAGGACACAGTAAAGAAGGCTGTTAAAGATGAAGCTGTTGGTATCGCATCTTCCTACCTTGAAAAATATTTTGATGTTTTCGAATTAAGTATTGACTCCCCAGACGATCTTTCAAGTGCAAGCATACTCGTAGTAAAGGGCCTTTCTGATCCTGATGATATTAAAAATACATGGTTTACCCAAGGAAGCATGTTTGTTAATGCAGGCCGGGCAACTTTAAATCTAGGTTTAGGGTATCGGCGCCTGATGGCTGATGATAAATTGCTACTTGGCGTAAATACTTTTTATGACCAAGAATTTCCTTACCGTCATGGAAGAGCAAGTTTAGGACTAGAGGCAAGAACTACTGTAGGCGAAGTCAACTTTAATAGGTATTGGGCAACTACTGGCTGGCAGGCTGGGGATAATAACTTGAAAGAACATGCTTTAGGTGGTCTTGATCTTGAAATTGGTATCCCTCTCCCCTACATGAACTGGGCTACATTCTATGCAAGGGCATTTAAATGGCATAGCGAGACACCTGGAATAAAAGATTCAATAGGGACTGATTTGTCGTTCCGAGCTGCGGTGCCGGTTCTTCCTGGGCTTGCA
>Ga0209384_1000451_pt1 | contig 26226 bp, 16 predicted proteins | sample CoawatmetaG05DNA_FD_187511 | JGI IMG/M metagenome (GOLD analysis project Ga0209384, IMG submission 187511) | Marine microbial communities from the West Antarctic Peninsula - Coastal water metaG058-DNA (SPAdes) (version 2) | ecosystem: Environmental > Aquatic > Marine > Coastal ... | reverse complement strand
GCTTTGAAGAAGGTTGTGATATTGGGTTGTCTTTTAAGCAAGATGCAATTTATTGGGGAGAGAATGGCGATCTGTTTGTGAGCTACTGTGGACTCCAAAGGTCAAAAGTGTGGGTTTTAGAGACAGCGTTTAACATTAATGTAAGTGAGTGGGAGGATCGTTGAAAAAGGTGTTTCAATAAATATTCGGGAGGTTGGAATATGCTAGAGGGAAAGGATTTGATGAGCTTAGATCTTCACATAATACAGGGTTTGAAGAAACAATTGACGATGCAGGAAACTTCCGTTTTGTACCTTGTTCGCCCAGGTAAATTGAGTGTATCCACCCAAATCGCTATGGAAAAGGATTATCTGGATGGACTCGCTAAGGACTTAACAAAAAAGATAGATGCAATTGTGTTAACCGAAGCGACTGCGGTGTAGATACAAGTGACTCACCTACCGTAAGAATAAATTAGGCCAGAACACAGACAAACCTGGGCTATGTCAGACATAGTTTTAAACCATGGCATTTGAACACCAGATTGTGCGCCAGACATTTCGTCAAAGCACTAAAGAGGTTATACACAATGAAAGCTCCATCAATCCCAATGTCACCTAGTGACCTGTCACCCTGCTGGCCCGCAGAGGCCATTATCCTGCACATTCCCCATGCTTCAACTGTATTGCCTAATGATGTTGAGTTTCTGCTGGGAAATGAAGCGCTGGCCTATGAAGTGGATGCCATTACAGACCACACTACCGATCTATTATTCCACTTACCGGGCGCGCAGCGCTGTGTCTTTCCTGTAAGTCGCTTAGTGGTGGATCCTGAGCGTTTTATTGAAGATGCTATGGAACAAGTGGGCATGGGCGTGGTTTACACTCACACCAGTGCAGGCAAGCGTTTAAGGCAAATATCATCGACACAGCGGCAACATTTAATTGATCAATACTATCACCCACACCATCAGCAACTGACAGCGATGGCGTGTGACGTATTAAATACCTATGATCGTTGTTTGATTATTGACTGCCATAGCTTTCCAGCGGAACCACTAGATTACGAAACAGACCAGTACCGACCTGACATTTGTATTGGAACGGATGCCTTTCATACGCCGCCCAGTCTAGAGGTCAGCTTGGTGAATTCTCTCGAGGAACTTGGATATTCAGTGGCTATTAACTCACCTTTTGCAGGGTCGTTAGTGCCACTTGATTATTACCAGAAAGATCTACGAATACAGTCGGTAATGATTGAACTCAATCGCGGTCTTTATAGAACGCCTCAAAAACTGAGCAAGCTTAAGGTGCAGGTACAACAGGTATTAATAGATATTACGAAGAAAAAATAGTATCCAGCAGGCATTGGGTGAGTAAGTGTACGAAGTGCTAAAAGGAGCCAATCTTAAGACTATAACAACAAACCTCTTTGATTAGGCATCCACTTCCCCACTTCAAGCTTCATAGTACCTAAGCCGAGCGTCTTCAGCCACTTGGCAGCTGAGTCAATCGTACCCCAGGTTTTGATGGTCCCAGCTTGAGTGGTAATGACCTTCTTATCACCACTAAGGGTTATGACCTCGGCATGTACAAGAGAACCATTAGCGATAATGCTAACCGCTTTAATTGCACCGGCCTCAACGAGGCCTTTGAGCATCTTATTATTCATCGTCAAACAGCGGGGTTTGTTCTAGTACGGGATAACCTGCGTCACGACAGTATTGTCGAATCATCATCTCTACCATATTGGCAACGCTCCTGTGTTCTTGGTTAGCGGCATAGCGAACGGCGTCCTTAACTAAGGGATCAACTCGCAAATTTAGTGTGGTGGTCTTTTTAGCTATCATGGGGCAAGTATTGTACAAATGCGTTACATTTGCAATATAAGTAATTCAAGAAATCACTCCGCCAGACGCCTAGCTTTGTTCTTAAGGAACTGGAAGTTGGGGGATGGGTTTTATGAGAAATCGATCATTTGGTGAGATATGAGAAAAAGTGGCTCTTCCACCGCACCCAGATAGGGCTGTAACTTCACAGATTAGAGATGGTTATGGGGCCTCTTCCTAGATCTCCAGATTAACTGCATCACCTCAGTCAAAAGCGAATGGTTTTACCTTGCCTAACCCATGCTGGAGAATCAAACATTGAAGGATCAGCCTTAATATCCAATTCTTCACGGCGCTCCTTAAGGCTCATGCTGAACACCTTCATGTTGGACTCTTCAACTAGCGTCTCCAACTGGGACTGGTTCAATAATCCTAATGTCATTAGAGCATCGGCAAATCCACTAAAATACTGTTTCCGATCATTAGGCATTACGCCGTTGTCACGATACTGTTTATACACATCTTCAAGTATGGAGCTTAGTCTGACTAGCGCTGCCTGTTCATCACTCATCGTTTTGCCACAACCCTTTATTTGGTTAAATGCTAAGGAGAACACACTAGCATAGTTAAGTGCCGAAACTCGCCTACCGTACTTTGAATCGCTTCTTTATTTAGCCAAAGGGATAAACTGAATCAGTTTGGCGATGACATCGTTTATATATTCAAGGCCGTCCAGCTCTTGCATCCAATTCTTCGGGATGCCACCAACACCATAGTATGCTCCCGCCAATTGCCCATAGATAGCTCCAATAGTATCCGCATCACCACCCATATTGACAGCCATCAATAGGCCTTCCTCAAAGCTTTCACTGTTATAAAAAGCCCATAGCGCTACTTCTAAGGACTCAGGCGCGTATCCGCTAGGTGAAAGGTCTTCGATGGTGTGATTTTTGTAGCCTCCAGCAATAACCTTCTCTACATCTGGGTGTAGGTCTGTAAATGACAGGTCTTTCATGGGAGTATAATAAGGTTCAAGTAACTCATCTTTAGGTACTTGGTTAAGCGCACCCCAAATCAACCCTGCAAAGTAAGCAGTGGTTTGTAATGTTTGAGGGCTAGCATGAGTGGTTCTTGCAGAATCTACGGCGTTGAGCACGGCCTTTTCTGCATCCGCATGATAATAGATAGGAACAGGCGCTAAGCGCATGATACAGCCATTGCCAGCATACTTAGGGTTAGAAGAACCTTGGTATGGGTCTTGAGTTTTATGGTAGCGAACCAGTGCTTTTAACACCGTTTGGCCAATGCCAACCGCCCGACCCACACAACTCATATAGCCATCGTTAACCCAGCGAAAATAGCGATCCATTTGATCCTTTGGATTCATCCCTTCACATTCTATTAAGCTAGTCGCTAAACACAGTGCCATGGACGTATCGTCTGTCCATTGGCCTGCTTTAAGCTTGAACGGCCCACCATCACGAAAGCCAGTAACAGGCGTGAACCTACCTCTGGGCCTAAATTCTACGGGTGCGCCCATAGCATCGCCTATGGCCAAACCTAACATCGCTCCAATGGCTCTGTCCTGGTTCATAACGCCTCCATGCTTAAAAACTGTCCAACTATGTTTTGAATTAGTACTTTGTCTAAAGCGTGCCCTTGGTTTTCAACAAGGTGATGTGGCCCAGTAGCTAACGCTGCACAAAGGTCTGTAAAACGTTGTAAGTCATAGCCATCATCCTTATCTCCGATGTGTATTGCTAGGGAATTTGGCTTGGTTAATCGTTTTTCAGTAACAGCACGGTCATACTTCTGACAACCAGGCATTCTTGAGTAAGCAAGGGATTGTTTGTTTAACGCAGCCCCTATGGCTGGTGAAAGGAGTAAAAAATGACTTAAATAGCTTGGCGCATCAATAAGGGCATGAAGGCATAGGTAGGCTCCATAAGAATTAGCAACAATACGAGTATTGGATGAGTCGAACTCCCCTATTAGCTTTGAAACAACATTGACTTGAGCTTGGAAATCCAGCTGCAGAAATTGGCTGTTCACAGACAAGCCGATACGATTGGCATCAAGCAATTTTAGGTATGCGCCTAACCCTTTGTTAGCATCGCCACCACGCCCTGTAATGTAAATGGTTCGCTGATCAGCCATTATTTCTTCTTGAGAGCCATCTCTCTACTCGTTGATACGCTGCCTCAAGCATTACGGGGTCTCTTGCGTATTCTGTACACAGTAATCGAGGGTTAACTTGGATAAATACGCGAGGCAAGTCCAACCGATCGGCATCCCAACAGGTCGCTACAGTAACATTAGGAGCATAAACACCGCCTGTATGCGCCTCACATGCTATTTTAAGCACCTTAAGGTCTTCTAAACTACAAGTTAGTAGCCCATCATCAAAACACTGCTGAGCGAAGCGTGCGCCTCGTGACCCATGCCCATGATCTGTGTCTTCGTTAACCCTGCAACTGTCGTGAAACAAAGCAAAAAGCTCTACAACGCCAGTATTAGCTCCAGTTTTCTTCGCTAACTCCAAACCGTTCTTACGCACACGCATCCAGTGGCTTGGCCCATGAACGCCTGAGTGAGACAGTTTAAATTGACTCACTACAAACCTTACTAGCTCAGGTTTTAAGTAACGATGAAACGACACAGCTTCCATTCCTTTGTTTTAAGCCAATCCATTACATACCCACACAAGCCAGCAGCAACTGTGAATGTGCCAACAAATAAGGTGATGTCTATCGCAGTTGCATCAGTAAGATAAGGCAAAAAAATCACAATACCCATCAATACTAGAACCACAGCAATAAGCGCAGACTTAAGTTCGACATGTATTATATTGTAACGAATAATTGGTAAGAGCTGAGTGACTAAGTGCCATAGAAAAACAGAGGGCATCATTACAACGAACAATGGCAGGACCATCGTATTTGCCAGGAAGCTACCACTGACAGCATTAAAGATAAGAAAGTGACCTACACTACCAACTACTAACGCCACTCCTAGAACGATCACATAACGCACTGTTATTTGAACAAGTTGTTTTAAGCACCAATTTTTCATCAGAGTTCCCTTCTGGGCGTTATGGCTTGTTGCAGAATCGTTATGGCTCTTATTTATCTAATATAAAAACAGAGTCACTGGACATGGAAGTGGTTCTTAATATAACGCATCATTTGGTTACCTTCTAACCTTTCAGTAGATGGATTTGTCCTTACATAAAAAATATTTTCAATAAAACAAATGTCCTCTTTAGACTGTCTACATTGGAACTCTATTATGGTTTTTTTCTCTATTTTGATTAAATTGTAGTCATAGTTGTTGATGAACTCTTTCCCAATAGCTTCGATTAATCGGTCTTTGAGGTATAACAAGAACTTGTCTTCAGACTTGCTGTGAAATTTAGTGATTTCATCGCCAATTCCAGTAATAGTTCCGTTATCATGAACACCGATTAATAATGTCCCACCTTCAGAGTTAATAAAGGCTGCTATTGTTTTCAGGACAGCGTTTTCAATAGACGCTTCTTTTTTAGGTGCATATTTTTTGTCGTTAGCAGACCGTTTAATATCGAGAGAAAAAGTTTGCTTGAACTCGACCGTTTTAGACTCAAGCCCACGAATAAGAAGCTTAATTCTATCTTCTGTTGAGATTCCCTCTGCACTTTGAATCATTTCATCGAGCTTGTATCCAACGTTGGTAGTATCTGAAAAATTCAAACACATTTGCTGTTCAAAATCATTAATGGTTGTAACCAAATAGTTAATTTTTTGTTTGTTTTGAACAATTGTTTGTTGCACTAGGATGTCTGGAACAACAATCTCAGATGAAAATAACGCTTCTTTAGTTATGTGTCGCCGACTCCACAAAGCAGTACTTTCGCTCAGATGTTCGAGAATTATGTGACCAAGGCCCGAGCTATAAAAAGACTTTATATATGAATTGAGAACAACGTCTTTATTGAGAATAAACTGGTGGTATGGTCGATGTTCTAAATTTTCTATCGAAATCTCTACTACACTCCACATAAAGGAATGACGCACTGGAATGTAGATAGAATTATGCTCGTCTTTATTTATGTCTGAACCAGCCACTACTCTGTAATCTAGGGTGATGGATGGGTCACCAAGTTTAAACACGTGGCTGTCATTTGCGCCTGACATATATGATCTAATGAATTTTCCCTGTTCGGAAGAGTCGGCATAACGTTTAACGTTCAAGTCCGTATCGGCAGTGTTCTCAATAATAGAATTATTAGACATCATTTTACTAAATGGATACAGGTCTGATTTTTTTAAGTAGATCTCAAATAATTCCTCCCAAAAAGAGCTTACTTGATCCTCTGTATATTTAGACTGATCTTCTGAACGTGAACCATTGAGAAAGAAAACTGATCCTTTTGTATCTATTGACTTATGAGTATCAAAAATAACGATAGACGACTCGATTGGACTACTCTTAGGGGAGGTAAAATTTGCTGTAGGAAGGGATATTACAGATTCTACTATGTCAGCCTTTAATAAATTTTTTCTGATAACGCTACCTAGTTTGGATAGTTCGGACTGTCGAAGTTGGTAGTTGGGAATGTGCTGAATCATTTTTCCATACTTTGAGAGCACTGACAGCTGGCTTTGGATAATCCCATAAGGCAGTGATTGCTTAGATACTTCACCATAATGAAAGTTAGACTGATCTGCCTCTATTTGTGCGTTTAGATATCGTGGCGGAGTTGATATAATTAAATCGTATTTATCATCTGATGCTCTGTGAGCCATACCTTCATCTAAGAGGTCTGCAGAACTCAGCTCATAGTTTAGAAACCGGAGCAAGTGGCATTTGATACTACAAAAAAGTAGAGAATATATGGACGGATCCTGACAAACGATTAATTTGATGCTGGATCTTTTTTCGAGAATAATGGAAGTCAGAATCTGTCCACTTCCAGGATAGGACAATAGAATTGACTGAGCTGCTGTGGTTGAGTGAAGCAATTTAATTATGTGGCTTAGTGTTAAAGATATTGGGCGATTCAAGAGGAATGATGGATTGAACAGATCTCCAATAGTTTTTACAAATCCAAATATGGTCTCGTGTGAAGAGTCAGAAGGTATGAATTCATCAACTAACGAGATGATTATGGGCATTATTCCCGGGGGGCGTTTCGCGTAAAAAGAATCCATTGACTGGAACCGGTTATCAACCGTCATCACCTGTTTAATTGACTCAGAAATTAGGTTTTCTACGTCCTCTTCATTTACAAAATAAGACCATTTTTTTGATGTGTTAAATATAAATGATTTAGTTAGTTTTTTATTAAAGCTTTGTTCTGTAAATACTTCTCGGATAAAAATTATAAGTAAGATCAACCCCCAAGGATCAGACTGTTTAGACATATATCTAAATTTAGGATTAATTAGACCCATTCTTTTATTCAATTCAATATCCATTAATTGAACATCTAGATGGATTTTTTCTAAGTCAATTTGTTCCATATCCAATCCCAAAGTGATGTAATAATGTCAAATCGTTTTAAATGATAGTACCATCTTGAAATGATTTAGTGTCGTGTCATTTACAGTAAGCGTTTTACCCATAACTCTCAAAAAACCATACGTTAAAGAACATACAAGAGCACAAATAGTCAGTAAATTTTTGCTTTTTAAGTCTGCAGTACATTAGCTCTAATTACGTGCTTTTTTAAAAGCTGAACTAGTCCAATTGCCTAATTTGATCTTTTTATAACCAATTGCTTTATAAGGCCCTCCCAGTGCGTTTTAAATCAGTGTATCAGTACTGCCAAATTCACATTCTTACATTTCCAACATTTAACTAGCTAAAGGCAGAAACACAACAATTCAGGTAATATCTATTTATCAGCATTAGAGAATTAAAGGACTATTAAATGCTTAAAGAATCTGACACAGAAATTGAAGGTGTATCTGCATTCATACTCAATGCTGGGTATGACGTTGCTTTTTTGGTTCCCACCGATACGGCTATGACGAAGTCCATCATTGATGCAACTGACTCAGTTCGTGCGTTTTTTAAGCGTAATGGATTACACGACTACTCAGCCCAATCTCAAGGAAGTAAGCGTCAAATTAAGGCCCAGTTTGTCGTCGGTTCAGACACGGTGGAACAAACTGTATCTCTTTATCGCCCTGTTACTAAGAATGGTGATCCGAGGATATGGATATATGGACTTAAAACACTTGCGAAACCTTTTAATTTACTCGCCTTGATCTATGTAGAAAATCAGTTATTTATAGTTAATTGTTCTAAAAGAACAGAGCTAGAGAACGCTCTAGGAAGTATCATCCCAAGTCCTGATCTGGCGCTGAGCCAAACTGCTAAAGAATTATTGCAAAAGCTGGAGCGTATTGCAGGTAGAGGTTTTATTCCATCAATGCGTGCAGGTGATACAGGGGTGGGAATGACACTTGAGACTTTGCTTGGAATCGCAGCGAACTCGAGTAGGCTCCCAGATTATAAAGGCATCGAACTCAAGTCGACTAGAATTGACGCAGCTGGGCGACAGCGAAACAGAGATCAACTCTTTTCTAAAGTGCCGTCTTGGAAATTATCGCCAATAGTCTCTGCAGAAAAATTGGTAGCTACACGTGGTTACATTGATGGCGATGGCCAAAGGGCATTAAGGAACACCGTCAGTGGAAGCAGTCCTAATTCACAAGGTCTTTACCTTGATGTAGATTACGCAAATGATTATTTGCGTCAAATGTTTACAGACATAAAAACTCAAGACTTTAGTCCAGTGCATGACATGACATGGGTTATGGGAGACCTCAAAGCCGCTTTAATAAAAAAGCACAAAGAAACATTTTGGGTTAAAGCCCACCATAATAATGATCGTGCTAACGAAAAATTTCATTACGTTGAGGTTGAACACACAGCCAATCCATACATACACAAGCTAGAAACTCTATTTGAAACTGGTCTGGTAACAATGGATTACACATTGCATCTTAAGTCTACTGGGAAGGTTAGAGATCATGGCTACCTTTTTAAGCTCAAAGCTAATAGCTCCGCTGCGCTATTTCCAATTGTTTCAAACTACAATTTATGTCGGTAACCAAAGCTTGCAGATTGCAATATAATCCTGGACTTATACGTTAAAAGATATATAATTCAAACCAAACTTTAACTAGCTTAATCTTATATGAATCACATTGAATTATTTGCTGGCTGCGGAGGCCTTTCTCTAGGTCTTGAAACGGCTGGATTTAGCCTATTGGTTGCCAATGAACTTTCTCCAATGGCAGCTGAAACATTTTCATACAACCATCTTAATGCAGACTTAGGTGAACAACAGAACATTGACAAAGTTCTGTGGGTTAGTAGTGAGTTCAGTAGAGATAATATCAAAGATCGATTACGGGAAAATCCGAATCATGCAGCAGGCCTCGTCGATAATCACCACTGTTCAGATATTCGTAGATCAAAGTTCACTGCGGAACAACTAAAAAGAAGCTTGTTAGTGGGGAGCATTATAGATATAAATAAAATCCTTAAAGAAAAAGGCAACCCACTTCTTAAACATTTAAAAAATGGCCTCGGAGAAGGCAGTGTTGATCTAGTTTCAGGCGGACCACCTTGCCAAAGCTTCAGTCTTGCTGGTGCAAGAGACCACACAAATCATCGTAATGAACTCCCTTGGGAATTTGCTAAGTTTGTAGACAAAGTTAAACCCAAGATTGCATTGCTAGAAAATGTGTCGGGAATACTGAGACCGTTTAAAATTGGTAATAGTTCATATTATGCTTGGTTTGAAGTTGCCAAAGCTTTTGCAGAAATTGGTTACATTCCTTTGTGTCTGCATATTAATGCAAAATATGTTGGTACAGCACAAAACCGGCCTCGCTTTATAATGATTGCTTTACGCAAAAATATCTATCAGTTAATTAAGAAGAAAAGTAACGACCCATACCTTTTGGAACTATTAAAACCATCAGCAGAACTCCATCAAAAAATAAAGAATGGAGAGGACCCGCTGTATGGCAGCCTGCCTTATTATGATATTGAAAAGAACGATGATGTTTTTAAAAGTGCGGTATTAAATTTGCTATCAAGTCATAAAGGCAAAGAGGTAAGCGTCAAGGATGCAATTGACGATCTGCGCTCAGATAATTTAACCAAAAGTAATTACGTAGACCATATCAATAGCGCATTCATTCAGCACCACCCACGCAAGTTACAAAAGCCAGAAAATCATATTCATCGACAAAATAGCGATAAGGTTCGAGCTAGATTCAGGCTTTACCAAATTATGCAGGCCCTTCCTAAGGTAGAGGCTAAGACCATATCTAAATATTTAAAGACTGATGGTGTGTCGGAGATACACTCAGAAACACTCAGCGCCATAAGTAAACATTGGATGTTAAACCTGAGTGGGGGAAAAATATCCCACCCATCCATAAAGCAAGTACTCGAAATTCTTAGTCATCTATATACCAAGAAACAAACACAAAGAGCCCTTTTACCAAACGAACCCGCACCTGCAGCCCTTTCGATTCCCGATGATGCCTGCCACTACCATGAATCAGTAAATATGCAGCGAACTTTAACTGTAAGAGAGATGGCCAGAATACAATCGTTTCCAGATTGGTACCAAATTAAATCTAAAGTGACTACCGGAGGTCAAATGAGAAAGTTTGAAGTTCCACAATATACTCAAATTGGTAACGCAGTGCCGCCCTTACTTGGGTTAGCTCTTGGAGAGGTGTGCAAAGCTTTAATTAACATTGCTGAACAATAACCACAGGGAAGTTAAGCCTCGCTATCTACTTCTGCTAATGTATCTTTAGCACCCCAGAGGACAAACTTTCTCTCCACAAGGCTTCGGTCGTAGCAAACAAACCACTTGACTAAGAATCTTGGCTAAACAGTTAAAATATCTATGCGCCTAACAGCGGTTCAGTCTTGGCTGCCCCTCTTTTATCGCACCTTGCAATGCTAAACAGCTGTTATGGCTCAATATCAATTTAAATTCTGTAATAGACTACCAAACCAGCCTTTAACAATTTTATTGGATGTAACAATGTCAATTCGTGCTGTTGCGCGCGTGAGTGCAACGTATAAATCTTCTTCCGCTAATGCTCTTTTAACACCAGGCTTTTCGTCTATATCAACTAGCACAATATGCGGCGCTTCTAAGCCCTTAAATGACTTAATTGTCGAAAAGAAAACAAAGCCATGTTGCCCGATCAAACTTAAGTCTTCTGTTAGAACAAGGCCATAAGCTTTTTTTGAATTACGCATACTTGAATTCTTCAACTTATATGGAGAAAGAATCACTGCTCCCCCAGCAGGGCTTAAATTATGCACCAGAGACCATGCTTTGTCAGCCATGTGTTCTGATTTACAAATGCTAATCTGAGGTATTTCACCCGTCGGCATACCTGACATTGACTTTACTTCAGCATTACAAATTTCATTAGTAGCCGCATTCAATCGCACCGTGTTTCTACAATTATCGTAAAGCCTATATATAACTTCAGCACCCAAAATCTCATCAGTAGAGTGTCCATATAAATTTTGGTTGTTATCTGCAAAATATAGCCATTGGGAGTTAACATCATCAACGAGCAGTTGGTGAAGTGCTATAATCCTGTCATCACCAAAATCCTGACCTTCGTCAACGATTATAGCATCATACTTATCAGCGTCTTTGAACGTAAACAATAAATCAATAACCCTTTCGGGCAAAATCTCTGAGAAAAAATTATTCTCCGATATACCATCGTGATTATCCACTAGACTTAAAAATAAAGAGTCCACATTAACTATTGAGCCAGCTGCATCAGGATTTTTAAAACTGAGATCCATCGCCAAGGCTTTATTGAAGCATACAAAAACTGCTTTCTTTCCCTCTTCAAGCAAAGCTAACAACTTCCAGATTGCAAGCAATGTTTTACCAGTCCCAGCAGGGCCCATTATAGCGACCTTAGACAAATCAAACGCACCTCTTAATGCTGCGAATTGCTGACGAGTTAGCTCATCAATGTGTTTTTCATCGTCTACTAAGTCTAAATCTGTATCGACAGAAACTACTCTGAAGCGCTGACTTGTCAATATTATTGCAACACTATCAGATATTTCTTGTGTAAAGTTTTTGCCTATACTCTCGTTACCTCTGGCAAGTAGCGCACGCCTTATCATTGGCCCAAGCATATGCATATTAGCCTTTGTTATGGTTGTCGATGAATCATAAAGATCAAGAGGCCCTTCTATCTCTCCATTTGGGTAAACGACCAAAAAAGCATGTAGCCCTGGAAAGTTACCATTTCGTCCTAATGAAATTTCTTTTTTTACAATATCCACAATAGTATGCATGTTTCTATTTGCTTGTTGAGGCGGTGATTCCTTCAACGGAATGTCTTTGAACTTACCCTGATATTTCTCTCGCCTATACCAAACACCATCACCACCAACACGCACAGATAACGAGCCCTTTACCTCAACCACAGCTAAGCCCAAATCAGGCGCCAAAACCACAAAATCAGCTTCACCATCTCGTACGTAACCCCCCTTATTTCTAAGCGCCCAAGACACATTACAAATAACAGTCCAATTATCGGGCAACTGTTCTGACAACTTTCTGCGGACTTCCTTTTCCCACTTATTGTCAGGAACTGGTCCTAATATTCTTGGCATAACTTCTCTCCTCATTTATTATCTTTGAGACGAGCCAAAGTTTTTAGGTTGGGACTTTTAGATTTATCCAGCATTGGTTTATTTTCTGGTTTTATCATGCACCCTTTACCGTGCATAAATAAAACTTGTGCTATAAAAGGAACTTCACCATCTTGCCCTAAAATATAGCGGTCAGGTTCTGCAGTCCATGCATTAAGGTTTTCTATTTTCATCCACTGGAATTCACTACAGATAAACGTTTCTCCTGTTACGACAGCATCTAAACATTTTTCTAAATCAACAGATTTTTTAAATCCTACTGGATCTACATCATAGGAAAAAAAAGATTCAAGATTATGCCTTACCCACGACATCCTTCTTGAAAGGTTGAATGAATCAACAAGTTTGACACTCTTTACGCTAACATGTGAGCGATGAAATGCAGTTATTGACTCAGAAACACAGCTACCTGATCCACTATCATACTCCCAGAGCGGATGAGATATTATGTTCAAAACTTCCTGTTGCGAGCCAGACAACCAACCATGGAGGTATTTTCCATGACTAATTGAATTGAGCTTACCCTCACCAAATATCGAGCAATAATTATATGCAATTACTTCAGCTTCATCACTCCAGCTTTTAAGTCCAAAGCCCCATTCTTCAAATAGTGGGGACATTCCAGGAATATAATCGGGATCTTGCATAACTGAGAGTAATTCTAAACCAAGACGCCAGTCCAACATCGAATGCAAGTGACGATTACGAAAACCTTTCAATAGTAGATCTGGGCTTCTCCATGGCTGGCCTTTCTTTTGGGCAGTATCACATTCTTCTCTTATATAACGACCTAATCTCGAGAACTCTGTTGCTGAGTCTGGCTTTAAGCAGCCTGCTATTAGGCTCAACCAATTTTTGTATGCCCAATCAACAAGACCTGCACCATTAGGATGCTCATCAGCTAAATACAATTCGGCTCCAGAGTTACTTTTGTCATGATACTTATGAACAGAAGCAATTTCTATATCCAGCGAATCCACATCAAGCTCTAACGCAATTGCTCGCTGGAGGATGGTCGCTGCAGAAAACCATGCCGCTCTTTTACATCCAATTTCCTTCAAAGCATCAAAAAAACAAAGATCTCTATTATTAAGCAATCTAATGCTAAAGAGGTCTGTTGTTTTGGGAGCAGCAAGCGCAGCTTTGATACCACCATCATCATCTTGGATCCAATGCTTTGAACTTATCGATTGCCTATTAGGACCGGAAAAAAAACTCCTTTCGCTAAAGCTATAGGGACCAGTATTTGTTTTGCTCACGCGGTATACTTTTTCTTGCCTTGAAAGTGACAACTTTGCGTTTCCTTTTTGCACAAGCTTGGCACCTTTAATTGCCGGTGATGCGACAAATGACATTATTCCAGAACCTCCTGTAGAAAACCCTCGGTCTGTAGGTTTACTTAAGTCGAGGTCAGTCAAAAATCCATTAGGAGCAACAGCCAGATATGCTTCTGCATTGTCCGCCTCGCAGACTGGACACTCAACAGAGTTTTGCTTGTCTGAAGCTTCATCAACAGTTATTTGCTCTACGGTTAAGTTTCTACATTCGTGGCAAAAAACCTGCCATGTAGTCTCCCCGATAGGGCTCACCTTAGATGCCCATTTATTTGACTGTCTGTCGTACCTCAAAGGACCTGTCAATCCTATAGGAGTTAAAAGTCGCTTATCCCAAACTAATTCAGAACCAGGGGCATACTCGTTAATGGCTTGCTCTATCGACCTATCCAGAGTTTTTGCTTCAGGCATCTCACCCCCTATTTTTGTAGGTAAGGAAATATGCAAGCTTCTCACCGTAGTGGGCATGCCATACATAGGTAATACACCTGCGTCAGCTAATGAATTAGCCAAACCTCTGATTTTATTTGCTTCATTTTCAACTACGAGGTCTAGTCGATTTAATAGATTACCAGATGATTCAACTAGCACCTCTGCCTTGATTTCCGTGCCTCTGGTAACCACTTGGGCGATAGACAGAATCTCTTCAACTTTATGAGTTAACCAAAATGCTACCCTTTCACGTCTATTGCCTTTATTCTCTAAAAAGTCGATGACTATACCCATTTCACCATGAGTGTCGGGTGCAGAAATTGTATCATTCCATGTGAGACCTGATGATTGAAATGCGCGGCGTAAAATTTCTTTATTAAATAACCGCTCTGCCAATATATGCTGATCTGCACTCACTGAAACACTTGGCTGTGGAGGGATTCCACTTGTCATCTCTTCTGGATGATCAAAGTGAATACGATCATGCGTCTGCCCTCTACAATAAGTTAAAGCTGCTGAAAAGGCTTGTCTCTTTCTTCCTGCTCTACCAGCTCGCTGCTGGTAATTAAATCTTTCTGGCGGCATGTTTGCCTGAAATACAGAAAGTAATGCACCTATATCAACACCTACTTCCATTGTAGTCGTAACAGACAAAAGGTCTATACTATCAATTTTACGATTTACATCACGAGCTACAACATCGTTTAGTTTTTCATTAGCAAAAAAGATATTACGGAAATGGCGCTGCCTTTGTGCTGGATTATCAGTTTGTCCAGTCAGTTCTTCAGCATGTATTCTAAAGGCTGAAGTTGGATCTTTTGAAAGGGCAGAATAATAGTGCTCACTTTCGATTAAACTGGCAACTTTTTTTCCATTTGGGTTTTTATCAAGTGGTGACAAACATGTTGAACAAATACCTCCTGACACATGCCAATGAATTTTTGAACAATTGAAGCACTCCCAAGGAGTGTCAGAACCGTTAACCTTTCGCACCCATAGTTGGTCCAAATTCACAAAGCCCCATTTTTTATGGCCTTCTCCTTTCATTAAATCATGCACCTTCTCTCTAAGAGACTCATAGTCAATCTTATGAAGCTTGGCACACGCTTCTAGATATCTCTTAACTCGTTTTTTGACAATAGAGACAGATCTACTATCGGGTTGGTGAGGTTCCCATGCATCTTTCTCGCTGCCGACATATTCTGACGGGCTGGTCGAACGCTCTTCCGTGAGGATACGAATTACACTTTCACAAATGTTTCGAAACACTCCACTCTCCATACCTGAGGGCGCGGAGACAACAGCGTTAGACGAAATAGCAAGATGCCCGAAGCCTTTTGCTTCGATGTTGTAAAGCAAACGGCCAGCTATAGCCTTCCATACCGTCCTTCTTAATTTGTCATCCATCTTATCGGTCAAAAAATAGCGCTGGTCTTTTGTTAAGTCATCGCGCGCACGAGGTACCTCAGGCACAAAATCAATTAAGTCAGCCCACCCAAAACCATTTCCCTGACTATATCTTACATCAACACTTGGACCCGCAGGATTTATGCCAATGCCAAGCATTTTCTCCCAAATAATAGATAACCTGAGAGATGAGTCACCTAAAGGGTACAAAAACTCATCAAGCCTTACATAGCCTGGCTGAGAGTTTTCAATTTTTTTAATGCTGCTATCAATACTGGAAGTAGATCGATGGGGATTATTAATAGATACGGTTGCATCGTTAAGAAACGCCTTAAGGTCATCTAGCTGAGCATTATTACTCTCCCTGAGAATAATAAAATCAGCACCTGCTTCATCTTTTTGCTTTACCTTTTCCAAGATATCTTTTTTTATTTCATCCACTGAACCAGAAGATCTGTTACGAATTTCTAAAAGGATAAAGTATTGCAATAGACTTTCCCATTGGCGAGTTTCTATTCCATCAGCTAGCTTTGCAGCGGCCTGTCGACTATCTGAAAATGCTACTAGTTTCCTAAAGTCACTGGGGAGTATGCTCATCAGATGTTTTGCTAACAGTAGAGACATCTCATTTAGTCCCGTGGCAAAAGCTCTAATTGGTGATGACTTACCTCCGAGTCTTTCGGAGTAGTTAATATGACAGGAAGGACACATTTGGGGCATAGCTGGTAAAGATAAATCGTCTTTCCATTTTGATATATCCGCCTCAAACCAAAGACACTTAGTTGTATCTGGCGTAGTTACACCAACCTCCACTATTCCAGTTTTAGGATCTATAGAAGACAAAACCCATGACGAAAGCGCTGTATCAACTGGTTTACCCACTCGACCTGTTTCACCAATTCTCTCTAGTGATGCTTGGTTCCATGTGCCAGCTTTACTTCCAAAATCATCTGCAATAAGGAAAATAACACCTAAACTGTCATAAAGCTGCGCATCTGTCCGTCCTTGTGGTGCAGTCTCTGATACCCCTCCTATTAGCGAAGGTAAAGGGGCAAGTTCATATTTTTGATTTGTCTTAGTGCCCCCTGCATGCATCTTGTAACCTGCCAATAATTGAGCACCACAGCACTCGCAATAGAGCACTTCTAGGATTCGTTCCCCCTCAACAGACACACGTGGATCAGGTAGCAAGTTACCTACGGAACGTTTATTATCCATGGGGTTTAATCTGGCCGTTGCCCACAAACCATCAATATTTTTAGCCATCCAATGGAATCGCATTCTGGGGAGTAAAACATCACAGAATAACGCACCCTCATTCTGTAAAACTGACGCTTGAGATAAAGCACGGAATAAACCTTGGGTTGCAACTTGTTGTTGATTCTTATTTAAATGGGGGAACAATTTGGTTGAAACTACTGATAAAGGCACTGACGAATAACGATGTTTTTGATCATCAAAAAAAGCCTGAACTAACATATCCATATTCGGCTGTGAAACTATACTGCTTAATAGTTCGGGGTTTGTGACATGTATTGAACTTTGATCTTCAGCCTCCTCTTGCAACTTGATACATCCTCCGGTGACACCATCCGACAGATTAGAGTTCCCAGGCTTATGAGGATAAAGAGATTCCCCAGCTTCAATATGAAATCGGTCTTTTGCCTCTTTAGGATTTAAGCCAAACATACCACCTAAGAACTCATATGACTGTTCATCTTCATCTAAAGATGCACTAGACGCCAGTATTTGAAGTTGATGACTATCTGGAGACAACCCAAGTCGATCCATTAGCAACCGCAAGAGATATCCTACTTCTGTGCCCGCCGCACCTCTGTATAAGTGCAACTCGTCTACAACCAGCTGAAAAACATGCTCGTCCCTATCCTCTTTCAACCACTGCTTTGTAGCTTCAAATATTTGAGAATCAGCACAATCTTCTGGAACTTTTAGGTTCTCATGTCGCATCAACATGATGGAGAGCATAGATACGTTGGTTATCAACAGGTCTGGCGGGGTTGCCTGCATCTCCCAGCGATGAAACATTTCGCAAGCACCTGTCTCGAACCTCGGGATATACTCACTTTGATCATTTAATGCAGATAGATTCTCTTCTGCATTTTTTATTCTGGCTTGATCATAGGCAGCTTTAGCTAAATCTAATTCACCTCTGGCACCTGCCACCTGCTTTTTGTGATCTTCATATTCATTTCTTGCTTCCTTAATTTTAGTTTGAAGCTGAAGTCGCTTTGGTGAGTTCACCCACATATTTTTCTTTAGATCAAATTTAGAAGGATGACCTGCAACCGGTGTTGAACCATTATATCGGCCAAAACGAATCCGGTTGCCATCCAACTCTTGATCCATAGCCTCATGAGCCTCATCGGAATCCAGTGTAGCTCTCAGTCTAGACATTTGATCTTCAACCAATGCATTCATCGGATATAGCAGTAAAGCCCTCACTGCAGGCGACCTAGTTTCTTTTCTGATTTCTTGTCTACTGCTATTCCATTTAATTTTTAGTGGCCAATTCTCCTTAGGCTGGTTAGGAGCCGTCCACTTCTTTTTTGCTTCCTTGATAATCGATGCTATTACCGGTAATAAAAAAGCTTCAGTTTTACCTGATCCTGTACCAGTCACAACTACGCAGTGCTTCCTATTTTTACCCAACGCCTTGGACAACATTTTTTCTTGGTGTTCATACAGGTTCATTTCACCAGGGATGAGTGATGCACCAGCTATTGCTTGAAACGCTTTGATTGCCTCTTGCGGCATAGAAGGCAAAACTAGGCTATCTATGTCTTTTAGCTGCTTACCTGATTTATAGGCGGGTAGCAGCTCAATAAAAGGCTCTTGAAATAACACTCCTGGTGTATCCAAAAGACTCTGCCGGTCCTTTTCAAATGTTTTCGAGTTTGTAGAAAAAGCAGATTTCACATACTTTTTTAAATGATCTTGTAGGGTGTCAAAAGAACCAATGGGATCTTTGTCTAAACTAATTGGCATAGTAATTTCTCTCGCCTAAGGGCACAGTTGATCATTAAAATTCTTGAAGCTCACCACCAAGTAAGTGGGCTAGATGGTTCGCTATTTCCTTTGGAACCCATCGATAGCAAAGCCATTTACCAGTGCACATATCACTATAAATAGGACTTATTTGCCCAACTAGATGGCCATCTTTACGTCGAAGTAAAACCGAACTTTCATCAATTTCACCATAACAATCAACCAAAATAGGCCCATCGCCCGAACAGAGTGCTAAAGTTCTGCAAATTATCAGAGGCGGCTCTATTCTTGCAGGTAACCATAAGCAACCAGATGCACTCTCATAATGAAAAGGCCATGGACTAGCATCATCAATCTTGTGTGTATTTTTTACATAAGCAGCAAAGGCCCATATTGTAGCCCATACGCCCCACCTCGAGTCAGATATGAAGCTATACTCTCCATACCCATAACCGAGATTTCTCCCTAGCTTGTATACTCTCATCCCAACGATTTGAGGATCCTCAAATCTAAAAAGATCATATTTTATGTCTTTATCAGCCTCAAACCTTTTATCCTGCCAGTCAATAAATAAACCCTTACCACCAATTAATTTCTGTAGGTCAATAGGATTAGAACCCCGATCTTGATAATAATCGAGTTCGTCTTTTATTTCTTCAACGCTTCCCGTCCATTGTGCTAATTCTACGATTGGTAAAATCGATGCCTGAAACGTACCTGACGAAATTTCATTGATGAATTCTGCTTTGTAAGCTCCAACACGAACACCCGGCAATTTATCTGCTGATGTCTTGTTAACATACAAGTTCACACCATGGGTTTCTGCTAGTTCTCTCCAATGCTGTAACCTTAAACTTCCACAGATACCATAAAAATTCTCCCCGCTATCTTTAATAGGTAAACTATATAACGTTGGTTGAACAGCATTGATCCGAACCATATGGCCCTTAACACTAGTTTCAACTTCAACATGACCTCTGCGCCAAAGGTCTCGCAGCAAAAAGCCTGGTTCAATATCATTAACCCCTATTTGAACTGCAAGGCGTCTTATTTGGTCACGTGCTACTCCAAATGTCATCGAGCCATTCGTAGAAGATGCAATCGAATCTAAAAAAAGGCACGCCACATTGGCTGCCATACTCACTAATAATAGATTTTGATCACAGTTAGTTAGATCTTCTTTATTCACTTCAAATTGATTGATGTTTAAATTCACATCACTTTTAGGCTTTGAGCCAATCACTGCACCCCTGAGACCCGTCCCATTAGCTAAAGTTTTCCCAAACTTATCTATAGAAAAATTTTCATTTTGCGCAGTGCTAAGACCTCCGATTCTCGAAACGAGCAAGCTGGTATTGCACAACACCTCCTCTTCACACTGCACAATTATTTTAAATAAACACTTAATTTCATCATCCAAAATAAATCTATACCGTCTTACAATACTTTGAGCCTCTGGATCATCAAAAAGCCGTTCGAAACGCAATCCCTCCGCAGAAATTTCTGCACTAACATCAGCTTCTAATTCAATAATAGGTAAATCATAAAATTGGTATTTTCTAGCACCCACACCACTTATCGATTTTCCGCCAACAAATTTAATTCGGGCCTTTGTTGTTGCTACGTGCTCCTCCTCCGTTATTGTTGCCCGCTGCTCTGCACTGAGACTTTCTGTTTTATCAATATAAATGAGCTTCCAGCCATCTGGTAGACCATCCATGTCATCAACGAATTTATGTTCAATCTGCTCATTACTCAAAAAGAGTTCGAGGTTCAAGTATTCAGAGGTCGAGTACAGTAAGTATACGGGGCCTTCAATTGGCATTTCGCGCTCATGTAATGATTCGCTAAATGAAGGATCTGGTGTATCCCAAGCTAGCACTCTAACTTTTTTATTGAATAGGTAAAACTTTCGACCAGACTGGGCGCCATTTCTTTCAGAATAGTTGAGTACAGCGTCTATTTGATATTTTGCAGAGCAATCTAATGAAAACCTCGCCGCAGATTGATTAACATCAGTCATACAGCTAATGTGCGTCCCAAACAACTCGAGTTTCGCCTTAACAGAATCTCCATCTCCTACCTTTAGACTATAATCCATGCCTGTAACTACTGCTGGAACTCGCCAGCCTATTTCCCATTGGGGATCTGGCTCACATTTTAGCTGTAAGTTAATTAAAATTTCTTCATCAATTGACAGAGATGTTTCTTCTTGCCCATTTAAACTTCGACTCCTGAATGACGTATTTTTAGCGACAACCCCATCCCACGATTCAAGCAACGAAGTTAGCATTGTCCTCAATTGCTCCCTGTACGTCACATCCTTCATTGCCTGCTGACACCCTTTACTTAAATAGTGTGATTGCCCCCCATGTTCCAGCAATTGAAGAAAAATATTATTATTTAAATTTTGTTCTGGGTGTAGTTTACAACTTGCAAAAAGCTTATTAATACCTGGTATGTCTCTGCTTGTGATCATCGTTTGGGAGTAGGCCATGCCAACAAATTTATGGGCCCCTAGCACATTTAAATAGAAACGGCCGAATTTCCCACCTTGCTCATCCACTGTCCAAAATTTTAAGTCACGCCATGTAGATTGCATGTCTAACCCAGCATCATTTGGGAATGGCATGCCAATCAATTGACTTACTTTGTCATAGAAACCATTATTAGGCTCAGATTGAGCAAGAACCCACAGAGCTAAATAAGGCAAATATGTAGGTGCTCTTGACCCTTTGTACGCTAGGAGTTCGCTACCTGGGTCACAATAACCATTAGTCATTCTGTGAAAATTCGATCTGTGAAATACCAAAGCTGTAGCTTTGGTAGCAATGTTTTCCTTATGATTGAGCCAGCTTGGCCCCTGCTTAACTGCTTCAATCAATCCAGCTGCGCCACCTATGTGAACCCCTATATTCTCTAATTCAACATTGGTTGTCGGTACCCAAACGTCTCGACCAGCATTCGCTGGTGAGAAATAGTGTTGGAGCAGTAGTGAATTCCATTCAAGAAATAGTGACATGTTTAATCCATTTAACAACGATTTATTCAGGTAATAGCATCGTGGGTTTACCCTCCCATACACTAACCAGTTAAGAATTCTTTATTACAAATAAAAAGTAAATTAACTCAAAAAACTGAACCGTGTCTTGAAGCCTGCTTAACACGAATATAGTAAGAACTTAACCATACACTAATAGTTTAACAAAACTAAAGTCAAGACTACTTGAGTAGTTGTGACTAATCTCAATAACGATATGACTCACTTATACGCAAAATTCACACTTGCAGATTTACCATCACCATCAATCAAACTAAACTGGTATGTTCCAGCTTGGTGTAGCGCCACGTTTGCTGCGCCTGCTGCTGGAATCCATAGACTTTCTTGGCCGTTAACTAGAACTAACACTGGGTATTGTGCATTCTCCAACACAATGGGTATGGGAACGCCTGCACCTCGCCCTTCAATCACACTACCATCAACTGGAAAGCGCACAACTAGCCCAGTGTTAGCCTTATCGGCACTAGCCAAGGCTTCTGGTGCTGCCTGTGGTGCTTGTTGTGCCAACTGCCCTACTGGCAATCCATCAAATACTTTATTCATCACTGGCACTGCTTGTGCTAAGCCTGTGTTCCTGGCTAGGTAATCACCTGTTGGTGAGCCTATCCATATACCTACGACATAATCACCATTGGTGCCGATAGCCCATGCATCACTGCCCCCTGGGCCTGTGCCTGTTTTGTAAGCAATGGCTTGGCGTTTGATCCGTCCATGTAATCTACCTGCACCGGTAGTGTTGTTACTGAGTAAGTGATTAATTTGAGCTATTTCTGCTGCACCAAATAGAGTCTGTGCGTCTTCTCTTGCTTTGATTGCGTCCGCTGGTAATACGCTAATTTTCGTCACCTTGCCTTCATTTCCAAGGGCGGTATAAAGGCTCACTAATTCATGCAGGGTGAGGCCTGCCCCACCCAATGCAATAGGTAGACCTTCCCCATTGCGTAATGGGATCTGGGCTTGAGCCAGTTTGCTTTTAAAGCGTTCTGGGCCCAATTTATGTAACACTTTAACTGCAGGAATGTTAAGAGAACGCTGCAATGCTTCACCAATGGTAATGTCACCATGGAAACGTCGACTTAGGTTTTGTGGCTGGTAGCCGCGAATATTAATGCCTTCATCTTTAATCATGCCATTAAGGTGAATTAGCCGCTCACTGGCGGCTTGGGCATAGATAAACGGTTTAAGTGTAGAACCTGGTGAGCGAATGGCTTGGCTGTAATCTACAGCGCCAAACTGACTAAAATCGGTATAACTTTGAGAACCTACATAAGCATAAATCTCACCTGTTTTTGCATGGGCTAAAATTATGGCCATGTTGGTATGGGGTTGTAATTTAGTTAGCTTGGCAATGGTATTTAAAGTGGCTTGATATTCAAGATTAAGAGTTGTTTGGGCCTGAAAACTGCCTTCAGCCCTTAAACGATAAGCTAAATGCGGTGCCATTTTAGGCATGGTTTTAATACGCTGGGGTAGAGGCGACAGCAGTGCTGTGGTGAGGTAATTCTGATCGATAATATGTTTGTTAAGCCCACGTTCTAACACTAATGCTCGAGCCTCATCGGCCCTTAGTGGAAAACGGTCTGGGCGCCTACGTTCTGGAGATTGTGGTAACGCCACCAGCAGCGCAGATTCTGCCGGTGTAAGGTCGTTTGCCCACTTACCAAACCAACTTAAGCTGGCCATTTGTACCCCTTCAATGTTGCTGCCGTATGGCGCAAGAGACAGGTAAAGCGAAAGGATTTGATCTTTGTTATGGCTGCGCTCAATGGCAATGGCTTTGCGCATTTGATCTAGTTTATTCCATACGGTGCGTGGCTTGGGTTCCATTAAGCGTATGGCTTGCATGGTGAGCGTAGAGCCACCAGAAACAATGTGTCCACGAGTTGCTAACTGCCATGCCGCTCGGGTCATGGCTAACCAGTCCACTCCATGATGTTCGTAGTATCGTTGGTCTTCGTAGGCCATGAGCAGGTCTAAAAAAGCACTGTCTACATCCTGCGGATGTGTTTTTAACCGATAACGTTCGTCATCGGCCATTAGCATATGTAGCAACTCTCCTTGAGCGTCGGCCACATAACTTGCATAGGTTAAGCGGCTCTGGTCAATGGGGCCACTGTAGCCAAATAACCAGCCTAGGGATAACACCCCTAAGCCAGCTAAGGCGATGACCCATTGCCGTATCTTGGTCATTATTTTGCGATCACAACAACATGACTTTCGGCCGTATTAGCACGGTAAATAGGCTGGTACATGTCTTCAATGGAGATAGCTGGCACTAAATAACTTCCTGGCGTAACGGCACGCATCACATAAGCAACATAGAACACGTTGTCTTTAATGCCACTGCTTCGGTAACCACGGCTCAATGACCAGGCGGCTACGTAACGATCGTCCCGGTATTCTTCAAAGCTAGGCTTTAGCCGCTTAACCTTGCTCACTAGTTTACGCCCGCTACTGAGCCTGGGGTTTTCCAGTTCAAAGCCAGCAGGTACTGGCGCTTCGATCGAGAGCTCCATGTCATTTTTTAGTTTGCTATCAATTTCTATCTTATGCACCACCATAAGGTCGGTGCCCTGATTAACCTTGTTAAGCTCTATTTCCTCGCCTGTTGCTAGGTTTTTATACTGCGTAGTTATTATCATGTCATTAGCAAAGTCATCTGTGAGGTCCTTATTGACCCCCGATGAGCTCACTTTGATGTACATGTCCTCAGTACTCGTGTTTTTAGCACTGGTCCAAGATGACTGGCTTGTTAAATAGGTACTTAAGTCTTTAAGCTGCGCATCTTTAAAATCTAGGCTAATAGCCAGGTTTTCTGATAAAGGCTTAGCCTTTTTATTTAAACTTGCTAAGCGTAATAACCAGCCTTTTTCTTGGGTGCTGATGTAACGCTCTCTCTTTGCATCTCGATACAAGCCTTCTAACTTTTCGATGACTTTGAATTTGAAGTCTTGGCCAATCACATCACTATCAAGCACGTAATAACTAAACAACGCTTGATCACGTATCTGGCTGCGGTAATCGTACCTGTTCCAAGAACTTTTATTAACACTACCAACTTCACTTAAAATACGTTGCTCACGCAGGACATCACCTAGCAAACCGAATGTTGCGGCCAAATGAACCTGGCTTTGCACGCCAAAATCTTTACTCGACAACTTGGACGCTAAATAACGGGCTTCGCCCGGATCTGCGTTACCATATTTAGTGCGTAAGTAAATGGCATAGGCTCTAACAGACATGGAATCTACGTCTAAGTTTTCTACATAATCCATACCGTTAATCAGCAGATTTTCTGGCACTTCGTAGCCTTTGGCTTTGGCTTCTTGTAAAAACTCCATGGCATACATCGACAACCATGGCTCAGGGCGATTGCCACCACGCCAAAGGCTGAAAGCACCCGTATTAAGCTGCATTTGGCTAATGTGGTTAATGGCCTTAGCGATGTGTTTCTCTCGTTCGCTCTTGCTCCAACTCGCATCATTATCATTCACATACAACACTGGCCAGGCTTTGGAAGTGGTTTGCTCTAAGCACCCGAATGGGTAGCGGCTTAAACTTTGAGAGATCCAATCTGTTGCCAATAATGGCCTATCTGTCACTCGCACATTTATTTTGCGAGATTCTGGCGTTAAATCACCTACATCACTACCAATAGTGCCGCGGCTACCTGACGCTAGGAAAATACTGCTTTCATACTGTTCAACAAATCGATTGGTGATGGCAGTAAGGTCCCAATGGTAATTCTGCTTAACGCCATCTGGCCTTGTTAGGGTGAGGCCTACCCGCCCTGGCTGGGCAGTTTGAGCAGTCACTTGAATACCTAAGTTGACACGTTCGTCCGTTGCCAAGCTAATACGCTGTTGGCGATCAGAAAATTCAAAGTTCTCTGTGGCATCCCAATCAAGGGTGAACTGCCCGTCTGGCAACTCTAAGTTATGCAAACTAACGGCAACCTGAGCTTGATCGCCCACGGACATAAAGCGCGGCATAACCGGTTGCACTACAACAGGGTCCCTAACAATCATATTCTCAGTGGCAGAACCCATACGCTGGTCGTTGAAGGCGACGGCCATCAAGCGTAATCGGCCGTTAAACTGGGGTAAGTCTAAGGTAATGGTCACCTTACCCTGTGCATCAACAGGCGCTAAGTCACTCACTAACGCCACAGGTTTTACAAAGGTGCTTAATGGGGCTACGTCAGAACCACCCACTGACTCTGCATCACCACCAAAGTGAACGCTTAAGCTTTCTCCATCTTGATGTTGGATTAAGTGCCCGTACAAATCCATGATACCCAAGCCTAAACGGCGTTTAGCTAAAAAGTAGGCCTTTGGGTCTGGTGAGGCATAACGCGTTAGTTGCAAAATACCTTCATCCACCGCCGCTAGAACAACTCGGCTGCCTTTAGGTAGGTTGGTTTGAACTTCAATATTAACGGTTTGATTGGGTTCTATTTT
>Ga0209384_1000443_pt1 | contig 26499 bp, 41 predicted proteins | sample CoawatmetaG05DNA_FD_187511 | JGI IMG/M metagenome (GOLD analysis project Ga0209384, IMG submission 187511) | Marine microbial communities from the West Antarctic Peninsula - Coastal water metaG058-DNA (SPAdes) (version 2) | ecosystem: Environmental > Aquatic > Marine > Coastal ... | reverse complement strand
AACAACAAGCTATGATGCAACAGCAACAGCAACAAGGTATGATGCAACCACAGATGGGACAACCTCAAATGCCTCAACCACAGATGGGACAACCTCAAATGCCTCAAGGTATGATGCAACCACAGATGGGTCAACTTCCAGGTAGAATGCCTGCAGCCTACGGTGGTATCATGGGTCTTGATGGTAGAAAACAATATGGAATCGGTTCATGGTTCCAGGAAAAAATTATGGATCCTATTAAAGATAATAAAGCATTGGCCGCAGCAACAGCTGCAATTGCTGCTAACTATATTGATATTATTCCAACAAAAAAATATGATAGTACAGGATACATAGGAAAAGCTTTTGATTTTTTAACTAGCAAAAATACAAATAATCCAAATTATGATCCCACAAAACCTGAAAGCACAAGTAATTCTAAAACTATTTCAAAAGATAAATCAATATTTGGAAATATAGGTGATTTTATGTTGAGTGATGATATGCTTAAAAAAGGTTTACCTGTAATCGGTGGTGCAGTTGCAGGATTATTTTCTGACCAATTAAATCCACCTGACGCAGAAGGTAATATAGATTACGGATCAGGTATAGGAATTCAAAATATAGCTAAGGCTTCTAATTTATTAAATCAAGAACAAGGTATGGCTGCAGGTTTAAGATTTTTACCTAAAGTTGAAACAAGAGAAAAGTCACCATTAGAAATGGCTCAAGTTTATGGTAATACAGAAACAACACCAATCGCAACAGCTAACTTAGCGAGCGGTGGTATTTCTCAAATGGGTATACCCGACTACGGAAAACAAATGATGGATCCAAATATGATGGAGCAAATTAGAATGATGGTTGAAGGTATGCAAGCTCAAGGAATGGGTAAAGAAGAAATGGAACAAGCAGTAAAAATGCAAGTTCCAAATATGAGTGCAGATATGTCTATGGGTTATGCTGAAGGTGGATCTTCAGGCGAGATGGGTACTGTTATGGAAGAAGGCGAAGAGATGCTTGACATGAATGGTATGGAAAAAGATTACAGAGAAGAAGGTGGGTTTGTACCTATCGGAGAGTACGAAAAAAAAGATGACGTACCAGCAAGACTAAGTGTTAATGAATTTGTATTCACAGCTGATGCTGTAAGAGGTGCAGGCGATGGAGACGTTGACAAAGGTGCTGAAAGATTGCAAGGTATCATGAAACAATTAGAACAACAGGGAAGACCTGAAGGTATGGAAATGCTTGATGTGTCTGAACGATTAAGCGAGGTAGTATAATGGTAGTTGGAATAGCTAAAAGAGGACTTGGTTTATTGGGAAAAAAAGTTCCTAAAAAAAAATCAGATTTTAAATTAAAAAATACATTAAAAAGAATTCAAAAAACACCTGATAAAAATTTTAAAAGTAGTAACCCAGCAACAGAAAAAGGGAAGACAAGAAGTGGAGTTGTTTATGAGAAACGTAAGACTGCTCCTGTAAAAGGTAGTTTAGGTAAGAAAACTTATAAAAGTGATGTAACAAAATATCACCGAGCACATCAACGAATGGGATTAACTAAGGATTAAATTATGGCACAGTCAACAATAACAAATTTACCAGCACAATACATACAAGATTTAGGTAAAGATTATGGAACACAATTAGCAGGTTTAACATCTGTACCACTGAACACGGACATGTACGCTCCACAAGTTGCAGCACAAGATGCAATGCAACAACAAGCTTACAATTTAACTTCATCAGGTATCGGATCTTACCAACCTTACACAACACAAGCTGATGCTTATTCAGGGCCACAAGGTTATCAAAGTTTTATGTCACCTTATCAACAAGATGTAATTGATGCATCTCTATCTCAATTCGATAAGCAAGCAGCTAAAGGTATGGCTAACATAGGACAACAAGCTGCGATGTCTGGTAACTTAGGGGGCGGTAGAGAAGGAGTACAAAGAGCAGAATACCAACAAGATTCAGATATGAACAGAGCCTTACTACAATCGGGTATGTTACAACAAGGATTTGGGCAAGCTCAAACTCAAGCTAACACAGCTTTTGGTCAACAAAGAAATTTAGGACAACAAATTCAGCAACAACAAACTGCAGACGTAAATCAGTTGGGTCTATTGGGCGGGCTACAACAAGCACAAACTCAAGCAGGACTTACAGCGACTCAAGAAGGAAATAGATTAAGAGCTATGGAACCTTACGAAAGAATGGGTCAATATGGTTCAGGAGTCATGGGTCTTATTTCTGGAATGGGTAATCAATATCAATCACAAGTTACACCTAATCCAACTCCGTTGCAGACAGCGTTGGGTACAGCTTCTGTACTTGGTGGTATATTTAATCCAAGAAAAAATCCGTAATCATGAGAAGAACTTTAAATAGACCTATGTTTAGAAGAGGTGGAGAAGTCTCAACTCCTAAAAGAGGATTAGTAGATGGACCAGGAAGCTACGCAGGTTTACAAGATGTAATACCTACAGCACAAGACATTGAAGACTATAGAGCTAACCAACCGGAAGCAGCTCCCGATAGATCTACTAGTGATTTTTTAATTAACTTTGGTTTAGATTTAATATCAAGATCACCAACAGGAAACATTTTCCAAACAGCAGCTACATCAGCTAAAGAACCTTTTAAAACAATGCAAGCAGCAAGATATGCACAAGAAGGTACTGAACGTGATGAGTACAATGATATGTATAAAGCAATCATGACTGCTAAATCTGATATGTTAAGTTCAGAAGGGGGTTCAAGTGCTTTAGCTAGAACACAGTATACTCAAGCAGGTCAAAAAGCATTGGATCAATTATTTAAAGCAGTAGCAGACAAAGATACAATTATAAAAGAACAAGGGCAAAATGTATACGACTTAGAAATTGCAAAAATTATGTTAGCTTTAGACTCATACTCTGGTCCAGATGAAGATATAAAAAACATTTATGAAAACAAAGAGCGTTTAGAAGATACGTTTTCTTTACTAGCTAAAGAAGTAAAACTGAGTCCTAAAGAAATAACTATTACTAATGAACAAGGTCAAGAAGAAATTGTTATTGAAGGTGAGTATGCTATGGAAAACAAAGGCTACTTAGCACAAGAAACTAAAAGAAGATATTTTGAAATGCTTAAACAAGATAAAATTAATAAACGTTTAGGTAGAGCTGAAGGTGGAATGATGGAAGAAACAATGACTGAAGAAGTAGCAGGTCCAGGAGGCATGGCTATGGCATCAGAGACTATGGAAGAACCCATCACGGAACCCGGATCAGGGCTTAGTTATGAAGAGCTAAGACAAAGATTACCTGCAGAAATTACAGATGATATTATAGTTATTTTAGCTGAGAGTACTGCAGCCTTAGTAGACTTTGCAGAAATTCAAACACAAACGGATGTTGATCAATTCAATATGAAGTACGGAGTAAATCTAGCATTACCGTCAGGAGCATAACATGGCCGACGAAAAAAGAACTCTCTTAGGAGATCTTAAAAAAAATATCTTTGATAAAATAGGTCAAGAAGACATCACTAAAGGTGATGAGACTCGTTATGAAGTAGATAAAATACTTAACGATAAATATTTAGAAAAAGAACCCGTTATCGTTGTACCTAAAAGAGTCCCTTCTAATAAATTAGAAACTGAAAACGATTTCGAAGAAGCTTTTAATCTAGCAATCAGTAAAACTTATGAGGAACAAAGACTTCCTACAAAATATACTAAAGAAGGTTTAGCTAAATTAGCAATGACTTTATCAGGGGATGCAACTCAAACACCTGCAATGATTAAAAGTTATATGGATGAAGTAGCTTCTTTAAAAGATAGAAGAGAAGGACCTAGAAACGAAAAAATAATTAAGGGCAAAAAAAGAAAGTATGTAGAAGGTTATAGTGACATAGCTAAAGCTATACTACGAGGAGGTCCTAATTTTGTACAGGCAGCTAGTGAATTTGTTCTAACTCCTATCGATTACGTTTTCGATACAGATTTTCAAACTAAATTTAATAAGAAGATGAATGAAATGACAGATCCTTTAGGTGAAGCAGAAACTTTACCTGGTGGAATTGCAGAATTGATGACAGAGTATGCAGTACCTATAGGTATTTCAACTAAAGTTCTTAAAGGAGCTAAGTCTTTTAAACAAATACAAAACTTACAACGGTTTATGGGTACTAGTAAAGCATCTAAAATTGCACAAAGAATGGGTGGAGGTGCTTTGACATTTGCCGTAGCAGAAACAATGGTTAAATCCGGGTCTCAACCAGATATGGATTATGGAATAAATTATAAAATTCCTTTTACAGATATTGAATCAGGTAGAATTAATAAACCTGAGTCTACTGAAGGTTTGACAGGTAAAGAATTAGCTTTAGCAACATTTAGAAACAAATTTAAATTTGCCAAAGAAGGTACACTACTTGGTGGAGGATTCCCATTAGGAGCTAAAGTATTACAACAAGCTTATAAATTTGGAGTTAAACCAACTGCTAAATTTGGCCTTAAAGGAGTAGGTAAAGGAATGGAAGGTATAGCTTGGGTTAGTTCTAAACCTCCAGTAAGCTATCTAGCTAAACCTCTTGCCGAAGTCATAAGAAAAACTCCAGTATTTTTAGGTAAAGATGTAATAGCTCCTTTAGTAATTGGTATAGCAACAAGACAAAATCCTTTGAAAGTACAAAGACAACTACCTCCATTCAGTGAGTGGAGAATGTTAACTAAAACTAATCCAAATAAAACATTAGCAGGTGCTAAAGGTTTTGATGATTTTTTATCTACTTTTAGATCCTTTACAGACAACACTGTTGAAATGGGTTTATTAGGAGAAAGTTTAAAAAATAAAATTAAAAGTAAAGCTAGAACAATGAATGGTGCTTTAGAAAGTTTAGAGAAAAGTTATTATAAATTAGCTCAAGGTTTTCAAACCAATTATAATAAAGGAATAACTTCTCCAGTGGGAAAAACTTATGAACTAGATAGAGTACTTGAATATTTAAAAGGTCAGAGAGAACTATCTACTCTTCCAAAAGAATATCATTTTTCAGCTAAACAAATTAATGACAATTTAGATGAGTTAAGAAAAGTTTATGGAGAGATGCTGCCTAAGAGTGAAAAGTTTGCAGACTTTAGAAAAGATTTATTAAATAAAGGAAACAAATATATGAGAGCTTCTTTCTCTATTTTTGAAAATCCTATGTATCAACCTTTAGTTAAAGAAAAAAATGATGCTATAGATTATATTTTAAAAAAAGTAATCCCAGGGAACAAAGATTTTAGAATAGCTGCTAAAGAAACTTACCCTAATATGTCTGTTGCTAATGGTCAAAAAGAATATGCTAGAACTATAGTTGATGATATTTTATATACAGGGAGAACAGAGAAGATGGATCCTATTGATGCGTTAAGAAAAATAGGAACTAGATTTTTAAGAAATGATGATTACAAATTTTTAAAACGAGGAGAAGATTTACCTGATGCTATTAAAAAATTACTAGGAGAAACTAATAGTTTAAGAAGTTCAGTGTTGACAACCAATGCTGAAATGATGGGACAAGTTTATACTAAAAGATCTTTTGATGAATTATATAAAATTCTTAAACAATCAGGACAGATAGTAGATAATGAAGCTCTAGCTATATCTAAGATAGGTCCAGGAGCTCAAAGAATAACTAAGATACCTGGACTAGGTGTTATGAGTAGCACTATACAAGGTAAATATGGTTCAAAAGAATTAGTAGAAGGCTTAGCTAATACAGGGGGAGTACTAGATAAGTTAATTAAAGCTTCGATGTACAGACACTTATTACAATTTAAAGTATTAACTCAAATGGGTAAGACAGTATTCTCACCTAATACACAAGTACGTAATGTTTATTCAGCTGGGTTTTTTCCTTTTGCTAGAGGACACATTGGTGGCAATTCTAGTGTTACAGATTCATTTAGAATAGTACTAGAAGATATATTTCCTAAAGGTAAAATAAATCAAAAAGATTTATTTAGATTTATAGAAAAAGAAATTGAATTAGGGACTATGGATGAAAACATTATCTCATCTGAACTAGGTGCAGTATTAAATGATATCAAAGGTGGAGCGGTTAATACATTAGATGAATTGTTTGAAGCATTCACAAAAAAAGCATTAGTTAAAAATGCAACAAAACTTTATGCGGGTGGAGATAGTGGATGGAAAATATACGGTAGACAATATGTTAAGTCACAAATGACACCTATCTTACCTACAATAGAAAAGGCTTTAGCTTACGCTGATTACATGGGGCTTAAAGGATTGAAAGCAATTGATCCATTAACAGGAGCTAAAAGAACTTTAGATGATGTCCTAGATCAAATATCAGCTCATGAAATTAGAAACGTTTACCCTACATACAGTAAAGTACCTCCAATTATTCAATCAATTAGAAAGTTACCAATCGCTAACTTCGTAGCCTTTCCAGCAGAGATCGTGCGTACTGCAACACGGATCATGGATTTCAATTTAAAACAAATGTCTCATCCTGATCCTAGAATTAGAGCAGTAGGAATGAAAGCAATGCTTGGAACTACAATGGCTTTTTATGGTACAGGAGCCGGTGTAACTGCATTAAGTCAAGCTTTAACAGGTACATCAGAAGCTCAATGGGATGCTTACAAAAGATCATTTGGTGCGGACTGGGATAGGAATGCAAATTTAGTAGCCTTCACTGCATTTAAAGATGGTAAAGCAAAAGCATTTAACTTCTCTTACTTTAGTCCTTATGATTTTTTACAAAAACCTTTCACTGCAGTAATGCAGAAAGCACAAGAACAAAATTTAAGTCCTCAAGATACAGAAACTTTTATAATGGAAATGATGTTAGCTAAAGACGGACCTCTAATGGAAATGTTATCACCATTTATGTCAGAACAATTAGGACTAGAGGCATTGCTTGATGTACAACCTGGTGGAATTTTACTTGGAGGTAGAGGTGGAAGAACAGCTGAAGGAGTTAGGATTTATTCAGAGTCTGATGACATTGGAGACAAGATGCAGAAATCATTTATGCATCTAATGAATGCAGTCGAACCTGGTGCAGTGTCTACAGGACAAAAACTTTATAAAGGAATCTCAGGTGATTTAACTAGGGGTGGACAAAGAGTTAATTTAAAACAGGAACTAACAGCATTGATGTCGGGAGTTAGAATTATTAACATTGATATTTTAAAATCTATGGAATTTAAAACTGGAGCTTTTAACAGGGGAATGAGAGCTGTAGATGATACAGAAAAAATATATTCTCCTGAAGGTTACCAAACTAGAGGACCTAAAGTTATTTTAGGGGAGTTTGATCAGATGCAACAAGAAGCTTTAATACTTCAACAAGGTTTCTATCAAATGATACAAGATGCAAGGACCATTGGACTAGATGATTCAGACATTAAAAAGAAATTAAAAGACCAAAGAATGGGAAGACAGATGGTTAGAAATTTAATGAAGGGTGAGTTTACTCCTGTTACTTTCTCTGAACCACGATTTGAAAAGAAAATTAAAGCTGTGGAGAGAATGACGGAAGAGCAAAGTTTTGAGAATAAAAAATTAAATTACTTTGTTAATGAGGATTACTTATATCCTAAGTCAGAATTAAAATCTTTACAAAGAGCTTACAAAAATAAACTTTTAGATCCTGAAGGTAAAACAGACACTAAAGCTAATGATGCTAAAGAAAACCCTAATACAAAAGGTTTCTTTGGTGCTTCTATTTTAGATAAACTGGTTCCAGGTCAACCTTTTTCAGAAGGACCAGGTATAATTCAACGTGGTAAAAACTTAATCGATAAGGCATTACCGGGTAGACAATTTGAAAGTAAAATACAAACTAAACCTTTGGATCCTACACCACAACCTGCTAAAATGTCACAAAATAACCAACAAAAAAACCCACAAACTAACTTGACAGGGACAGAGACGGCGTTATTATCACCCACTGAAAAAGTAATTGCAGGAAGAAGTTAATGGCTAAAAATATTGCACTAACAAAAATAGAATCACATGAGAAGTTATGTAGAATTATGCAGAAACAAACTCATGACAAGATTAAATCAATAGAGAAACAGATCGATAGAATCGAAACGATTTTACTCACATCTGTTGGAGCCTTGATCACCGGTATGGCTGGTATGATCTACATGTTAATCATAAAATAGGAGAGTCATGAAACTGAGTAAGAATTTCAGCAAAGCTGAACTTTGTAAGTCACAGACAGCTACCAGGATGGGCCTTAACAACAACCCTACGGACGATCAGACCGAAAATCTACGATTGCTCTGTGAGAGGGTCCTACAGCCCGTTAGAGACCATTTCAACCAGGTAGTTAGCATTTCCAGCGGATTTAGAGACCCAATCTTGTCACAAAAGATAGGTAGCTCAATCAACAGTCAACACTGCAAAGGTGAGGCGGCCGACCTAGAAATATTTGGTGTTGCCAACAATGAATTAGCGGATTGGATCAAAGAAAACCTAATGTTTGATCAATTAATCCTCGAGTACCACACTCCCGGCGAACCCAACAGTGGCTGGGTCCATGTATCCTACACAAAAGAAATTAACTCTAACCGTAAGGAATATCTAATGGCGACTAAAAACGCTTTAGGAAAAACGGAATACAAACAGATCCTAGGTCTATCAACTGACCGTTATGTTAAATAATTTATTAGTACATAAACATCTTATTATTCGTGCAGAAGCAATGCGCGCTCCCACAGATGAAAAAAAATTAAAAGAATGGTTTGAAGAATTTATAAAATCAATTAATATGAAAATATTTATGGGCCCTTATGTTAAGTATTGTGAGATGCCCGGCAACCGTGGAATCACAGCAGTTGCAATCATTGAAACCTCACACATCGCTATGCACATATGGGACGAAGTTAATCCTGCATTAATGCAGTTTGATGTTTACAGTTGTGGGGAACTAGATGTAGAAAACATATGTAACAAAATTAAAGAAGATTTCGAAATTACAAAAATAGAATACAAGTTTTTAAATCGAGAAACAGGACTCCAAGACATTTCCTAAAACAAAATTACAGCGCGCTTCACGCGTATATCCTACTATATCCATGATCTCAGTTCTTCACCTAAAACTTCTGATGCTATGTTTATTTTTTTCCGTAGAGCTTTCACGATTTTTTCATCAACCGTGTCCTCAGCATTTATGTCAATGTAAAGTACTGGTTTTTTCTGCCCGAGCCTGTGTGCTCTGTCTTCTGATTGTAATCTTTTTTCGAGATCATATCCGTTAGAATAGTAGATAACTGTATTTGCAGCTGTTAAAGTTATCCCATATCCGCCCGTAGCAGGGGTTCCGATAAAAAATCGACACTTAGGGTCGCCTTGAAAAGATTTAATATGGTCTTGCCTTACTTCTTTTGGCGTTAATCCATAATAGTCAACCACGGATCCCGGACCATAGACCTTTTCTACTTCTTTAATTATGTTTTTAATATCATATTGATAATGAGCCCATATAATTGCTTTACCATCAACATCTTCTAAAATGTCCATAAGTTCAGTAATTCTATTATTAGCTACAGGTTGAGTGCTACCATTATCGTCAGTAAAATGACCACAAGTTATTTGTTGTAATCTCATTAATTGAGTTAGTGCATTCTGTGTACTAGACACTTTACCTTCAAGAATAGCTAAAGCTTGTTTTTTCATTTGATCATAAAGTTTACGTTGATCTGGAGTTAAAGATATTTGACGTTTAATAAATATTTTATCTGGTAAATCTAAACAATCGTCTTTTAATACTCTGTAAGAAAATGTTTTTAACTGAACAGCTAACTCATCTAAATTTTTATAACTATCAACGACTTGAATAGATCTTCCATGCATATGCAATGTTTTCATTTCTGCATATCTATTTCTAAAAGCATAATAAGAACTAAAGTCTAAATGAAACGGGTCTAAAAAATAACATTGACTAAATAAATCTAATGGATTTTTAGTAACTGGAGAACCGGTCATTATTCTTCTGTACTTAGCTTCTTTAGCAAGAGAAAGAATACTTTTAGTTCTTTTAGCACTAGGATTTTTAATAGTTGTAGACTCATCAATAACCATTAAAGTTTCATGACAAGATAAAAATTTAGATGCAAATTCTTTACCTTTATCTGTACTGAAAGCTTCAACATTCATTATTATAATATGAAGACCTTCTCCTTCAGAAAACAAAGTGTCTAAAGAATCTTGTTGTTTTTTATTTATATTTGCTTGCCATAATACGGTCACATTTTCTATGTGATCAGGTAAATGTGTTGGTAACTCATTACTATACCAAGTACCTACAACTCCTTTAGGTGCAATAATTAAAGCACCATTAACTTTACCTTTGTCGTAAAGCATAGCTAAATTGTCGATTAATACTTTTGTTTTACCTGTCCCCATTTCCATGAAGTAGGCATACGTTTCTTTATTCCATGACTTTTCTAATGCAGTCAATTGATGATCGTAAGGCTTTGTTTTAAATTTATAGTTCATAATTTTTCTTCTTTCTACTTGACAATTTATCATGGATAACTATATTGTCAATCATGAAAGAAAATAAAGTTTACGTAATTCAAATGATTGCTGGTACTGCCGAGGGTAGACCTAAAATAAATATTATGGGCGCATCAAAATATGGTGAGTTTGTTTTTTTATTACCGGAACTTTCACAAATAATATTTTCTCCTGGTCCATTAATTTTTAAACTTAGAAAAGCTTTAAAAGATTTTACAACAGAAGATTATTTATTATTAACTGGAGATCCTGCAATTATTGGTGTAGCGTGTTCTATAGTTTCTGACACAACAAATGGTAAATACAATTTACTAAAATGGGATAAACAAGAAAGACAATATTATCCTATTGAGATTAACTTATATGAAAGAGGAAAGATAGATGAGTAATATTAACTTTGAAGACGACCAAACAAAAATGTTGGGTAAGACTGAAAACATTCAGTCGTTAGCTGACCAAGTAGAGCGATTAAATACATTTCAAAAAGAAATAGAAACACAAGAAGAAGCTCTCAAACAAAAGAAAAAAGATTTTGAACATTTATCAGCGGAAGTAATTCCAACTATGATGGCTGAGATGGGTTTATCTCATCTTAAACTTATGGATGGTTCTTCAGTAGATGTTAAACCAAATTATAGCGCAAGCATAACTATAGCAAATAAAGATGCTGCGTTTCAATGGCTTCGAGACAATAACCTAGGTGATATAATCAAAAATGAGATATCCGTATCATTTGGGCGTAACGAAGATAACAAGGCTGCGGATTATGCTAGCCTTGCATCAGAGCGTGGGTATCAACCAACACAAAAGTTGAAGGTTGAGCCCATGACTCTCAAAGCGCTAGTTCGGGAGCGTATTGAGGCGGGTAAGGAACTGCCTACCGAACTTTTCAACGTATTCGTTGGAAATAAAACAACAATAAAAAGGAAACAATAACCATGAACCAAGTAGCAAACAAAGAAGAAGCAGGCGCATTAGCAACAAACATGTTTGAAGCTGATGCTGATAAAGGCTCTCAGAATATGATGCAAGATGATCTTGCATTACCGTTTCTGAAAGTATTAGGACAACTATCTCCTGAAATTAATAAGAGAGATGGTAAGTATGTCGAAGGTGCAGAACCTGGAATGATCTTAAACACTGTCACAAATGAAATTTTTGATGGTGCTAAAGGGATCGATGTGTTGCCAGTATTCTACGAAAGAAAATATGTAGAATGGCAAGATAGAGGTGACAGTAAAGGTGCACCAGTCGCAATCCATAATGCGGAAAGTGATATCGTAAGTACTACAACAAGGGATAAATCTTATAAAGATAGACTTCCAAATGGTAACTACTTAGAGAACACTGCAAATCATTTTGTAGTTGTTTTGGGTAAATCACCTCAATCAGCTTTGATTTCTATGAAATCTACTCAATTAAAAATTAGTAGAAAATGGAACTCAATGATGATGGGTATTAAACTTCAAGGTAAAAATGGTATGTTTACGCCGCCAACATATAGCCACATTTACAAACTAAAAACCACTCAGATGTCAAATGACAAAGGAACATGGTTTGGTTGGGATGTGTCTAAAGTTGGACCTATTGAAGATAAATCGGTTTATGAAAGTGCAAAAAACTTTGCTGAAAAAGTTAGCAAAGGTGCTGTACAAGCAAAACCTGAAACTCAAGAAGCAACTAAAAAGACAATCAATTTATAGTTCCTAGGGATTGGGCGGCGAAGCGAGAGTGAACCCGCCCATAAAAAAATATGATTGATAAAGAAATACTTAATAGTGGTCCGTCCACATATGAAAACTGGTTAGATCTAGATAGGATTATTATACCTTGTAAAAAAGGTTTACCTGAAATAAGTAAGTGGAGTAGTAAAGACCTTTCAATAACAAAAGAAGAATGGAAAAATTCTTACAAGGGTTGTGAAATAGCTTTAAGATTAGATCACGATGTTGATTTAGATATAGATAACTCTATAGCAAAAAGATTTGTAAATAAGTATATAAAATATTGTGGAGCCATATCTGGTAGACCCAGTAATCCAACAAGTCATTATTGGTTTAAAGGTCAGTTAAATAAAACTGTTTTTTCTTTACCAAAAGAATTAGAAAAATATTATAAAAATTTTCCACATGGTGCAACACTGTGTGAGATAAGAAGTGGCAGTAATTTCTATACAATTGTTCCCGGATCTTTACATAGTAAAGTACATGAACATGTAAGATGGGAAAAGTATGAAGGTATAAAAGAATACCCTGGAGACTTAGATTTAGATTTAAGAAAAATAGCATTGTCTACGGCGCTTTGTATTTTGTATGCCTCTAAAGGATCAAGGGATGAGTATTGTACAGCTATTGCCGGAGTATTATTAAGCCATACTAAATGGAGTGTAAGTGATATTGATGAGTTTGTTTACAATATTGCAGTGGCTTCTAATGATGATGAATGTGAAGAAAGAAAATCTAAAGGTACTACGGGTAAAAAATCAAAACGAAAATTTGGAATACCTAAATTATCTGAACTAATAGGGTGTACACCTCCAGCAATAGCACACTTGTTTGATTGGGTTGGCGCAAAAGATAGTGGTTCTTCTGATAGAAAAGAAATTGCACAACAGTGCATAGGAGACATTATAGAGTATGGACAAGACAGATACATAATTAAAGTAACAGGTAAATTAGAAGGTAAAGTTATTGAAAAAAATATTATAATTCCTGGGCCAACTTTAATGAACCAAAAATTATTTTATGACGCAGTTATGTCACAAGGTTCTGTTTGGATTCCTAAAATGCCAGTTGTAGAGTTTGAAACAATTATGCTGCAAAAATTTGAAAGTAGAACTAAATCAAAATATTATGTTGAGGAAGCTAATAAAGATTTGGTATTTAAAAAATACTTTAAACACTATATCAAACAAGAGAATGCTTACGATCAAAAGATTAATTTACTTGAGTATAAAAGACCTTTCTTTGATATGATTAGTAAAAGTTTAGAGTTTAACTTAGATGCATTTGAAGATTTTTTAACGGATAAAAGAATTAAAATTGCTAGAGTAGATTTAGTTATGCAGGTTCAAAGAATTTTAAAAGCCAAAAAAAATAGAGGTAAAGTTAAAATAAAAGATGATCAATATAAATCTTGTGTGTCTTGGAAGATTGATGACTATGAAATAGATATGGAAGACTTAATCATTGATGGGGAATATAAAGAAGTAATTAAAAAAGAAAATATAGAGAGTATAGATTTTGAACAATAAAATTATGACACCTAGATTTGTAGCGGGACCTCCAGGAACTGGAAAAACACATGAATTTTTAGTAGAAAAATATAGAGAAGGATTTTTAAAATATGGTACAGATAAAATTATATTACTATCTCACACCAATACTGCTGCTAATCAAATTATTAAAGCAATTTTACAAATGAAAGAAATTAAAGAACAAGGTTTAAAGAAAGATTATTTTGAAGATAGAATATGTACAATTCATCATTTTTGTAGAAATAAAATTATGAGAAAAGAAGTTTTTGATGACAAAGAAAATGATGATTATAATAAATTATGTGCAAAAGAATCGAGTTTTAGATTAGCAAAATTTAAGGGGGATCCTTACAGTAAACATCCTTTTTTTAAATTTATAAATCATGCACATGGTAAGAATTTATCTGACAAATTAGAATATCATTGGGATACTTGTGCAGATAAAAGTGAATACAATCCTTATAAGTTTAAGCAATTAGACAAATTAAACAAAGTTTATACTAAATATAAAAAAGATACTCGTCAACATGACTTTGCAGATATGCTTAATGAATTTAATTCATTAGATAATGTTTTTGACATAGAAATGTTAATTGTAGATGAAGCTCAAGATTGTAATAAACCTCAATTAGAAGCTATAAACAAAATGGCACAGAATGTTAAGGACGAACATTTTTATATGGTAGGAGACCCTGATCAAACTATATTTGAATTTGCAGGTTCAGACGCACATTATTTTCACCTAATTTCAGCTAAACCCTACAGAGAATTAGGTCAAGGTAAAAGATGTAGTAAAGCCGTCAATGATTATTGTAAAGAAATTATAGCCCCAATATGGATAGAATACGAGTACACAAGAAAATGGCATCCAGCAACATACGATGATGACTATCATGGGAAAAGAAATTTAATACCAGAAGGTTGTAAACACGGAGATTTAATTGAAGGAAATAAATATGCTCTCAATGATTTAAGACCTTCTAAAAGTTTATCTATTTTATTAGATAAAATGAAAAATACTAATCAGAACTTTTTATTCTGTTACCGTGGTAAACCTACTGATTTAAGAATAGTAAATTTTTTAAAACGAAATGGTTTTGAATTTGCATACGTAGGAAATTCAGGTCATGTATCTAAAGAAGAATTAAGATGTCATAATGAATGGGCATCATTTTATGAAGGCTTTCCTAAAAGTAAATTGCAGATAAAACAATTTTGGAAGTATTTAGGTAGTAAAGCTATACCTAGAGGTAAAGGAACATTTGCATTTGATGAGGGAAATTTTAAAATTAACAAAGATTATACTATTGATGAATTAATTAAAGAAGGTTTATTAAAAGATAAACAACATTTACATTCAAGTTTTGATTTGATTAGAAAAAGAAGTAAAGGCAAAGATGAGAAACAACATGACGATAGAATGATATATATTAAAAATGTAATAAGAAACGGATTTGATTATGATTCTAAAATTAGAATTGAACTTGGAAATATTCATAAAGTAAAGGGAATGACTTATGATAATGTTATTGGAGATTTAACATTGACACGACACAAACCCGAGCCAGAGAACGTACAATATAGATTGAAGTATACTATGTTTAGTAGAGCAATCTTTGACATCTGGGTATTAGCAACCGAAGAAACAGGAAAGGAACTAGGTAAATATGGCTGTATACCAAAAGCAAATAGGGGGATCCCATTACAAAGACATGGAGATTCAACCAGCAGACTTTATAAATAAAAACAAATTACTTTTTGCAGAAGGAAATGCAATTAAATATATTTGTAGACATAAAGCAAAAGGAAAGTTACAAGATGTAGAAAAAGCAATTCACTACTTAGAAATGATAATAGAAAGGGATTATAAATAATGTGTACTGTTCCACAAGTATCGGAATTAGATTTAACAGATATAGATATTGTTGCTATTGATTTAGAAACTTCTGATCCAAATTTAAAAACAAAAGGTTTAGGTGCAGTTAGAAAAGATGGTTTTGTAACCGGTATTGCAATCGCTACTAAGAAACAAACTTTTTATTTTCCCTTAGCTCATGCCATGACAGATAACTTACCTGTTAAAGAAACATGGGATTACTTGAACGAAAAACTCTTTAAAAACAAGGACATACGCAAAGTATTCCATAATGCAATATACGATGTATGTTGGATTAGATCCTCAACCGGCGAGATGCCTCAAGGTGAATTATTAGATACTATGATTGCAGCATCTGTAATTGATGAAACAAGAATGAGATATTCTTTAGATGCAATTAGTAAAGTTTATTTAAATGAAACTAAATATAAATATGATTTAACAGATAAAGTTAAGGCATGGTCCGATGGAGTTATACAAGACCCTATGACTAATATGGAAAAATTACCTTATAGTTTAGTAAAAGATTATGCAGAGCAAGATGTAAACTTAACTTTAAAGTTATGGAACATATTTGATAAGAAATTGGATGAAGTACTATACACTAAAACTCATGACGATGGAAGAGTAGAAGAAAAAACTTGTAGAAAAATATTTGAATTAGAAACTAAATTATTTCCTTGTTTAGTTGACATGAAGTTTAAAGGCGTTAAGATTGATGTCGAAAAAGCTAGAGCATTTGGTAAACGTTTAGGAGAGACAAAAACTAATATTATCAATTACATTGAAAGACGAACAGGTATAAAAATAGAAATGTGGGCAGCATCTTCTATTAAAGCTTTGTTAGATCATCAAAAGATTACAGATTATAAAAAAACTAAAGCAGGCTTACCTCAACTCCCTAAAGATTATTTATCAAGTCATAAAAATAAATATTTAAGATTAATAGCTAAAGCAAGAAACTTTGATAAGACTCAGAATACTTTTATCGAAGGACTGTTAGAGTTTGTACATGAAGGTAGAATACATGCAGATATTAATCAAATTAGATCGGACCAAGGTGGAACGGTGACTGGTAGATTTTCAATGAGTAATCCTAACTTACAACAGATACCTTCAAGAGGATTCATTGGTAAAAAAATGAGAGAACTATTTTTACCTGAAGATGATTGTGAATGGGGATCATTCGATTACAGTCAACAGGAACCACGGATCGTGGTACACTACGCCTTAGCCTTAGGGATGCCTGGAACAGATACCTTGCTAGAAGAATTTAATAAAGAGGATGCAGATTTTCACCAGATCGTTGCGGACATGGCTCACATATCACGGACCATGGCCAAGACAATTAACTTAGGACTTTTTTATGGTATGGGTAAAATAAAATTAGCTAGTGAACTTGGTTTAGATAGACCTAAAGCAAATAAATTGTTTGCTGATTACCATGCTAAAGTTCCTTTTGTAAAACAATTATCTATAGATTTAATAAATTTTGCTGAAGAAAATAAACTTTTATATACTTTGGAAGATAGGTTCTGTAGGTTTAATAAATGGGAAACTAGAGATAGGAAATGGAACAATAGTATTAATAGGTATGACTCAGTAGATATTTTAGATAAAGAAGTAGCACAAAAATATTATACAGATGATAGATTAAACAAAGGTTATGTAGCTGATCCTACTTATGAACATTTTACAGATTTCTATAAGCCTGCATTTACTTACAAAGCTTTAAATAGATTAATTCAAGGTTCCGCAGCCGACATGACTAAAAAAGCTATGGTAAATCTATATGAACAAGGGATTTTACCACAGATACAGATACATGATGAGCTTTGTTTATCTATAAAAAATGAGGAACAAGCTACAATTGTAAAAGAAACTATGGAAAACGCTATTACTTTAGAGGTTAACAATAAAGTTAATTACAAACATGGTAAAAATTGGGGTTCAATAAAGTAAATTTATGTTATAGTAGCTTAAATTATGGCTTACTTAAATGCAAATATTCCTGTACAATACTCACAAATAAAAAGGGAGTATTTATATGATCTTAAAAAACATCATGGCGAAGTTGAAGACTGTATCATCTTCGGTATTACATCACTTACAGGTCGTTCGATCTTATTCCATGCCATCATGGAAAACGGTGCAGTCTTTTATCGTTTACCCATATCGGCTTTTATTCAACGTGGTTTTCAACCGGAAGCTGTTCCATTACAGAGACTTGATGAACTACAATTGTGGAATAGTTTTTCTTATTACCCTGCTATTACTAGTTGGGATATTTTAACAGCCGCATCCGGCAAATACATTGGTAAAGACAAGAAATGGTATCACGGTAAATATTTATTTACAGTTGACTGGGGACACCCAGATGCTAATATACTAAATTCTGATCATTCAGAAATTCCGCACGAACATAAGTGCGCTCACATAATTGCGTTAGATAATGGCAACTATGCGGCTCAGCCAAACAACAGATGTATATGGGACCTGCCTTCATTTACAGTTAAGGATAATATTCCTGACTGGAAAGTTCAAACTAACGAATGGAATGTAGAGGATACCGGAGCATGGAAAACAGAAGACACAGATAACTTCTTTTACGAAATTCAGGAAAAAACACATGGAAAAAAAGATTAAAAATGAATGTAAAAAATGCGGTCATGAATGTCATTGCTTGGATGACTTCCACTCAGACGTTTACGGTCTTTGTTCTTGTGATCCTTGTGAGTGTAATGATCCTAAAAATCAAGGGGAAGAGTGTTTGTCATGTCAATAGCAGAATTATTGAAGAAAAACTTTGTACTCGTGCCAGTGATAGCCTCAATTTTAGTTGGAACGTTTACGGGCGTTAAGTATATTGTAAGTCTAACAGAGACTATTAATAAAAATAAAGATCAAATTACTATCATAAATGATACTCATTTAAAAAATCAAATTGGATACATAGCTAGAATACAAGAAAATCAAAGCCATTTACTATTAAATATAGAAAAAAACAAAGGTAATACAATTGTTACAAACGATAAACTTAAAACAATGGAAGAAAAAATAAAACAAATGGAAAACGATTTTAAAAGTTTTTTAATTATGCGTAGTACATTAACAGGAGACAATAATTAATATGGAGTGTGCCTTTATGGAACCAAATATGGATTACAAATTTACTGCTGTATTAATCGTGGCTATCTGTATCCTAGCTTTATTTGGAGGCCCACCAAGATGAAATTTACTTTAGTAATATTTTTATGTTCTTTTATTGATAATCAATGTTTACCTCCAGCAGAGGTTAAACAATCCTATAATTCATGGAAAGAATGTACTATTGCTGCATACGAATTATCTAAAAAACTAATATTTTCACAAGAAGAAAAGTTAATTAATGAAAATAAATTATCTACTAAATTTACATGTACAGAGGTAAATGAGACTTAAATGATCGATAGATTTATATATAAATTATGTGATATACTAGACCACTATATTGACTGGATGAATAGTATATTTATGCCTAAACCTAAGAAAAAAAGAAAAAATGAAAATATCAGATAAAACTACAATAGGCATGCCGCTCAAAAATATGGTTAGTATTATGGCGGCCGTGGCTGTGGGCGTGTACGGATATTTTGAGCTTACTGCTAGATTAACTAGCTTAGAAACTTCAAGACAGTTATTTAATGCAGATTTACTTAAAAAAAGTGAGCAGTTACCAACCGATCAGGAACAATTTATGTTGATAGAAGGTTTGTACAAAGCAACTGAAAAATTAGAGATAACTCAAGAACAAAATATGACGAACAAGGTTAATATACAATTTCTTAATAAGCAACTAGAAAAAGCAATATTAGATATAGAAAGATTAAAAGATAAGGTTAGAGCCAATGGTAATGGAGACCACTAAATGACAGAGATTGTTGTAGCACTTTTAATGATTGTCGCAGGAGAAATTAAGGAGCACAGAATACAAGAATCTATGTCTAAATGTTTAAAAGGTAAAAGAATTGCTATGCGTTCAGCAAGTTCTAATGTAGAATATCACTGCCTAAAATCGATGGCTGAAACAGAAATTTATATGGGCGAGAAATCAATTGTTAAATTAATATTAAAATAATAAAAGGTAAAAATGACAACAAATAAAAAAACTTTAGAAAAACATAGCCAACACCATAGTGCTAAACATATGAAACAAATGAAAAAAGATATGAAAAAAGGTAATAGTTTTAAAAAAGCTCATGTTAAAGCTCTTAAAAAAATAGGTAAATAATGAATAAAAATATAAAATTTCATCCTGAAGTTGTAAAAGGAGAATGCCCTACGTGTACAGAAATTACAATGTTAGTTGGACTTACTCATGATTTTTATAGATGTATGAGTTGTGGCGCAGACCTAGAGCAACATGTTAATGGTAAAATAAGTTACTTACCTGTCATGCAATCTCGTACCGATGGTGGTACACCTTACGTTAAGGAGTGGAAATAATGGCTAAAAAAACAGGTGGCGAACACGCACCCCGTGACAAACCTAAGAAAAGGCCTGGAAAACATAAAAAATCCCTATCAAAATCTGAGAAAAGAAACAACAAAAATAAAAAATATAAAGGTCAAGGAAAGGGTTGACAAATATCCATTAATATCCTATATAAGATACATAACAACTAACATAGAAAGAAGGAAATAATGTATATAATAGACTATAAAAAAAACTTAGTAAAAAGTTTTACAAATAAAGAAATGGCTAGTTTTTTAAACCATGAGATAATTAAAGGTAGATATATAGCTGCAGCTGATTACAAAGAAGCAAGAATGGTTTGTAAATTTATATCCCAAATACCAGACAAAGCAAAAACTTTAGACAAAGCAAGAAAAGTTGCAAATAAAAAAAAGAAAGAAAAACAATGAAAAAAGTAACAATCACAAGTAAAAACATAAGCGCAAAACAGTGGACTAATTTAATGTTAGAATTAAATTTAGTTAAAAAGCAGTGGAAACAGTATGCAACATTAGATATTTCAGGGAGAGGTTTAGAAAAAATACTAGCCTTTGGAACTAAAACATACGACCCATCAGAGGACAAAAGTGACTAAAACAATAATAATATTAATATTATTATTTAATGGTGAGTTAGTGAAAGAAAAATTGGTACTGCCAATTGAAATGAACGTACATGAGTGTTTCTCTTTCTCAGAGAAGTACAGAGAGGCTGTTTCTACGTATAACAGTAACATTAATGTTCAAGGGTGGTATTTAAATGACGGAAGAGGGACTATACAAGGATTTATTTGTTGACATATCTACAAAATATCCTATATAGTCATTATAAACAAATGAAAGGTAAAACAAAACATGACTGATATAACTAAGTATAGGAATGTGTCGTTGACACATGACACTTATAAAAAATTGATAACGCTATCCAAAATATTATTACCGGATGCTAAATTATCAATTAGTAAAACCATAGAATCAATTGCAAATGAGAAAGCGAAAAAATTAAATGGCAAATTCAAAAAAGCGTAGGCATAAAGCAATCTGTTCTGAGTGTAATGGAAATGGTTACAAAAAATTCCAAATACAAAAAAATGGAAAGCTGAACGAAAATAAAACTAGCAGAGAACATATAATTTTGCAGTGTGATACATGCGATTCGGAAGGAGAGATCTATGTGGATGAGTCCCAAATTGTTGACGTTTATGTTGATGATGATATTGCTGCAAGTGATGTTGGTAAGTTGCACTAAGGATTTGACTCCTAATCCTTATACGACGGTAATAAAACATTTAATGAAAGGAAAAAATGAACAGTAATACTAAATTAGATATAACTTACATTGCAGGAATATTTGATGCTAAAGGCACTATTAAAACTAGCAAGTCCGTAATTGTAGGTAAAGTTTGGAGAATGGAAATATCTATGGCAGATAGAAATGTTATGGAATTAATTCATGAAACTTTAGAGTGCGGTGAGTTACGTAAAATTAAAAACCAATGGCGTTGGAGATGTCGTAATCAAGATTGTTTGTTTGTGGCTAAAACATTATGGCCTCATGTAGTTATTAAATTACATAAAATAGAACAAATTATTGATCACTATGATCCTCATATACAAGATTTAGATGACAATGTAATTGAACTTGATAGATTTAGAGATAACATATGGTTTGGAAAAGAAAAATAATGAAAAAATATTTACTCGAAAGAATATATCATTATTCTACATACTTAACAAGTTGGTCATGGCAAAAGTTATATGGTGACAGATCTAAAAGAGGGGAATATGGGAACAAAAAACGTAAAGGCAGATAATTGGGATGGTAAATCCAGGCCAAGTAACAAGGCTTATGATGAAGGTTGGAATAGAATCTTTGGCTCTAATCCTGTGGCTAAGCAAGTTAGAACACCTAAATTTAAGTCACAAGTCGTACCAAATAAAAAAATATATGATAGGAAAAAACCACATGAAGATTGATATAGAACTATTAAAAAAAGAGCGTAAACAATGGAGGGAAAACAGTTTATTGCAAAGTAAATCTATTCTAAGGTTAAGCCAGGAATTAGATAACTTACGTAAGCAGAAAGAAATACTGCAAGAAAAATTATTAAAATCTGCAACACAAGATTAAATGAAAATAAATAATTACAAAATAGGACGGAGAAGTATTTCAGGGGATGGTGGTAGGTTCCCGACAGCAATGTCGACGTTGGTTCGGATCTCTTGCTCCTTATTTCATTATACCGTTAAACCAACAGCTACCACATATAAATCAAAAGGAGAATTATGTCATTAAGACAAACACACCTTAACGGAGAACTGAAACCCTTTCACTACCGAGACAATGTTAAAATTGTAGGTAAAGAAGACGATTTAAAACAATGTACAAGTTGTAAACAAAAGTTATTACCTGAGTTTTTTTCAAAGAAAGGTACTCAAAATGCTATAAATGCTTATTATTTACAAAGCGTTTGTAAAATATGCACTAACATACTTGTTAAAGAACACAAACAAATAGAAAAAATTGCGGGTCCTAAACCTTTTTTTTGTGAGTGTTGTTTTAAGACTACTGATAAACTAGAACGTGATCATATTCATGGAACACTTATCTTTAGAGGATGGACTTGTAAGGGCTGTAACACGGGCCTAGGGCTCTTTAACGATAATTTAAGAGGATTGCTTATAGGTGCATTGTACTTGGAAAAAGATCCGAAAAAAATTATAGAAGAATTAAATAATATAACAGAAAGAGAATCAGATGATCAAACACAGTAAACGTTATACCTACATACAAGGCAAACAACTCACGGACCCCGGATCAGGGACCCGGATGTATGAGATTGGTCAATATAAATTACCTTCAGTGACTACTGTACTAGGTGCTACAAAGAACCAAGATTTTATAAAAAAGTGGAAGGCTAAAGTAGGCGAGGTGGAAGCAACACGGATCAAGGACCACGCGTCAAGTCGAGGGACTTGCATGCACAAGTATCTAGAGCACTATGTTCTTGGAACTAATATCATTGATTTAACACCCATAGGTCAAGAAGCACGGCCCATGGCTGATAAAATTATAGAGATGGGTCTTGCACCAGTGGATGAATATTACGGTAGTGAAGTTATGTTGCACTATCCGGGCCTGTACGCAGGGGCCACGGACCTTATCTGTAATCACAATGGCATGGAAACTGTTGTCGACTTCAAGCAATCTAACCGTCCAAAGAGGGAAGAATGGATTGAAGATTATTACATGCAAATTGCAGCATACGCCATGGCCCACGACTATGTCTATGGTAGCCACATCAAACAAGGTGTCATTATGGTTTGTACACCGGACCTATACTATCAAGAGTTTAAGGTTGAGGGATTACAATTAAGAAAATGGAAACATGCTTTTTTAAAAAGATTAGATATGTACAATGAATTAAAATTTGACGAGAAAGAAAAAGCAAACGTTACAATTAAGGCAAATGAGTTTAAAACAAGGCAAGATTAAGGCAAGAAAGTAAAAATTAGGGTGTCGCAAGGGTGTCGAAATGGCGTAAAAGGGTGTCGAAAAGGTGTCGAAAGGGTGTCGAAAAATATGTACATTAGAACAATTCTAAATAATTATCACAAAACTGCGACACATATGTACAAGATAGTAAACAAATGGTTACTAATTTCGACACTTGCGACACCCTTGCGACACCCTTTCGACACCCTTTCGACACCCCCTTTTTGGAAGATTTTAAGAAAATTAATGAGTAATGACGGGATTTATAGAGTGATAGTAATCATTTGTTTACTAATTTCGACACCCTGTCATTTTTTAGCGCCATTTAAAAAAAATAAAAATAAATACCACTGTTAGGTGTCGCAAGATTAATATATACAGAACCCATGACCAAACCTAAAAAGAAATCTAGACAGTTAAACACCTATGCTAAACCTAAACTTGTAAAACAACAAGTTAAGTTTCCATATAGTAGATATAAAATAGATTGGTGTGATATTGTTACGGAAGGAGGTTGGGGTAGCGAAAAAGAATTTAACAACATGAAGCTGGCAACACCTGTAAGTGAAGGCTATCTTTTTAGTAAAGACAAAGACACTGTTAAAATATTTGCAGGTTATGATATTGATGATGATGGAACTATTACTTTCTCTGAAAGATCTGTGTTCCCTACTTCTTGTGTATTAAAAATGACTAAACTTCACTAGATGGCTCATCAGTTATCTCTTCCACTTGACCTTCCACAACGTCAGCATTTAAAAGAGGTGCGTAATCTTCTAGTATTTGTTTCATTTTGGCTTCTAACTGGTCCTCTGATAATTCTTCTAGTTTTCCATGTTTTATTATTTTTCTGTCTATATATAACCCTGCTGCTTTGCCTCGGTTCGTTTCAGCATTTACAGCACTTGAAAAACTTCCTTTCTTCAAAGCCAACTTTTTAATTCTATCTAATTCTGATATGTGGTTTTCATAAGTCACTTCAAATTTCTTCATTCGTTCTTCTTTGAGTCCACCTACATATTGTACTACCAACGGTGATAGTCTAGGATTCAATAATTCTGATCCTTCTTGTCTACATCTATTTTTGCTATATCCAGCTAGTTCAGCTGCTTCTGATTGAGAGACCGGGCCATCAGGCCCACCAAATACTATGAACTCTGCAAACCTTTTCTGCATCTCAGTTAATCTTTTTGGAACTCCCATATTGACATTTTAAGGTAACTATCCTATAAAGTCAATATGAAAGATGAAGATAAAACATTTGAAAATGAAAGAAAATATATGAATGAACCAGTAGAAGATAGAGGCCCAGCTGACTTATCTTTTGTTATAGATGATTATAGAAAACAACTCTATGAAATGCAGCAGTATAAATCTAAATGTATCCAATTAGAAAATCAACTTAAAGGTTGCAAGGCTATTATTGAAGACTTTGCAAAGGCAATTAAAGAATTAAAAAACTTTGAATTGTCTCAAGCTAAAGAAATAGATAGACTTAATGAGTATGTTCAGATATTAGAATTGCAAAAGAAAAATAAGTAATGCTAGTTCACGATCTTCAAAATTTCTTGTCTAAGTTTACTGAAGGAGCCAAAAAAGGCACTCAAGGTAATGTTTTATCTCATGCAAAAATCTTTGTTGAACGAGACGGTTTTTTAGAAGAGATAAAAAAAATGGAAGTACATGAGAGTAATATTATAGGTCAACCTGGTCACAGATTAGTCTTAAAAACTCAACAAGAGAAAAAATTTACCATTGCTGATAGTCTTAAAATGGGCTCATAATGCATGCGTGGGTTACCCTTAAAAACCTATGGGTCCAGAAGCTAAATTATATCAAAAACTTAAGAAGAATTGGAATCAATTTTCGTTTAATAGACTGGAGAATTCCAGCTTACTTGGTACTCCTGATGTATTGGTCTACAATAATAATCGGCACTTTTTCACTATAGAATTAAAAGTTACAAAGGGTAAGAAAGTTCGATTCAGTCCACACCAAATAGCCTTCCATTATAAGCATCCAACAAATACTTTTATCATAGTAGAGGCCCTTGGTCCGAGAGCCTTGAATACTTATTCAATGTACAAAGGATCACAGATCATGGAGCTTGATGCTTGCGGCTTGGAGCTTGAAGCCTGGTGCCTGGGGCTTGAAGCCTGCTACCTGGAACTTGCCAAGCTTGGAGCCTGACGCTTGGAACTTGGAACTACTGCAGCTTGGCGCTTGTCGCTTATAGCTTTTTTTTTCCTGAATATCGGGGCTTGAGATTTTCTAACTGGTTGTGGGTCCTTTGAATTTCTATGTCGTACGCACCAGCCAACGCCGTTTTTAAAAAAATCCATGCTAGTGTTTACCATAACTAATGTTTGGAATCTCTTTATTCCAGCAAGCGCGGCAATCAAGACATTTTCCGCCTTGGCTGCCTGAGGGGCAGGTCTCGGATCCATCGGTTACGACTGTTGAAGTATGGGCCCACGCCTTAGGCGCTGCGCCGTCAACCTTGGCACCTGATAGTCTTATAATCATGTTAGCTGGTACTGCTTCAGGGTCCGGCAGGTATGGCCGCTCTTGTGTTGGCATCCAGTGCTTAGTGTCAGGCGTTAACCTTGCAACTTCTAAAATTTTCGCCATGTGTTCGTGTGATTGTACGTCGCCAGCATCGTGCCACCTGAAGACCTTCATCTTTTTAATTTGTGCAACCATTGCTGGAACCCATAACGGGTTAGACAATGAGTCAAGCCGCCTGTACTGAGCTGCTTTGATAGCTGGATAACGTGTATAGTTTCCCTTCAGGGCATAGCATTCAAAACATGGTGACGTTGGGACCAGTCGAAGCTTGGACCCTGTTTGGCATTCCCA
>Ga0209384_1000434_pt1 | contig 26752 bp, 28 predicted proteins | sample CoawatmetaG05DNA_FD_187511 | JGI IMG/M metagenome (GOLD analysis project Ga0209384, IMG submission 187511) | Marine microbial communities from the West Antarctic Peninsula - Coastal water metaG058-DNA (SPAdes) (version 2) | ecosystem: Environmental > Aquatic > Marine > Coastal ... | reverse complement strand
CATTTACCAGAAGCTGCATTTTATATGGTGGGTACAATTGAAGAAGCTATAGAAAAAGCAGAAAAAATGGCGAAAGATGCTGCCGCATAATGAGTGAAGAGTTCAAAATAGAAATCGTAAACCCAGAGAAATCTTTTCTTTCAAAAGAAGATGTAACAGAAGTTGTTGTGCCTGCTTTTGAAGGAGAAATGGGGATTTTAAAGGACCATATCTCAATTATTTCATTTTTAAAGCCAGGGATTATTAAAATCTTTTCTAAATCAGGAGAAGACAATTATTATGTTGAGGATGGAATTGTTGAATTTAAGAATAATAATTTATCAGTTCTAACAAGTTCTATTTTCAATATTAAAGATATTGATAAAGATAGAATTAGTGAACTACTTGCTCAAGCAGAAGAAAGTTCAAAAAATAGTGACATTACAGATCAAAATAAATACTTAGTTGATCAAAAAATTGATGTGCTAAAAACTCTTAATTAAGAATTTTTTTTACTTTTTCTTTAACATCTTTGTATACATGTAGCTTAAAGTCTACAACTAGGTCAGTTATATTTTCAAGATCAATCCATTTCCATTCACAAAATTCAGGATGTTTAGTCTTAATATCAATCTCATTATCTTGCCCTAAAAATCTCATTATAAACCACTTTTGTTCCTGACCTCTATATTTACCTTTCCAAATTATACCTAATAAGTTTTTTGGTAATTCATATGAGATTAATCCATCACACTCTTTAATTAATTCAACATTTTTTATACTAGTTTCTTCTTCTAGTTCTCTGTAAGCAGCAGTTAAGTAGTCTTCACCCTTATCAACACCACCTTGGGGCATTTGCCAAAAATTTTTTTGATTATCAATTCTTTTTGCAACAAAAACTTTATTATCTTTGTTTAGGACAACAATTCCAACTCCACTTCTAAGAGGTAAATTTTCTTTATTGTCCGACATTTATCCGTTGAATAATTTTATTGCAAAATTCAATTGATTATCGGTTTCAGAATTAAATTTAAAATCATCTGAACCTTCTGCAACTTCTATATCAGGTGTTACACCTACTTCAGAAATAGATTTTCCTGAAGGGAGATAATATTTTGCAATTGTTAATCTAATAGCACCTCTATTTTTTAAAGGGATTATTGATTGTACAGAACCTTTTCCATAACTATTTTCTCCAAGTATAATAGCTCTTTTATGATCTTTTAATGCACCTGCTACTATTTCTGATGCCGATGCTGATCCATAGTTAATAAGTATAATTAGTGTTTTACCATTTGTTAGATCACCTTTTTTAGCAAACCATTTTCGATTTTCTGAGGCTTGTCGACTTCTTGTCGATACAATCTCACCATTTTCTAAAAAAAAGTCTGAAATTTTAATTGCCTGAGAAAGCAAGCCACCAGGGTTATTTCTTAAATCTAAGATATATCCTTTTAGATCTTTATTTTTATTTAATTTATTAATCTTTTCTTTAATTTGTTCACTACTGTTTTCGTTAAAGGAAGTTAGTCTTATATAACCAATATTATTATCTATAAGTTCAGATTTAACAGATTGAACCTGAATAACCTCTCTCGTTATATTAAAAATTAATGCTTTTTTAACACCTCTTCTTCTAACTGTTATTTCAATACTCGATCCAACAGGTCCCCTCATTAAGTCTACTGCTTCCATTAATGATTTCCCTTGAACCTGAGTATTATTAATCTTTACAATATAATCACCAGCTTTTAAACCTGCTTTTGATGCTGGAGTATTATCTATTGGAGATATCACTTTAACAACACCTGCTTCCATGCCAACTTCAATACCAAGCCCACCAAACTTTCCGCTAGTTTCAGTTTGCATACCTTCAAAACTTTCAGGCGTCATATATGCAGAATAGGGATCTAGTGATTGCAATAAACCATTTATGGCTGAATCCATACTTTTTGATTGATCTACTTCATCAACGTATTCTTTGCTAATTTTTTCAAGCACCTCACCAAACAAATCAATTTTTTTATATATGTCAGTATTTTCAGAAAAACTTTTTTGAAAAGTAAATAATAATATTATAAAAAAAATAAAAAATTTTTTAGTCAAAATCATATCATCACTTTTTCTTTAGGAATAACTTGTGACCATATTTTTTCTAATTCATAAAATTTTCTTTTATCTGGATGAAATATGTGAACAATTAAGTCTATACCATCAACTAATTTCCAGTCCACACTTTCTTTTCCTTCAATCCTAGAATTTTTTACTCCATTACCCTTTAATTTTTCCAATACCATTTCAGATAAAGCTTGAATATGCCTAGAAGAAGTTCCACTCGCTATAATCATATAGTCAGCCATTGAACTTTTATTCTTAAGATCTATTGAAATAATATCTAGGGCTTTATTAGAATCTAGGGTTTTTAGGATTAAATTTTTAAGGTCTACGTTTTTTTCCATTAATACATTTAACCTTATCAAATTTTTCTTAATTGAGAAGATGAAATATTAACCTTTTTAAAATTAATAAAAGATAGTTTTTTTTTATTTACACCATTAAAGGTAACAGACTTTAGTGATTTAGCCTTATATCCCTGTCGATCAAATACAAGAAGGTTACATTTTTTTATAATAGATTTCCATTTATGCCATTTATGAAAATTGATTAGATTGTCAGCACCCATAATGAAATAAATCTCAAATTTTTTATCTTTATCTAGATAATTGATGAGGTCGATTGTTTTATTGGAAAGAACTTTTTCTTCATAAAACTTAACTTTAATAAAATCATTTTTACCAATGAATTTTTTTGCAAATTTTATTCTATTTTTTAGATCTGTTTTACTTGTGTTTTTAAATGGGTTTTGTTTGGTAATTGCCCATATAATATTTTTTAATTCTAATATTTTTTTAGCCTGTTTAGAGATTTCCAAATGGCCTTTGTGGGCAGGATCAAAAGTTCCCCCCAAGATTCCAATTTTTGTCTTTTTTTGTTTTAAGTTATTTTCTAGTTTTGCCATTACTAATAATTTCGTATTTGTATGAAACGAGCTGTCCTAATCCCACAGGTCCTCTTGGAGGCAAAGTGTTTGTCGAAATGCCAACTTCACCACCAAAACCGAATTCACCACCATCAGCAAATTGAGTAGATGTATTATGCATTGCTATAGAACTTTTAACATTTTTTAAAAATTTATTTGCAGTTTTTTTATTTTTAGTAATGATAGAGTCTGTGTGCATAGTTCCATATTTATTAATATGATTAATAGCACCTTCACAATCTTTGACTGTTTTTACAGAAACTGCTGCTGATAAATATTCAGTAGACCAATCTTTTTCTTTTGCTGGATAAACTTTCCCCTTGTAATATTTTTTTAAAAAACGGTCTCCATAGATCTTGCAATTATTTTCTTCTAACTTTTTTAAAATTGGGTTACAGAATTTTTTAACAATTTTTTCATGCATCAAAATTGTTTCAGTAGCCCCACAAATACTAGTATTTCTTAGCTTGGCATTATAGGTAATGTCTGTAGCCATCTTTAGATTAGCATCCTTATCAATAAAAGTATGACAAAGACCTTCCAAGTGACCGATAATAGGGACATTTGAAAATTGTTGAACTCTTTTTACTAAATTTTTTCCACCACGAGGTATTATTACATCAATATAATCTTTCATTTTTGAAAGCATAAAGTCGACCATTTTTCTGTCTTTAGAATCTATAAATTGAATAAAGTTTTCATTCACTTTATTTTCTCTAAGAGACGTCCTAAATAGTTTTGCTAAAATTTTATTAGTATTTATGGCCTCAGAGCCGCCCTTTAAAATTACAGCATTTCCAGATTTGAAGCATAAGCTTGCAACATCAGATGTAACGTTGGGTCTACTTTCGTAAATAACGCCTATAACACCAATAGGTATAGACACTCTGCTAATTGTTAAACCATTTGGTCTGCGCCATTTTTCTAAAGTAGCATTAACAGGATCTTTTAAGTTAGCAATTTTATTTATAGAATTTTTAATACTTATTAACTTCTTTTCATCAATAGTTAATCTCTCTATTAAATTGCTTTTTAAGCCTTTGCTAAGAGCAAATGGAATGTCTTTTTGGTTAGCTTTAAGTATAGACTGTTTTTCTTGATCTAATAAGAAGGCATATCTTTTTAAAATTTTATTTTTAGTTTTTGAATTAATTTTATCAAGCGATGCTTTTCTTGCATTTTGACCTATTAAGCTCATATATCTACTCATTTTATACCTCTACTATATCATCTTTATGAATTACTTCTGATTTAGAAATATATCCTAGTAATTTTTCTATCTCTTTTGAATGGTGGCCCATAATTTTTTCAATTTCATTCGATGAAAAAGAGCTGAGTCCTCTTGCACATTCATAATTATTTTTATCTAAAACTTTGATATGGTCACCTTTGCTAAAATGGCCAGACACTTTTTTTATTCCTGCTGCTAATAAGCTTTTACCATTTGAAAGTGCCTGTTTTGCACCATCATCAATAATAAGTGCGCCCTTAGGTGAAATAGAGCTAATAATCCATTTTTTTCTAGCAGCCAATTTTGAAACTTTAGGTAAAAACCATGTGCAATTATTCTCTTCAGTTATTTTTTTAATGGGTCGATTTAGCAAGCCATTTGCTATTACCATTTGGCATCCTGATAATTGACAAATTTTTGCAGCATCGATTTTAGTTTTCATGCCACCAGTGCCATGCTCACTAATACTTTTAGTTGCTATTTTTTCTATATCTTTATCAATATTTTTTATTTCTTTTATTAATTTTGCATTTTTATATATTTTTGGATTATGTGTATAAAGACCGTCTACATCAGAAAGCAATATAAGTGAGTCCGCACCTGATATTTGTGCAACACGAGATGCTAATCTGTCATTGTCACCATACTTAATCTCTGAAGTAGCGATAGTATCATTTTCATTAACTATTGGCACAAAGCCTAGTTTAAATAAGTTATCAAAAGTTCTTTTTGCATTAAGAGCTCTTCTTCTTTGTTCTGTGTCTTCTAAAGTGAGAAGAATTTGAGAAATATTAATTTTCAATTTAACAAATATTTCTGAAAATAAATTCATTAGCTCAATTTGTCCAATAGATGCAACTGCCTGACTTTTATCAATCTTAAGGTTTTTTTTGCTAATATTTAGTTTTTTGCAGCCCATTGCTATTGCTCCCGAGCTTACAATAATAACTTTTTTGTTCTCTTTTATTAATTCCTGAACATCCTTAGCAAATTCACTTAGCCATTTTTTTCTTACTTTTTTTTTGTCATCTATTAATAAAGATGAGCCAATTTTAATAACAATTATTTTAGAATCTTTAAGATACATAGGAGAGCAATTTAGCTTTAATCTTAGATATTGAACCTTTTTCCAATGTCGAGAGTGTAACCACCTCAGAATCTTTATTTTTAGAAAAATTCTTTAAAATTTCTTTCACCTCTTCTTCCTCTAATAAGTCTGTCTTATTTAATACAATTATTTCTTTTTTTTCTAGTAAATCTTTACTGTAACTCCCTAGCTCATTTCGAACTTGTTTATAGGTATTCTCAAGGTCTTCATCAGTAATATCTATTAAATGCATTAAAGTTTTGCATCTTTCTATGTGTTTTAAAAATTGAATACCAAGACCTACACCTTCATGTGCACCTTCAACTAATCCAGGAATATCAGCTAGAGTTATTTCCTTATCATCATAACTTGCAACACCAAGATTTGGATTTAGTGTTGTAAATTTATAGTTTGCAATTTTAGGCATCGCATTTGTAATGGCGGCCAGTAAACTTGATTTACCTGCATTAGGTAATCCAACAATACCAACATCGGCAATAGTTTTTAGTTGAAGCCAAATTACATATTCTTCACCGATTGCACCTTTAGTAAATTTTTTTGGAGCTCTATTAGTGGAACTTTTAAATCTAGTGTTTCCAAGGCCACCTTTACCACCATTAGCTACAATAAATTCTTCACCTTCTTTTTTAAAATCATAAATTAAAGTTTTATTATCTTCTTCAAAAACTTGTGTACCTATTGGAACTTTTAAAAATAAATTTTCTCCACCATGACCTGTACGATTTTGTCCAGAGCCATTTACTCCTCTTCCTGCTTTATGGTGTTGTTGAAATCTATAATCGATAAGAGTATTTAAATTTCTTTCTGATCTTAAGAATATGGTTCCACCTTTACCTCCATCACCTCCGTCAGGTCCACCGTATTCAATAAATTTCTCTCTACGAAAACTAGGAGAACCATGCCCACCATTGCCGGCCTTTACATAAATTTTTACTTGATCTAGAAACTTCATATTACAACTGTTAGTTTTTAGTTGTACTACTAATTGGGTTTCACAGAAACGAATGTTCTGTCTAATCTACCTTTTTTAAATACTACTTTTCCTTCAACAACAGAGAAAATTGAATGATCTTTTCCCATTCCTACATTTTCACCAGGGAAAATTTTAGTTCCTCTTTGTCTAACAATTATATTTCCAGGAATAACCACTTCACCACCGTACTTCTTAACGCCAAGTCTACGACCAGCACTATCTCGTCCGTTTCTCGATGAACCACCTGCTTTTTTTGTAGCCATAATTTACCTAATTTATTTATTAACTGCTTCAGCTTCTACTTTAGCTTCAACCTTTTCAATTTTTTTTGTTGGTCTAACCATTTTTGCCGCTTCAGATAAAATTTTACCATCTTTAGAAAATATTTTACTAATTCTTATTAAGGAATATTGCTGTCTATGACCATTTTTTCTTCTAGAATTTTGTCTTCGTCTTTTTTTGAAAATTAATATTGTTCTATTTTTTCCATTTTCAACAAGATCTGCTTCAACTTTTGCACCCTCAACCATCGGTGATCCAACTTCAATATTTTTGTCATCTCCGTAAGCTAAAATTTCTTTAAACTCTATCTTAGTTTCAAGTTTAGAATCCTCTAATCTTTCAATTTTAAGTATTTCTCCAGCTTTTACTTTGTACTGTTTTCCACCTGTTTGTATGATTGCGTATGACATTGTTTAATCTATTTTTTATAATCAGCAATATAGTCGGGGACCTATTATAGTCAAGTCCGAATAAATTAGAAATTGTCCTTTAAATCCCTCAATTTTGAAAAAGTTTCTTCTGTATCAGATCTAAGAAAAATATTGCACTCTAATTCCTCTTTAATAGTGGACGGAATAGTAGGTAGGTTATTTTTTAATTTTTCGTCTATATCTTTAATCTTAATTTTTAAGTTTTCATTGTCTTGGTCATGAGTAATACAAAATTTAGAGTTTTGTTTAGTATACTCATGTCCACAATAGATCCTTGTTTTTTCTGGCAGTGCTTTTATTTTCATTAATGAATTATACATCTGTGAGTATGTTCCTTCAAAAATCTTACCACAACCAAGTGAAAAGAGAGTGTCTCCTGTAAAAACAGATTCTTCATTATAAAAATAAAAACAAATATGACCAAGGGTATGACCGGGTATATGAAATATTCTAGCCTGGAAACTTTCTTCGTGCCAAATTTCTTGATCACTGACTAGTATATCTATTTCTGGGATTCTATCCTTGTCTCCTTTATATCCAATAATACTAGCTCCATATTTTTCTTTTAATTCTATATTACCTCCTACGTGATCATAATGATGATGTGTATTTAATATATATTTTAAATGTATATTTTTATCTTCCAAATATTTGATGATAGGCTTTGCTTCACTGGGATCTATCACACATGCAATATTTTTAGTTTTATCAATAATTAGATAAGAATAATTATCTTGTAAGCAGGGTATTATTTGAATTTCCATTTAACGCTCAATTAAAAAAATACCTAGTTCTGTGGATAAATTTTTAATATCTAGATTAAGTTTATTAATAGAGGATATTTTTTCGTTATGCAGAGCTGATGATTTACCTAATTTAATTTTTCTATTTTCACAAAAGTTATAAAAATCTTTTATGGTACACATATGAAGGTTAGGGGTATTATACCACTCATCAGGTAGATTTTTTGTAATTGGCATTGTTCCCTTAATTAATAGGTGAAGCCTAACTTTCCAAAAACCAAAATTAGGTATTGTAACAATAGCTTTTTTACCAACCCTCAATAGTTCTTTGATAACTATTTCAGGATTTAAAAATGCTTGCAGTGTTTGACTTAAAATAACAAAATCAAAGGAGCTGTCAGGAAATTGTAATAGATCTTTTTCTGCATCACCCTCAATAACAGTTAGTCCTTTTGATAGACATTTTTGAACATTATCTTTGGAGATTTCTATTCCCCTTATGTCTATTTCTTTATCATGCTTAAGATATTCCATTAATATACCATCTCCACAGCCCACATCTAAAACTCTAGTATTTTTTTCAATTAGATCAGAGATTATTTTAAATTCTTGTTTCATGTTTAGTTTTTAGAATAAGCTGTTTTAATATAATCACCTAGAGTATTTAAAAATTTAGGAACTTTTAAAAGGAATGAATCGTGTCCTTTGTCAGACTCAATTTCGACAAATCCAACCTCAGCGCCTATGGCGTTTAAGGCTATAACAATTTCTTTATTTTCAGAAGTTGGATAAAGCCAATCAGAAGTAAAAGATATAATAAGAAATTTAGTTTTAGTTTTTTCGAATGCTTTAGATAAATTACCGTGATGTTCTTTTATTAGATCAAAATAGTCCATCGCTCTTGTTATATAAAGGTAGCTATTGGCATCAAATCTATCAACAAATACGGATCCTTGATATCTTAAATAACTTTCTATTTGAAAGTCTGCATCAAAACCAAATTTTAGGTCATCTCTTTCTTGCAACTTTCTTCCAAATTTTTCCTGTAGGCCATTTTTAGATAAATAAGTTATATGTGCGGCCATTCTTGCAATAGATAATCCTTTGTTAGGATTTTTATTTTGATTTGAATAGTCACCATTTTCCCAATTAGCATCAGCCATAATTGATTGTCTGCCAAGTTCATTAAAAGCAATATTCTGTGCTGAATGACTAGCTGTGCAGGCAATTGGAATAGCAACTTTTGCTTTATTAGGAAAGTTATTAACGAACTGAAGTGTCTGCATTCCACCCATTGATCCACCCATAACAGCAAATAATTTATCAATATTAAAAAAACTTAAAAGATTAAATTGTGCATTAACCATGTCATTAATAGTGATGACAGGAAAAGTGGTACCATATTTTTTATTAGTGTCGGGGTTAATTTCACTAGGACCATAGGAGCCCATACACCCACCAATAACATTGGCACAAATTACAAAATATTTATCAGTATTAATGGCTTTACTAGGTCCAACAGCATATGACCACCAACCCTCTTTTTTAGTAATTGGATTTATACCAGAAACAAATTGATCACCAGTTAAAGCATGAAAAATAAGAATAGCATTATCTTTTGTCTCATTTAGAACACCATAAGTCTCATAAGCTAGAGAATAATTATTGATAGTTTGACCACAATCTAATTTTAATGGTTTATCAATTATAATATTTTTTATATTCACATTTTTATTCATAAATATTAGCCAAATTTGAATTGTGAGACAAAAAAACTTATTTAGCGGTTTTTTTTAAGCGCTCGCAATTCAGTTAAATCAGCGCATATTTTTTGTACTAGATAGTATTTCTTATGTCAATTTTTTTAAAAATTGGCTTATTCTATATGAAAGGATAATATTTTATTTATAAGGTAAATTAAATTAATAAAAATGACAGTACCAAAATTTAAAGAATTCAAAATAGAGGCTTATAAACCAGGTAAGTCAAATATAGCAAAAATACGAAATGTTATAAAATTATCAGCAAATGAGTCAGCTCTTGGTGTAAGCCCAAGAGTAAAGAAAATTTTACAGAATAAAGAATTAACAATATCGAAGTATCCAGATGGTAAGGCAAAAAACTTAAGAAAAGAAATTTCAAAGAAATATAAGTGTGATTTTGAGAAGATAATTTGTGGTGCAGGGTCAGATGAAATTATTCAAATGATTTGCCAGTTGTACCTAAAACCCTCCGATGAAGTGATTGTTCCTCAATATAGCTTTTTAATGTACAGGATATATGCACAAATAGTGGGAGCAAAAGTTGTTTTTTCTAAGGAAGCAAATTTTAAAGTTTCAATAAATGAAATTATCAAGAAAGTAACAAAAAAAACCAAACTTGTGTTTATTGCCAACCCTAATAACCCAACAGGAACATACTTAAGTAGAGCAGAGCTAATAGACTTAAGAATGAAATTGAATAAAAATATTTTACTAGTTTTAGATGATGCATATTTTGAATATATGAAAAATAAAGATTATAAATCTGGTTTAGATTTATTTAAAAATAAGGATAATGTTGTTGTGATAAGAACTTTTTCAAAAATATATGGACTGGCCTCGTTAAGAGTTGGCTGGGGTCATGGCCCCAAAAAGATTATCTCTGCAATGAATTTAATTAGACCTCCATTTAATGTAAATAAAGTTGCGCAGATGGCAGCAATAGAAGCTTTAAAAGATAGAAACTTTATTAATCAATCTGTAAAACACAATATCACAGAAGCAAATAAAGTTAGAAATGTTTTAGAAAAACTAAAAATTTTTTCAAATGAAGTAACAGCTAATTTTTTACTATTAAATTTTGATAAATGTAAATTTTCAGCTAGTTATGTTTTTAACAAACTGCAGTCTAAAGGAATTATATTAAGATCTACAGAAGATGGATATAATATTAAAAACAAATTAAGATTAACAATTGGATCTAAAAAAGAGAATATGAGATTCATAACAACGATCAAGACTATCCTTAATTAATTATGAAAAATATTTTAATTATAGGATGTGGTTTAATTGGTTCTTCATTGTTAAGATCAATATTTGAAAAAAAAATAGCTAAAAAAATATTTGTCTACGAAAAATCAAAATTAAATATTTCAAAAATCAAAAAATTAAAATTACCATGTGAAATTATAGATGATTTAAAGAAAATTATCCCAAACTTAGATTTAATAATATTTTGCACCCCACTAGGAGAATATGAAAAAATAATTTTAAAGATAAACAGATATTTATTACCTAAAACTATTATTACAGATGTTGGATCATCTAAAGAAAAGTCTATGGACTTAATTAAAAGAAAATTGAAAAAAGGAATTTTTTGGACATCCAGTCACCCTATTGCAGGGTCAGAAGTTAGTGGCCCAGAAAATGGAGTAAAAAGTTTATTCCTTAATAAATGGTGCATATTAATAAAAGAAAAAAATACCAACAAAAGACACCTTCTGATACTTACTAAATTCTGGAAAAAAATTGGTTCAAAAGTTGCAATTATGGACTCAAAAAAACATGATACGGTTTTTTCTATGACAAGTCATTTACCTCATTTAATTGCATATAATTTGGTTAAAACAGCAACAGATTTTGAAAAACAACAAAAGTATGAATTAATCAAATTTAGCGCAGGTGGTTTGAGAGATTTTTCAAGAATTGCTGCATCTAATGAAATTATGTGGAGAGATATTTTTTTTAACAACCAAAAAAATATTTCAAAAGTTATTGATTTGTTTATTAAAAATTTACGTTCATTTAAAAGAGATATTCAATCTAAAAATAATAAATCTATTATTAAAAAATTAGCTAATACTAAAAAGGTTAGAAAGAAAATAATTAAGTTGAAACAAGACGTTAACAAGCCAGACTTTGGAAGAAGTTAATATTTTATAGAGGATATTTTTTTTACTATTAACTTTGCTGTTCTTTCAATTCTATTTATTGTCTCTGTAATATTCATAATTAAAACTTTCTTTTCTGGACCATATGCATGAATTAATTTTTGAGAGTTAATACAAAGAGCAACATGACCTTTCCAGAATATAATGTCACCCTTTTTAAATATTCCACTGTTATTTCTTTTTGCTGAATATTTTATTTGGTCTTTTGTGTCTCTTGGATAAAATTTATTATTATAGTAAAAAAATAATTGTAAAATAGCAGAGCAGTCTATGCCTCTATAAGTTTTACCACCCCAAACATATTTAGTTTTTAAAAACAATTTTAATATTTTTAAATAATCTTTTTCTATATGATTAATTTTTTTTATATCATTTTTTTTAATCCATTTATTTTTTTCAAATTCTATAAAATTTTTGCTTTCTTGAATTATGGAAATTCTTGATGCAAACGGCAAAAAATATTTTGTTTTATTTTTTTGTTTATTATAAATATTTGCTTTCAGAACAAATATTTTGTGAGTAGGCTTATGATCCTTATCGTGATCTTTGTTTTTTATGTATCCAGTATAATTATCAAATGAAACTTTTATTTTGATCCAATTTTTATTTTTAGATATAATTTTAAATTTTTCCCCATACAAAATTTGAGAGGTAACTTCAGAAACTACATTGGGTTTCTTATAGATATTTGATAAAGAATTTTTGTAAAAGTAATTATTTTTCACGAAGCTTTAATTTATCTTTTATAAACCACAAACAAATCAAAGAAGGTATTACCATGATGGCTGTAATGATAAAAAATACTCCCCAATCTCCATTTAGCCAATCTACTAATGCTCCAGATGATGATGCAAGTGTAGTTCTGCCAGCAGTTCCTATTGAGGCAAGTAATGCGTATTGAGTTGCAGTATATGTTCGGTCTACTAATAATGAAATAAAGGCTACAAATGCAACCGTTGCAAATGCTGCTGCTATATCATCAAATATGACTGCTACTGCGAATAATAATTCAGATTTATCACTCCACGCCAAGACTGTGAATAATAAGTTAGTCGCTGCCATTAATATTCCTGCAACAAACATTGCTTTTAAAACGCCAGATCTAATTACAAAAAGTCCACCCAGCAGTGTAAACACAACTGTAGTTATCCATCCTAAGGTTTTTGAATAAATTGCAATGTCACCTTTAGAGAAACCTATTTCTTTATAAAAAACTATCGACATACGTCCAAGAAAGGCTTCACCAATCTTGAATAAAAAAATGAAGCTTAAAATTCCAACAGCAATTGAAAAACCATTTTTCTTAAAAAAGCTTATTATAGGACCACCTAATGTACTGCTAATCCAAGCTATAAAACTAGTTATAATATTTTTTGATCCAAGTTTGCTTTCTATAAGTTTATCTGTTTTTATTTGTTTTTTTTGTCTATCAGTAGAAAGAGGTTCATGAACAAACATTAAACCTATGTTCATCAAAATTACCACAACTCCTAAAATTAAAAATGTAATTTGCCAGTAATTAGTAACACCAATATTCTCTAAATATTCTGCTGTAAATAAAGCTATTACACCACCTAATTTATATCCACTCCACCATCCAACAACAGCCATCGCAGCGCCAGCTGCCATTGATTTGCTTTCATGCTCACCTATTTGTTCAATTCTTAAAGCATCAACAGTAATGTCTTGAGTGGCTGATGCTATAGCAATAACTAAACCAACTGTAATCAGTAGTGCAAGGTTTTCAGTGGGATTAATAAAACTCCAAGTAACAAGACAAGTTAAAATTGCAATTTGCATTAAAACTATCCATCCTCTTCTATGACCAAGTTTTTTTGTTAGGTACGGTACTTGAAATCTATCAATAAGAGGGGCCCATAAATAATTAAAAGCATAAACAGCAAATATCAGTCCAGCCCAACCAATTGTTGACCTACTTAAACCTTCTTCTTTGAGCCATAGACTTAAACTGCTGCCAATCAAAACCCATGGAAAACCAGAGATTGTACCTAGTAACAATATTCTAAGCATTCTCCTATCAAAGTAGACAGCAAAAGTTTCTGATAAGGATTGTTTTTTAATTTCAATCATAGTTAATTTCTCCAAAATGATGGAAGAAACAATACAAGTATAGCGAATAATTCTAATCTACCCAATATCATTCCAAGACTTAAAATCCATTTAGATATTTCGGGTAAGCTTGAAAAATTGCCATTAGGGCCAATTGTAGAGCCTAATCCTGGACCAACATTTGAGATTGAGGTTGCGGCACCAGAAATTGAAGTAACAAAATCTAAACCACTTAAAGATAAAAATGCAGTTATTAAAAAAAATATAACCAAATAAAGAAAAATAAAAGAAATGATAGAAGCCATAAATTTATCACCAATATTATTTTTGTCATATTTTATTATAAATATGCCTTTTGGATAAATAATCTTCTTTAATTGATTGATAATAAAGAGATATAGAATTTGAATTCTGAAAATTTTAATTCCACATGTAGTGGAACCAGCACACCCTCCAATGAACATTAAAGTTAAAAAGAAAATGAGTGGAAAATTACCCCATCCATCAAACTCTCCAGTAACATATCCGGTACCACTTAAAATAGAAATAACATTAAAACAAATAGTCCTAATATTTATTTGAGAAAAATCTTTATTATGAAAAAGCAAATAAATAAAAAGTATAATAATTGAAAAAATAATAATTTTTAAGAACGACTTTATTTGAACATCAGAAATAAATATTTTTCTATCTCCATTTAAAAATTTTATATAAGCAATAAAAGGTAAACTACCCAATATGATAAAAACCATGGATGATATTTCGATAGGTAGGCTATTAAAATATCCAATAGATTCGTTATAATTTGAAAAACCACCAGTTGCTATCGTGGTCATTGAATGAGTCAAGCTATCAAAAATATTCATACCAAAAATTTTATATGTAGCTGCACAAAGCACTGTTAGACTCAAGTAAACATAAATCAGTCTAAGTGAAATTTCTTTCGATTTTGGTAATAGCTTTTCTGAAGAATCGTTACTTGAAATTTTAAATAATTGCATTCCACCAACATTCATTATTGGCATTAAGGTTATTGCCATTACAATAATACCAATTCCACCTAACCATTGAAGCATTGCTCTCCACAAAAGTATTGATCTAGGGGCGCCTTCCAAGTTAGAAATAATTGTCGATCCTGTCGTGGTAATCCCAGACATACTTTCAAAAAAAGAGTCAGTAATTGACAGTTCAAGAGTAGAAAAAATAAAAGGTAAGGAACCAAATATTGCAATACTTAACCAAGAAAGAGCAGTCAATAAGAATGCTTGCTGCAGATTTAATTTTTTATCATGATTTAAATTTGTTAAAAAAAATAAAACACCAAATATTATAGAAATTATAGAGCCTCCAATAAAAGAGGAATCAACTTCTGAATAAATAAACTGAGCTATAATTGGAATCATCATGGAAATTCCAAGAATAATTTGCAAAACACCCAAGGTAAAAAAAACAGTTTTATAATTAGACATTTTGAAAGAACATTATTTTATGGTAAATAAATTTCAACTCTATAAGAATTAATAAAAACACCAAATATAAGATATTTGCTATTAAACAAAGTGATTGAAAAAGATAATTTAGATAAAACTAACGCATGGCCTTTTGTTGAGGCTAAAAAATTACTGCGTGAAAGAAAGCCCTTTATTGCTAAAAAGGGTAAAATAATTTTACAAACTGGTTATGGTCCAAGTGGGTTGCCCCATATAGGTACATTTGGTGAAGTTGCAAGAACATCGATGATGGTTAATGCACTAAAACAACTGACTGATACACCAACGGAAATCATAACTTTTTCTGATGACATGGATGGCTTTAGAAAAGTTCCAGAAAACGTTCCAAATCAAGAACTCTTAAATAAAAATCTTCACAAACCTTTAACTCAAGTACCAGATCCATTTGAAAAATTTTCAAGTTTTGGTGAGCATAATAATGAAATGTTAAAAGATTTTTTAAATAAATTTAATTTTGAATATAATTTTCAAAGCTCTTCAGTTCTTTATAAAGGTGGTTTTTTTAATCCTACATTACAGATAATCCTAGAAAATTATCAAGGTATTATGGATATAATTCTTCCAACACTAGGAAAAGAAAGACAAAAAACCTACAGTCCATTTTTACCAATTTGTCCTGATACTGGTAAGGTTTTAGAAATTCCAGTTTTAGAAATACTAAAAGAAAAATCTAAAATTATATTTGATAATAATGGAAAAAAACTTGAGGTAAGTATCTTAGATGGAAATTGTAAATTACAATGGAAAGTAGATTGGGCAATGAGATGGTACGCCCTTGATATAGATTTTGAAATGTATGGAAAAGACTTAATTGAAAGTGCAATATTATCATCAAGAATAATCAAATTAATTGGAAAAACAAACCCATCTGGTTTCGCTTACGAGCTTTTTTTAGATGAAAAAGGAGAAAAAATATCCAAATCAAAAGGTAATGGAATTACGATTGATCAGTGGCTAGAGTACGCATCACCTGAGAGTCTTTCGTTGTATATGTATCAAAATCCAAAAAGAGCAAAAAAACTATATAAAGAAATAGTTCCTAAAACAGTCGATGAATACTTGGATCTTATAGAAAAAGCTAAAAATCAAAATGAGCTGCAGTTATTAATGAATCCAGTTTGGCATGTGCACAATGGATCAATTCCTAAGGAAGATACTATTATGAGTTTTTCAATGTTATTAAATTTAGTAGAAACGAGCAATGCAGATTCTAAGGAATTACTCTGGAAATTTGTAAAAAAATATAAAAAAAATATTATAGAAAAAGACCACCCAATTTTTGATAATTTAATTGGTTATGCGATTAAGTATTTTAATGATGTAATAAAATTACAAAAAAAATACAAAACCCCAGACACAAGTGAAAAATTGGCATTAGAAGCACTAGTTAAGTCTCTTGATAGCTGTAATGATAAAATGTTGCCTGAGGATATTCAGACATTAATTTATTCAACAGGAAAAGAAAATGGTTACTCAGAAAATCTACGTGATTGGTTTAAATTAATTTATGAGGTTGTTTTTGGGGACGAAAATGGACCAAGAATGGGTTTTTTTATAAGCTTTTTCGGAGTAAACGAAACTAAAGAGTTAATCAAAGAAAAAATAAAATAATGTTCTCAAAATTCAGATCACTAATTTTTAAAATTGATCCTGAAACTGCTCATAATTTAGCAATTAAGTCTTTAAAACTAAATATATTACCAAGCATAACCAATCAAAACAAAGGAGACCCAATATTTGAGACTAATTTATTTGGTAAGAATATAGATAATCCAATAGGAATGGCTGCTGGGTTTGATAAAAATGCTGAAGTTTATAATTCATTGTTTAAACTTGGGTTTGGTTTTGTTGAAGTGGGAACAGTTACACCACTTGGGCAATATGGAAATCCAAAGCCAAGAGTTTTTAGGTTGGTTGAGGATCAGGCTCTTATAAATAGGCTAGGTTTTAATAATTTAGGAGCAGAAAATGTTAGCCTTAGAATTAGATCAAACTTACATAAGGGTTTATTAGGAATTAACATAGGTCCTAATAAAGATAGCGAAGATAGATTGAATGATTATTTGATTGGACTTAGAAACTTTTATGACATCGCTGATTATATTACAGTTAATATTTCTTCGCCTAACACAGAAAATTTAAGAACTTTTCATGATGAGACTAAATTTGATGAATTGCTGCATGCAATAGAAAAAGAAAAAGTTAAACTTAAATCAAAAATACCAATCGTAGTAAAAATTTCTCCAGATATTTCAGAGGAACAAATTGAACTAATAAGTAAAATTTTAATTAAATATAAGGTCAGTGCAATAATTGTTTCAAATACAACAGCTAAAAATAGAGAAAAATTAAACAATATTTTAAAGCATCAAAAAGGTGGATTATCAGGCAAGCCACTAGAGGAAGAGGCTAATAAGCTAATAAGCAAGTTTTATAAACTACTTAAGGGTAAGATTGAAATTATAGGTGTAGGAGGTGTGGACTCAGGAGAAAGTGCTTATAAAAAATTTCAGGCAGGAGCTAGCTATGTTCAATTATATACAGGAATGGTTTTTCAAGGACCAAACGTTGTAGGAAAGATAAAAAAAGAGCTTAAAGAAATATTAATTGATGAGGGTATTAAGAATTTTAAAGAAATAATAGGAAAGAAGCTGACTAATTGATCCTAATAAACTTGACGAGGTCACTAACTCATCTTATATAGTCAATAAATATTATGTCTAAAAAATGCGAATTAACCGGCAAAATACCTATGAAAGGTCACAATGTTAGTCATGCTAACAATAAGACTAATAGGAGATTTTTACCAAATTTAAAAAAAACAAAATTTAAAAGTGAACTTTTAAAAAGAAGCTTAACTTTAACTGTTAGCAATGCGGGTGTTAGATGTGTTGATAAAAAAGGTACTTTTGATGAATTTTTAAAGACTGCAAGAAATAAAAATATATCACCAAGATTAAAAAAATTAAAAAAAAGTATATTAATTAAGTCACCATTCGTAAAAAAAGCACCCAAAGTATCCCCTAGTAAATCAGCTTAATGAGTAGACTATTTTTGTTACTCTCATTGGTAATGGGTATTGTAGTTTTAGCCTCAAATTATTTGGTACAATTCCCCATTCAATACTATGGCTTAGAAGAAATACTAACCTATGGAGCCTTTAGTTATCCGGTTGCATTTTTGATTACAGATTTAGCTAATAGATCTTATGGTAAGTTTGTAGCTAGAAAAATTGTTTATGTTGGTTTTATTATAGGGATTGTATTTACTCTTTTCTTTTCAACAAATTTTGCAGACTTAATTTCAGTCAGAATTGCTATAGGTTCAGGTACAGCATTTATGGTTGCACAGTTGTTGGATGTTCAAATTTTTGACTATTTAAGAAAAAAGAAATGGTTTGTTGCTCCACTAACTTCATCGTTAATTGGATCTACTGTTGATACATTTTTATTCTTTTCTATCTCATTTTATGCAACTGGAATTCCATGGGTTACTTTATCTCTAGGTGACTTAGCAGTTAAAATATTTGTTGCTTTAGCAATGTTGATTCCATTCAGATTATTATTGGGAACTCTTAAAGCTTCAAAAGCTTAGTATAAAAATTTGTACGATAAGATTTTATAAGCAAGTTTAGCTACTAAAAAATTATAAGAATTAAAACCTTTTATAGGTGAAAGTTCATTTATATCTGCACCAACAATATTAGAGTTTTTTGCAGCTATCCGTATAATATTTAAAGTTTCATCCCATAATAGTCCACCTGGTTCAGGCGTACCTGTTGCGGGCATTATACTTGAATCTAAACCATCAACATCAAATGTTAAATAAACTGTTTTATTCTTTATCATCTTTTTAAATTTTTTTAGGTCCCATTTACTTTTGTCTTTTGCCCAAAAGATATTAATTCTAGATGAGTTTTTTTTTAAGAATGGTATTTCACTTTGAGATATATTTCTGATCCCAAATGAGATTATTGAAACATTTTTATGATCAAGACATCTCCTAATAGCTGAGGCATGAGAAAATTTTTCTCCATTATAACTATCTCTTAAATCTGCATGTGCATCAAAATGTAGTAGGCATATTTCTTTGTGTTTTTTTACAAATGGAGCAATACATCCAGGTGTTATTGAGTGTTCCCCACCAAAAGTGATTGGAAATAATTTTTTATCCAATATTTCTTGATTTATATCAGACATCTTTTTAAGAGCTTTTTTAATGTCTTTATCAATTTTAAATGGTTTTAAAGTTTTAATTCCAATTTTTTTGTAGGGTTCACAATGTAATTCTTCATCATATAATTCAACTTGATGTGATGCTTTGATAATTTCTTTAGGGCCATTACGAGTGCCACCACCATAACTTACAGTTTTTTCTAAACCAAATGGAACAACTACTACTTTTTCTTTAAAATTAACATCATTGTCAATTCCTAGAAACCCGTTTTTATTAGAAAGATATTTCAATTTTATTTAAATATTTTTGAGAAATTTTTTCTCGTTCTGTTTTTCCAGTCACCTTTATGATAAGCATCACTTGCAATCAAAGGAAGGACACTAGTTGCTTCTGCAAAAACCATCTGTTCTTTTGCAATATCTACTTTGCCCCAAGAGCTTGCTTCTTTTAATGTAGAACTACTACAAGCACCATCCCTAGAATCTGCCACTGTAATTTGCACTGCATACTTATGCATCTCAACCTCTTTTCCTAAAAGTTCAGCACAGATAACAGTATCTTGAACAAAATTTTTTGGTACTCCTCCACCAATCATAAATAAGCCAGATCCTTTCGATTGAATCTTTATTTCAGTTAATTCACGAAGTTCTCTAATAGAATCTATCGTAATATGGTTTTTAGGATTATTTTCTTGGTGAGTGACCAATCCAAAACCAGCACTTGAGTCTGTAAATGCGGGACAAAATATAGGAACATTATTGTCATATGCTGTTTCAATTAAAGAATCTTTTTTTTTAGAATTTTTCTTTAAATATTTACCCATTTCATAAATAAATTCTCTTGATGTATAACTTCTTGGATCAAGTGTATCTGCTATTTCACATATTTTCTGATCACATTCCTGCAATTCTTCTTCATCAATATAAGTATCGTAAATCCTATCTATATAATTTTTTCTTAATTCAGTATCATCTTGAAACTGTGAACCTTGGTAATGTTTAAAGCCTAAAGCTTCAAAAAAATCCATATCAACTATTGAAGCTCCTGTTGCAATAATTGCATCAACCATATTATATTTAACTAAATCTTTATAAATATTCATACACCCTGCAGCAGAAGTTGATCCAGCAAGTGTTAAAAAAATTGTGCAATCCTTATCTTGAATCATTTCATTAAAGATATTGGCTGCATTTGCTGTTTCTCTTGAGACAAAAGACATTTTTTCCATTGAGGAAATTATTTTCCGTGCATCAAAAGAAGTAATATCGATGTGTTCAACTGGGTTTTGTAAGAAGCTTTTTTTGCTATTATGAGTTAAATTTTTGTTATCTGACATTAAGCAACTAATATACCTTTATTGCTCTCTTTACCATATAACGTCATTATAGGCTCATCCTCTACTTCATAGATTTCATTAGAGTAAAAACCATTAAATTGAGTTCTAAAAGTTAAGCCGTATGCACCAAGCTGACCTAGTTCAATATAATCATTTTCTTTAATATTGTTTGGAAGCAAAAAAGGTCCCTTCATGTAATCCATACTATCGCACGTAGGTCCATAAAAATCAAAAGCAGTTAATTTTTTTGATATTGATTTTCCACTTTTAATTAAACGAGAAGGGTAAACTATGTTTGGTGTACCAGCATCAAAAAGAGTTCCATAGGTTCCATCATTAATATAAAGCTTTTGTTTTTTTCTAAGATTTACTCTTACAATTGTTGAACCACTTTCTGCAACTAGTGCTCTTCCAGGCTCACATAATATTTCAGGTAGTTTTTCTAAGTTTAAATTAGCTAAGCCTTTTTTTATTTCTTCAAAATAATTATCTAAAGATTGAGGTACAAGATCTGGATATATAGCAGGAAAACCACCACCAATATTAATATAATCAGGAATAATTTTTGTTTTTCTTATTATATTTCCAATATCTGCAATTCCTTTTGAATAAGAAATGGGGTGCATACATTGAGATCCCACATGGAAACTTAAACCTACCTTTTTTGCATATTGCTTTGTTAATCTCAATAAAGCAGTCGCCTCAGGTATGGACGCCCCAAATTTTGTTGATAAATCTATTTCAGCATGCTCATTTGAAACGGCTACTCTTACAAATAATTCAAGGTCTTTTGCCTCGTTAGTTGTTTCAATAATTTTTATTAATTCATCTTTAGTATCAAGGGAAAAAGCTTTAACATTATAATTAAAATAAGCTTCTTTAATACTTTCTCTACTTTTGACTGTATGCATATATGAACATTTTGCATTAGGATTAATTGCTCTTATATCTTTAATTTCTTGAATAGAGGCTATATCAAAGTTCTCAATCCCACTTTCAACTATTGTTTTTAGTACTTCAGGATGTGGGTTAGTTTTTACTGCATAAAGCACTTTACCAGGAAATTTATTTCTAAAATATGTAGAAGCTAATTGTATTGATTTTTTCCTAATACAATAAATAGGTTTTTCTGGCTTTAGTTGATTTATAAGATCATCAACTGTTTTAAATTTTTGCATTATGTCTCCAAAAAAAATTTAATAAAAAAAAGTTTTTAAAAATACTTAAAAACTTTCATATAAATTATGCAATTAAGGCAATAGTTAATTAATGTAAAGTAAATAATAGGTGTTGAAATTCAATAATTAAACACCATATTATTCTTATGGTTGAACTGAATAATTTAAAAAAACTAAGTGATTTTGACAATAAAACCTTATTAATTGTTGATGATGACAATCCTTTCAGAGACAGGCTTGCTAGGGCAATGGAAAAAAAAGGGTTTGAGGTTTTTCAAGCTGAGGGTGTGCAAAAGGGTATTCAATCAGTCATAGAAAAAAAACCGGGTTTTGCTGTTGTTGATCTTAGACTAGCTGATGGAAATGGGCTTGAAGTAGTAAAGCAAATACAAACTTCTAATCCTACTAGTAGAATTATTATGTTAACTGGATATGGAAATATTCCAACGGCTGTAGCAGCGATTAAAGAAGGTGCAATTGATTATCTTGCAAAGCCAGCAGACGCAGATGATGTTGAGAAAGCATTGCTAGCTGATCCAGAGAAAAAAGCTGAACCACCAGAAAACCCTATGTCAGCTGATAGAGTTAAGTGGGAACATATTCATAGAGTTTTTGAATTATGTAATAGGAATGTATCTGAAACTGCTAGAAGACTTAAAATGCACAGAAGAACGTTACAAAGAATTTTATCTAAAAGATCCCCTAGATAAACTTTCTAAATTTAATAATTTTTTTAGCCAATATAGTTAATAAACAAATCTTGAATAATTCAGCTAATAAAAATGGTGTAACCCCTAATTGAAGAATTGGTTTATCCCATCCAATTAAAGTTCCCAACCAAATAATTCCAAATATATAGATTAATGAAACAGAAAATATTAATTTTCCAAAAATCATAAAAATATTTTTATTAAAATTTAAATAGCCTGCAAAAAAAGAAGCAAATAAAAATCCAATTAAGTAACCCATTGTTGGACCAGTAAAATAAACTATCCCAACACCTTTTTCTGGTGAGTTAGAAAATACAGGCATTCCTAGAATACCCTCCAGAAGATAAACAGCTACAGATGCGAGGCCAATTTTATATCCAAAAGCAATTCCCAAAAAAAGAACTACAAAAGTTTGCATTGTCATAGGCACAGGATAAAATGGTATTTTTAATTTAGCTGAAATAGTCAAAGCCATTGTTCCTATAAAAATTAGAGTAAATGTTTTTAATACTTTTTGAATTGAATTAGTTTTTAATAGATCCATATCTACAAATTACTATTTATTAATGTGATAATCTAGTTTTTTATTAGTCTTAAAAAAACATCCTCTAAATCACCATCATCAGTTGAAATATCTATAATTTTTACGTTATTTTTCTTAATTAAATTAATTAATTCATCCATATTAATTTTACTTTTTTCATAAGAAACACAAACCTCATTATCTAACTGTGAGACTATTTTTAAAGATTCTAGATCATCATCATTAATATTAATCTTTATGTCAGTTTTAAAAGTTACTTTTTTGGTTTGAATTCTATCTAATAAATTCTTAGTACTGTCTAGAGCAACAATATTTCCTTTATTTAATATAGCTATTCTTCCACACATTTCCTCAGCTTCCTCAAGATAATGAGTTGTTAGAATGATAGTTACACCAAGTTCATTGAGTAATTTTACATTTTTCCATAAATTCTGCCTTAACTCCACATCAACACCAGCTGTAGGTTCGTCTAAAATAACTATTGGTGGCTGATGAACTAAAGCTTTAGCCATTAGCAACCTTCTTTTCATTCCACCAGATAAACTTCTAGCATAGCTATTAGCTTGTTTTTCTAGGGATACTAATTTTAGAATTGTATCTGTAATTCTATCTTTTTCTTTAATTCCATAGAGGCCAGCCTGTAACTCTAATAATTTCCTTGGACTAAAAAATGGATCAAGATTTACTTCTTGAGGCACTATTCCAACCGAAGCTCTAACCTGTCTAGGGTTCTTGTCTAGGTCAAAACCCCAGACATTTACTTGTCCGGCTGTTTTTACCACTGTTCCTGCTAAAATATTTATAAATGTTGTTTTCCCAGCACCATTAGGACCAAGAAGACCAAAAATTTCTCCTTCTTTCACGTCCAAGTTTAAATCATTTAATGCAAGGTTATCTCCAGCCTGTTTACTTGAATAAATTTTTTTTAAGTTTTTAACAGAAAGTATATTTTTTTGCTCCATGCGTGTTAATACATTTATAGTATTTAAAATTATTAAGATAATATTATTTAATGGATAAAATAAAAAAAACAGACCATTTTTATTTAATAGATGGTTCGGGTTATATTTTTAGAGCTTATTATGCATTGCCACCACTAACTAGAAAAAGTGATGGTCTTCCAGTTGGTGCAGTTAGTGGATTTTGTAGTATGCTATTCAAATTGCTAGAAGATTCAAAATCAAATGAAAATCTTCAAAAACCTACGCACTTTGCAGTAATATTTGATGCAGCTAGAAAAACTTTTAGAAATGAAATCTATTCAGACTACAAAGCTAATAGATCAGAAGCACCAGATGATTTAGCACCACAGTTTGAATATATAAGAAAGTCTGTAGTTGCTTTTAATTTACCATCTGTAGATCTTCCAAATTATGAAGCAGATGATTTAATAGCTACTTATGCAGAGCAAATTTTAACAAAAGGTGCGAAGGTAACAATAGTCTCTTCAGATAAAGACTTAATGCAATTGTATAGAAAAGACGTTCGTATATTCGATCCAATGAAAAATAAATTTATAACATCTGAAGATATAATAACTAAATTTGGAGTGGGTCCAGAAAAAGTTATAGATGTTCAGTCCTTAGCTGGAGACAGTAGTGATAATGTTCCAGGAGTTCCAGGTATAGGCGTTAAGACTGCAGCAGAACTGATTAACAAGTATGGAACTTTAGAAAAATTATTAGATAATGCTCAAGAAATAAAACAAAATAAACGAAGAGAAACACTTATAGAAAATAAAGATAAAGCGATAATTAGTAAAAAATTAGTAACACTAATGAAAGATGCTCCAGTTGAAAGAAAGATAGAAGAATTTCATCTAAAGGAGATTGATAAAGATAAGCTATATAAATTTTTAAGAGAAATGGAGTTTAATAGACTTCTTAGCTCTGTCATTTCTGCATATGGAGAACCTGAGCTAGGAGAAATTGCAAGTGAGAGAAAACCTGAAAAAAAACAGCAAAACGTAAATAAAAAAAACTATCATTTAATTACAAATGAAAAAGAAATAGATGAGTGGATTAACGAAGCAGAAGAAGCTGGAGAACTAGCAATTGATACCGAAACTAGCTCACTAGACGCACATCAAGCTGATTTAGTAGGAATTTCATTAAGCACAAAAATTGGTAAGGCTTGCTACATTCCAATTGGTCATAAGTTTAAAGGATGTTTAAAAAAAGAAGCTGTAATTAAAAAACTAAAACCACTTTTGGAAGACGAGAGCGTAAAAAAGATTGGCCAAAATATTAAGTTTGATTTTATTGTGTTGTTTAAACAGGGGATTAATATGAATTCAATGGAAGATACAATGTTGATGTCTTATGTATTGGATGCTGGAAAAAATAGACATAACATGGATACCTTGTCTGAGATTCATCTACAGCATAAAACAATTTCATTTAAAGAAATTGTTGGCACAGGCAAGAAAGAAATAAATTTTAGTGATGTAGAGCTAGATAAAGCGATGGAGTATGCCGCTGAAGATGCTGATATTACTTATAGATTATATAAAATATTTAGTAAAAATTTAAAATTAGAAAAATTAACTAATATTTATGAGATCTTTGAAAAACCTTTAATTAAAATATTAGCATTTATGGAAATTGAAGGAATAAAAATTGATAATAAATTTTTAAAGGTATTGTCTGAAAAATTTGAGAAAAAAATTAGTAAACTAGAAAAAGAAGTTTTTAAAATTTCAAAAAAAGAATTTAATATTGCTTCACCAAAACAATTAGGTGAAATTATTTACAATGATTTAAAGATTGCCGTACTTAAAAAAACTAGAAAAGGAAGTTTTGCTACAAACGCAGGTGTATTAGAAGACTTAGCATTTAAAGGACATGAATTTCCTAAATTAATTCTTGACTGGAGACAGGTATCTAAACTTAAAAATACTTATTCAGATGCTTTACCTGAGCATATTAATCCAAACACTAAACGAGTTCATACTTCATTTTTATTGGCAGCAACAACAACAGGAAGGCTAGCTTCCAGTGATCCAAATCTACAAAATATTCCTATTAAATCAGATGATGGTAAAGATATAAGAAAAGCTTTTATAGCAGAAAAAGGGTTCACATTAATATCTGCAGATTATAATCAGATTGAAATGAGAATTTTAGCAGACTTGGCAGAAGTCAAAGAACTGAAAAAAGCGTTTAGCAACGATGAAGACATTCACTCTCTTACAGCAAGCCAAGTATTTAATGTTGATATAAAAAAAGTAGACCAAGACATGAGAAGGAAGGCCAAGGCTATTAATTTTGGAATAATTTATGGTATTTCACAATATGGTCTCGCAAAGCAAATCAACGTTTCAAATCATGAAGCAGATGAATTTTTAAATGCTTATTTCTTAAAATTTCCTGAAATAAAAATCTATATGGATAATACAATTAAGTTTTGTAGAAAAAGTGGCTATGTAAATAATATTTTTGGTCGAAGATCTCATTTTAATGGAATTAATGATAAAAATTTCAATGTAAGAAATTTTCAAGAAAGAGCAG